>Ga0099798_10066_pt1 | contig 30482 bp, 9 predicted proteins | sample Uncmet_Sort29A_1_FD_89870 | JGI IMG/M metagenome (GOLD analysis project Ga0099798, IMG submission 89870) | Marine eukaryotic communities from CALCOFI LINE 67, Pacific Ocean - CN13ID_Sort29A_1 | ecosystem: Environmental > Aquatic > Marine > Oceanic | place: Pacific Ocean: Monterey Bay | collected...
CTGCGGTTGTGGCTCTGCTGATTCAGCAGTGCGAGCTGGCTCAGCTCGGTCAGGCAGCCTTCGGACAGAACGGATGCAAACAGCGCGGATGAACACGAGATTCCCGTTCAACCGAAGGACAGACCACAGCAGTCCACTCTTCGAGTGCAAGGTGGTGTGCACGTTGAGGGGTGTGCATGGCCAAGATGACCAGTACGGTTTCCACAGCGTGTGCGCGCGATCCTACTTGGTACCAGAAGAAGCTATTAACACGCTCGCTAACCTGTCGAAAAAATCTGAGTCCAATTTTAAGCCGCTGAAGGCCATAATCTAATACCGACAATCTGGGAACCTATCGAACGTCTGAGAGCGTATCGAAGAGGACAGGGTTTTTTTTCTCCAGCCAGAGGCATATATCAACAGGGTAATCACATAAGGGGGTGGGGAGAAGTGCTTTCTCGACCCGCATCACGTCTCGGCTCAATGCAACTACTCATACGAAACTTCTTCTATCCATGTTCTACAACTACTCTAGACCATATCTCGCCTGCTATGGCACCTATCTCAAGTGGACCGTCGATCCACACCGTCCCTGCAATGTCGTCCCTCTCCCCCCGCAACACCCTTGTCAGTACATGAAGAGCACCACTCCCCACAGTGCCACGGTCATTGCCCCCAGACAGAAGGCCACCATGACCGGGTGCCCCGAGAGTATGTCGCGCTCGTACGCTTTCTGCTCCAGCTCCTCGCGATTGAGGATGGGCGCCTCGGCGTGCATCGGCTCGTGCAGGAACCGGGGCACGACCCACGCGCCGACCTTCCCCATCCCCAGCGCTATCGTGGTCAGAATCGCCAGCCACAGCAGCGTTCCCGCCCGTTCCTCCTCCGGCACCGCCGGGCGCGGCCGGAAGACCGGCAGGAACGGGTCTTTCTGCGCCTTCTTTTCCGACTCGGACAGGCTCGTGTACCGCTGTGCCCACATCACGGGGGCCTTGCCACTCGTGAGCTCGAGGTTCTCGCAGACCAGCTCGCACAGAAAGCACGCGAGCAGCCAGGCGGAGGCGCAGCGCGTCGCCAGCATCTTGGAGTGGCGACGGTGGGCGCAGAGGAGCAGCAGGTCGTCTCTGGTTTTCACGCCGTAGCCGAAGGGCAGCAGTTGCTGCTGCAGACAGTACTCGAACCCCTTCACACCGGAGTGCACGACGACTTGCCGGGAGATGGTCTGTCGACTGCTGCTTTGGACAGCCTGGCTCGCTGGGACCTGGGCCGATGATGTGAAGGGTTTGGAGATATGGGCTGAGGCCACAGGGTCCGGAGGCCCGCTGGCACCGTCCTGCCTCAGGCCTATCGACCGGGAGCCGTGAAGCGAACCCAGCTCGACAGACCCCTCCATCCGAAAACGGACCTCATTCACGCGACGAAAGAGGCGCTCGCACAGCACCACCCTCGCTTCCAGGCTGACCAGACCTGTGAAGTGCATGAGGCAGTACATCACGAGCGCCGGGCCTTTCCCCTCCCCGGTGCGGGCGAGAGTCCAGAGCGAAATCGCGGTCAGGTTCAAGTCGTTCTGCAGGAAAAAAATACTGCTGTGCTTCTGGCGCGCAGGCCCCACCGCTCGCGTCGCCGCCAGTCGGAGGAGCATATGCGAGAACCCCCCGCAGATCTGCATAATGGTCACCTGCGCGACCCCGCTTAGCTGCCCGAGACCGGTGGCGAAAGCGATCTTATTCAGCGTGCTCAGCTGTACGAACCGCAGGGCGAAGTTGATCATCGAGATGCTGCACAAGTCGACCTCGGTGGGCGAGCTCGGCGGGTGGCTGAACCACAGGTACAGGATGTGCCATGGCAGCGTGAGCGGAATGATCTTGCTCATGTGCGTGGTGATTTTGCTCATGCTTTTGAGGTCGTCGGGCACGAGAACGGCAACGAATCTCGCGAGCAGGTCCAGCGTCGACAGCAGCAGCCACAGCAGGATGATCACCGTTCGCAACCAGCCCTTGCACGCGCACCAGTTCGTGGGCTCCCGGAGGAAGAGGTTGTCCACCCACTGCTTGCGATACAGCCCGAAGACCGGCCACCAGAAGCGCGCCAGTTGCTGGAAGATGGTGACGCCGCCGATGAACAGGCCCCACACCGCGGGCGAGGGCTCGTTCCCTGGCGTTTTCGCGATACCCGGCACCCACAGCCCGAAGGAGAACACCACGTTGGCCCAGAAGAGGACGCGGAACGCGGGGTGGCTCAGGGCGGACAGGGGCCTCTTCCGGGATGTTAGTGGCGGCAGGTCCGGGCGGACCGTGTCAGAGCGCCCCGCGGTGTCGGCGGAGTCCGCGCCCGGCCCATCTGCGCCCTCCAGACAGAAAATCCACATGTACAGCACTAGCCCGATGCTGCACATCATTTCGATGAAACACACGAGACTGGTGGAGAGCTGGGCCAGCAGTTGGCGAGGCAGCTTCCGGAAGCCGCCAAAGCGCTGGATGAGCAGGTAGGGCTCGACGTAGGGCTGAAACTGCTCCCTGTACGAGTCGGTGGTGCACTGGGAATAGCCGTCGCCGTCCGGCGGCTCGCACTGCCCGACCGGACGCATCGCGCCCCAGGGGTCTTCTCGGGGCAGGACCTCCACCGCGTAGAAGTCGTAGGCCACGAAGCACGGGACGTAGATGAAGAAGGACACCACAGCCGTGTACGTTGGCGCTCGCGCGAAGGACACTTGAAAGGCTCGTGGTCCTCCAGGTATGTGAGAGCGTTCTGAGGGTCCAGGAGGCCCATCCTGGTCTAAGGGGAGGACAGATGCGGGTGGCATGGCTATGTGAAACCTCCTGTCTCAGTGATGTCTAGTTCTGTGAAGGTGAGAAGCTGAACCGTGTCAGAGGGGAGCTGCAGGAGGAATGGGGAGAGGATGTGGACACTGGGAATGACTTTGCTTGCGCGTTCCTGGCGCAGACAGAACGTGGACAGAACGTGTCGAGTCACAATTTCGGAACACATTTAGCTGATTGAAGGGGCCTGCGTCCTGCATCCATTCCCATTGGTTGCGTTCCACTCGCGGACAGAACGTCTTCCAATTTCGGTCAAACTGATTGTCAACGTCGGGGCCTGTAGATTCCTGCATCCTCAGGCATGTATAGCCGTCGGACGCACTGAATACGGCGGTTGCGAATTGGAGCTTGTTAAGAGGGTGCTACCTCCTCAGACTGTCTGGCCAAGTACGCGCGTGACAGACACCCAAGTTTCTTCTCTAGCGGACCTGCGGTATACCGTAACCTTGTGGTTCGAAAGTGAATCTGGGAGCGACCAGATCTCTCCTGTGCGTGATAACGGTGGCGGTGGTAGCGCTTGTGGTTGTTAATAGTGAACCTTCTCTCTGTTCTTCGAAGTGTTCTTGGTCTTCTGGCGATGAGGTGATGTTTGTTTTCCACAGCCTAGAATGCCGTGGGTGGTCGATGAATCTACATAGAGGTGCTAGATGCGAAGTAGAGTGAGAAGTAAACGAGCCTACGTTCTTCATAAAATCAGTTCCACTGAGTTGCGTTTCAACTTTCATTCGACTGACCGCTGGTGGCGAACAGAACCCGCTTGATGAGCACCCACGCCGTCTCCGCGGACCCGCAGTCCAGAACCACGTCCTCAGTGCCGCAGACGTCGGGACGGGCTACAGACAGCTGGACCAACCTCTGCTCCCGCCCGTGGAGGTCCGGCAGGAGCACCGCGCTGACCACCCAGCTCCCCGGCGGCATCACGTCCACATAACGGCCCCAGCTGGGCACTTTGCAGAGGTGCGCCTCCCCGAAGGGGCCCAGACAGAACACAAACGGGAACGTCCTCCGGAAGGCGACCGCCTGCACGTGGAACATGATGGTGCGCACCATCGGAATCTCGCGGTACAGGGTGCGGAGGAACTGCGCAGCCCTGTCGCGCGTGCTGCGTGGGCACATGGACGGACGGTGAAGCCACCTCTGCTGCAGGTCCTTGAACAGTCTGCTGCTGCAGTCCCCGCGCCGACCGGCCTCCAGCGGCAGGCTCCGCTGCAGCTTCGCCATGACCTGCGTCGTCAGGACTTGCCCTCGCCGCAGGCGCTCGAGCGTCTCCGGGTCGTTCGCCAGCAACCAGGCCTCGGCGAGGGTGAGAAGCCGGTCGTGCTCGATCGGTAGCAGGTAATCGTGGTAGCGGCGGTTTGCCAGCGGCAGGAGGAAGGCAGCGTGCCACCGCCGTTCCAGCTGCGGCAGGAACGGCGGAAGCGCGTGCGGCAAGACGTGCAGCGTGCTGTGCGGCACGTGGTCCATCAGCGACGAGATCGTCTGCGTGGAGGGCAGGATGGCGGGTTTGTTATCGGGGCTGTTGAACAGCACCAGCGAGAGGTGGCGCGTGCTCATGCATTTTCTCTCGAAGTCTGTGGCCGTGCAGAGGCTCAGGATATCCCTCACGGTTTTTTTCGCGTTGACTTGCAGCCGCACGGAGTGGGCGTGCTCGGAGGTCGAAGCACCGTTGTCCTCTGGCACCTCGGCATCCTGGGAGAAGACCACTCTGAGAGTCCTGATTGCGCAGTCGTTGTTCGGGAGGATCAGACTGGCCATGAGTTCCGGAACCATTCGGCGCCGAGTTCCGTTCTTGGCCGGGATTGCGACCGAGATCCAGGTCAGCGGAACCGCGATCACGTCCCCGAAAATGACACTCCCGTCGCCCAGAACCATCTTGCGGTGCCTAAAGAGAATAAATCTGCTGCGGCAGCCCTCCTTCCACCAACTCAGGCCCTGGGTCTTCGGGCAGAGACGTTGCCACTCCTCGAGTATCTCCAGGCTCTCGTAGTAGACGACGCTTTCGCCGAACCTTTTTTCGCTCCTCGCCTTCAGCAGCTTGCTCCGATCGCGGATGATGACGGTTTCGTTCAAACAGGTCGGATAATAGAGGCCGCCGCTTCCGTGGAGCACCTGGCCGAGCGTGGTGGGATTTTGATCGCGGCACTGGGCGAGGACCTTATTGAGGTTCATCTCCGACTGCCGATCGTGGCGACACTGGCTCTGCCAGTCGGGCGAGACCGCGAGAAGCCGCTCAGTAGAAGAGGGGTTGGTGCTGGGGGAGAGAGACGTCTCGATGTCACATTTGGTGCGCCCAACCGCTGTGAGGCGGGAGGAGATTGTCGGGACAGCCGACAGGAACTCGGAGCCAATACACTGCATGCGGAGACCGTAGTTGTCGTGCATCACAATGGGGTCTTGCATGGTGCCGGCGGGGAGTTTTATTTGAAGAGTTTGCGAGTGAGTCCACAGAGACAGTCTCAGTGCTGTATTTCACCTTCGAGAAGATGAATCCTACTGTAGTCTTCGCTCGGACCAGTGCCAGATCAGCGGTGAGGGATGATGAGAGATTGAGGAGTGCGTGCCGTGGTCACACCCAGTGTGGTGCCGGGTGGTGACCGCGAATTTGGAATTCTGCTATGAACCAGATAAGAGAGCACACTACTATTAGCGGATTTCCACAGTCTCAGCGTCGTGCTACGCAACGGGGCTGTGGGCGGTAATACACGCAGATACTGGGCTCCTGCTCGCAAGCCCAAAGAGTATGTAATGCACGCGGTTGGTATTACTCAGAGTCAACTCTCACATGAGAACCTCCTTCTCTTCGAGAGAGTCATCGCTCATCCTGCGGTCCTGTCTGATGCTGACCCACCTGGGTTTTTCCTGTACCCCCTCCGCCTTGCCGCCCTTCTCTCTCACCGTCACCGTGAACTTTCGCAGCTTGCCCGCGTCGTCCGGCTCCCCGCTCTCCAGCTGGACGTCCACGTCGGCCCAGAACGCGCCCCCCGCGTCGTGCAGAAAGTCCGCGAGTGCGTCCCACGACCTCGCGAACCATCCGTGCTGCTTGGCAAACGCGTGTTGCGCGTAGTAGGCGTTGGCGGCGAGGAGACGCAGCGGGAACCGCGGATCCGCCTCCGTGTCGGCGCCGCCCAGCTGGACGTACCCCCAGGCGTCCGGACGGTGCATGTCGACGAAGCCGCGGAAGGCGCGCTGGGAGGGGTCCCAAGCTATCATCGGCTGCCACACCCAGTTGTCGAGCCCTCCGCGCTCGACGCGGGAGAAGTTGATCCGGAGGCGCTTGGGGAGGGTCTTGATAATATCATCACCAGGATTCTGAGACGTCGTCGTTGTCGTCGGTTCGAACATCAGGTCCTTCAGCGGCAGGCTCAGCTCCAGGCCCACCTCCGTCTCCTCCCCGACCGCCTCCCCCGGCTCGCCGATCCGTCCCCGGTACACCTTCACAGCGTACTCTTGCTCGAGGGAGTCCCAGAACCGCGTTTTGTCGGAGGCGTTGTTCCGCGGGTGGGTGACGCGGCCGCTGTGCTCCTCCCCTCCGTCGGCGTACGGCTTGGACAGCATGAGGTTCCAAACAGTACCCACATGGTTCCCCTCCCACTCTTTGTACCACTGAGTTGTGGAGGCTCTGGAGGCGTCCACGAACACCTCGAAGTCCGAGTCCTTCTGGTAGATGGGCTCGTTCCTATCCCTGACTGGGTCGCGCCAGAACGCCGTCAGCGGTCGACCTGCGTTGGACTTTATGTGCGCGCCGATGTGGAGATGGGTGGGCGAGACGAGCATCTTGACGCGGGTGGGACAGTCGGGGGGCGGCGGGATGCCGGAGGTGGCGTTGGAAGTTCCCGTGATGTCCTGGAACAGGTCCGACCACGGAGCTGCGGCCCACGCGGGCTTGTTGAGCACGTCCCCCGTGAGGGGCCCGAGCGCGGCGGCATCGGCGACGGCGGGCGCAACGTAGTGCTTGGGGTAGTGTTGGGCGAAGTCGTAGCGATAAGAGGGAAAGAGCGGGGAACGTTGCTGGAAAGCAGTAAAGGCTTTTTCGGCGGAGACAGTCATGGTGTTTACCCACTGGGGCACAGTTAAAGTTAGCAGAGCTGTCGTTGTTTTTGAGATCACCATCTTGGCATTAGACAATGACGCAAGGACCAAGGAACAGTTTGTCTGAAGCAGCGTCCTCAGTGACAGGAAACGGTGCAACTTGACCCAGAGAGAGATTTCGATTTGACGATTTCGGAGAGTTCCGGTGGATCGTGCGGCTGCTCAAGCCAAGCTCGGAGCCTCAGTGTACCACTCTCCACGGATGGTCAGGAGAATCTCGTTCTTCGAACACAGGATACTTCGCACAGGACATAAGCAGCACGCCACACACTCAGGGCGCGACACGAGCTAAGTTCTTTTCGGGGTACAACAGTTGGAAAAAAACGCGCGGCGGTGTCATGGGTGGTTGTGCATTTGGGAACCAGCGCGCGCGGAAAAAATACGATGCCGTCAGCCTCGTGGCCGACCCAGCTTTCCAGCATCGGCCTTGCTGGCATCAGAGGATCATCATTGTAATAACTCCTGCAACACTCCCGCCACCTTCTCTCCTCCTCACCATCCCGCCTCTACATAGCTCTCCCTCACCGCGTGCTCCCGTAGTCCGTCCTTCTCTCCGTCCTCCGGTCCGTCCCCGCGTGCGTCTGCCGCGCCACCGTCTGCGCCACGCGCACCCCCGTGCTCGCGCTCGGTCCGTTCTTCGCCAGGTGCAGCGCCCACAGGATCCGATGGGCCGCCCCCGGGAACTTCCGGGCCCACTCGGGTGCGCGGTTCTTCACTGTTTCGAACGTGACCACCTCGTTGTACATCAGCGTCCCCAGCGCGAGCAGCACGAAGCCCCCCAGCTGCAGCCTCGAGAACAGCGCCCACCCCCACGCCAGCTCCCACGCCCAGACCAGGATGGTGCGGGAGCAGTCGACGGTGGAGCGGGCGACAGCAGAGGCCTCGCGGGTCACCGTGATCCCCGACACGTTGAACAGCGCGATGCTGACGATGGAGGCCAGGATGGACGCGAGCAGCCCGGGCGGCCCGGCCAGCGCCTGATGGACCGCGCCGGACACCGATTCCTGGCCGAAGTGGCACGCGACCGGGATCACGAGGGAGAGGATGAGCGCCCCGAACAGCCCCTCGAGGCCGATGGCGAGCAGGGGATGGGGCTTGACGGCGGCGGTGCTGGAGCCGTGGATGAGGCGCTCCTCGATGACAAGCATGGCGGCTTGGAAGGCTTGGGCGCCGACGCACAGCCCGATCCCCATCACGTGGGCGTGGACGAGGAGGGCGGAGGAGGTTCCCTTGGTAGCAGCCGACTCCGCCGACGACGTCTGCGACAGCGCCACCAGTCCGATCCCCGCAGCCACCAGGCCCACGCCGGTCCAGTGCGGGAAGAGGTGGATGTTGCGGCGCTTCTCCTCTCCGAGGAACAGGACGGTGAACAGGCAGGTGAAGAGCACGACGGCACCGCGGGACATCTGGACGACGGAGGCGGGGAGCACCATGTAGGCGGAGTTCACCAGGGTCGTTGCGAACATGTCGCACAGCACGGGCAGCAGGAAGAGAGCCTGCTGAGAGAGGGGAGGGAAACGGAGGTCGTCGGAAACCTCGGTGGCACTGGACTCGGTAGTGCTGTTGTTCTGGGCCCTCGACCGCCGGCGCCACAGCACCAGTGCGAACAGCACGGGGAGACAGAGGAGCTCGCCCAGCATCATCAGGAAGGTCTGCACGAGCGGGTGGTCGAAGGGCTTGGCGGGGCCGCCCAGCTCTTCGGGGGCTTCGGCCCGCACCTGGAACTTCATGAGGAGGGTGTTGGCAGCACCGGAGAGGAGCATCACGAAGACGCACAGCGGGAGGATGGAACTTGGAGAGGAACTGGTTTGGGACTCCGACATGGTTTTGGGTTCGAAGGGCAGTGTCACGTGTGAAATTGTAACAGGTATCGTATCTACTTAGATAGTTCTCGTGCCGACAACTTGGGGTTGTATCGACTGGTAGTGTGTCCGATGATCAGAATATGCGCGCGCCTCAGCCGGCTGCGCTCGTACCTAAACACTACGGCAGCGGTTCAGAAAGAGGTGAGGGGTTGCCATGAGTCCAGGAACAGCTGCTGTGGTTTACGTTCTGCCCACACCCGTCTCTCAGAGTCAAGTGCACCCCTCAGAGTTGATCACACCGCTCAATGCTACCCTCAGGAATGGCGAACAAACGGATAGTACAGCCGGTGCCACATCAAAGAATGCTACACGATGGACTTGGACGACTTCCAAAATTTCCTCGCATGGGTAGCCCAGTGCAGCTGGCATGTGAATATGTTGTGCGATGGAAAGTACCGTGTTCACCGCGTGTACAGCCTCTTTGCGGAGTATGTGTGTATGTGTAACATATGTCGATGAAAAGCGGACCTGGTGCGAACAAAAGACTATGTCACAACTGGTTAGTCGGTTCTCTCGTGGCTAGCTCATGCGAATCCAGAGTGCGAGCTCGGATTCGTGATTCAAAAGATACGTACCGTGCCACCGTTCTAAAAGTTGAGATTCTCTAGCTTGTCACAGGAGCTACGTACTTAGCTTTGCTTAAGAGAGCTGTATGCTCTCAATGCCATCACGCCAGCGCCAGATCGTATCTCCCTCCTCTCCCGCAGCTGTACCCTTGTTTCTTCATCCTGCGTTCCCGGCTGACCCATCCCGCCGGCCGCACCCACTCCACATCTACCGTGCCTTGGTCTAGGTCAATGCCGCACACTTCCCCCCACTCTGCCGGCCCCCGTTCTGTCTCGATTTCCCCAGGAGGATAAGTCCAGTCCACGCCGGGGCGCACCTTCGCGCCGGCGACGGCGTTGGCCAGCGTCAGACGGCGCTCCAGCAGGTCGTACAGGGGCCGATAAACCGCGGAGGTCGCGCTTTTGGCCAGCGGGTTGTTCCCCTTGTCGGCAGCGAAAGCCTCATCAATATCCGGGAGAACCGTGGGACGTTCCGGTTTCACCGACTCCCGCAGCCGTCGTTTTAAAAAGCTGTAGAATCCGTTCAGCGGGTCCTGCCGGCGGTCTTCGAACTGAGAGAACTGGGTCACAGTAGAGCGGTCGAGCGGGAAGGGCGGGTTTTTGGTAAGAATCGGGAGGGCATTATCGTTGGTGAGGAGGAAGTCAGAGCCTGAGTTTGTACTGGCTGCCGCTCCCCCGTTCTTACTGGCCGCAGCCTCCGCCTTCTGGCGTTCCTCAGCCTGCTTGCGCATAAGCGCCTCCATATCCTCGGTCGCAGGCTCTTCTGCCGGTGCGCTGCCGTCCGCGTCCTGCGTGATGCTCACTGCTCCCCGGAACTTCTCGATTAACAAAAACGCGAAGTTTTTTAGGACGAGGTCGATGAACCACTCCGGCACCAGCGCGATCTTGGGCAAACAGTGGAAGAGGAACATGAGGTCCGTGGCCTTGGTCGTGCCGCTGCCGTTGTCTTTTGGGGTGAGGGTGATGCCGGACTTGATGATGTTCCCACGAACCGTGTACGCCCGCGCCGCCTCGAAGGCCTCCCAGTACTCGAGAAACGAGGAGAAGTTCGCCATCGCCAGCTCGTTGCTCTGGTCGCAGTGGAAGCGGTCGTTGGCGGGGAGGCGCCACGGGTTCTCCGGATCCGTCTGGGGAACATTCCCTTGGTACCGCTCCGCACTTTGACCGCGCCTCTCCAGCTGGAACCGTTTGAACGCGCGCTCGCGAACGACTTTCTCTTCTTCCTTGGAGACGTTGTCCACAAGAAGAACGACTTGGCGCCGGTCCGTCTCCTGCGCGCCCCCGGACGACCCCGGAACCGGGCTCATGCAGTCGATGCCGCGGATCTTGAAGACGAACTCTCTACACCCAAACGGTGGGGGAACGGCCAAAACACAGCGACAGTACCCCCGTGCGCGCCCCGAGCGCTCGAACATCTCTGCGTCCTGGAGACCGAGGTTGATGAGCTTGAGGTAGGGAACCCAATCCCTAAAAAGGTCGACTTCGTTGATGAGGGAGAGCGTTGGGAGGAAGCCGGCCTGGACGACACCTTGGAGGACGACGGAGTAGCAGCGGGAGGGAGCCTGGGGGTGTCACAGTGAGTGAGGATGGTGGATTACTGAAAGTCATGAAGCTTACATGTTGGCGGTCCGCGCGGGTGGGGCTGCGGGATGGTGCCGCAGGGTCCTGATTTCGCAGGATCTGAAAGCATGTGATTACTGGCAGGACCAAAACGGCTCTGTCATGGCCTTGTTGGACCAAACGCCATTAGTTTCCCGCTGACTACTGGCAGGATCAAAACGGCTTCAGAACCTACCTCCGGATCCTCCTTCGTCACAAGCGCGTCACAACCTACCTCCGGATCCTCCTTCGCCACCAGTGCGTCTGCGTCCTTTTGGACCTTGCTCTTGGGATAATTCCCCTCGGCGTCCACCGGCGTCTCCAAAATCAGGGTCTTGCTCTCCATCCAGCTCCGCTTCAGCACCCAGCGGGCGCCCGTGCAGTCCACGGCGCCGCCCCCGGCAGCACCTGCACTTTCCGACGACCCGTTGTCCGCCTCGTCGCCGGCACGCTCGGCCGTCATTGTTTGGGCGCGGATGGAGAGGACATCGGCGGCCTCCGCCTCAATAGCGGCCACTTTGCGTCTGATAGCATCCGCATTCAGTTTGGACGTATCCACGCCACCGGCGCCCGCGCCCGCCTCTGTGCCCGTAGAGGATGAGGCGAGGAGCGTTTCCACCGCGGTGTCGAGTGCCTTGATGCATTGGAGGTGGCGGAAGGCAGCGAGGGTTTGGTCCTCGCGAAAGAGGGCGAGCGCCTGCTGGAGGTGCCCGACGTCGCCGAGGTCGGCCATAGTGGGGCTCAGGATGGGGTGGAAATTCAAAGAGAGGCTCAATATGGATTTCGGACGCCGATTCGAGAGAGGTCTAGGATGAGGCAGTCTGGGTCGATTCGGTGATTTTAGAGCAGTGGGAAGTTCTCGGAACGGATTGTTGCCTTTGCGTATGAAGAACGGGATTCGGATGATGAGATGATTCATGAACGCACGGTGACGACGCGTGACGACAAGAACACCCGTATGACGTATCGGACGACCGAGCGCGTGTCGCCGACTGCGCAGTTATCCTAATTGTGTGCCCTGTGCCTACGTTGTTTATCGTCCTATACAGTTAAGTCTTCGTCTCTTGTTGGTTCTTTACAGTCTGGTTCAAGTTGGTGTGATTCTTGTTGCGTACGTACAGTTATGGTGAGCCTAATTGCTATCCACAGTATCAAAGAGCCTGTCCAGCTTCCCCCGCAGTTGCACTGGGTGGCAAGCTTGTCCCGCTTTGAAAACATTCCCTGATCCGATTTAATTGACAAAACTGCTCTACTACATTGGATGATGATCAATTGGGAGGTTACATTCGTGTGTTTAATTGGCCCCGTATAAGCCCGTTATCTTAGTGCTTGGCAGATCTTTCCGTTTGAAATCCATGAATATCGTGCTGCTGAGTTCTGTGAAGTCCTTGGAAATAATGATTGTGTCTTTGTGGTTCCCCGGGGGTCGTGCCCCCCGCCCACCTTGTGAAACTTTATCATATGCTCAAAAAATTGCTTGTGATCCTTGGATCACGCTGGGCTACAGTATTGGCGGCGCCGGGTGGGGTGCACGCCTGCGCCGCGGGGCATTCACGAAAAGTATTAATAGGGGTAGATCAAGGGGGGAGTTCATAAACCTTTTCCTAATAGCCTAAAAAGCCTCTCTATTGCTCTCTCTCCATCCGTTCCCTCCTCACAGAAACCCTGGCTGCCTCACCACCTTCTGCGGTCTCTGATACGCGTTCGGAATCTCGAACTCCACTTCCCGCTCCGTCAAAAAGCTAAGCCAGAACCCCTGCGGCAAGTACTCGTTGTCGACGCGGACAAAAGTCGTGCTGCCGGCCTTCTGATTGCTTCCCACCAATCGCGACATATACCCCTGGTGGTGGTGGTGGTGCGAGTCGTGGTGTCCGCTCTGTGTCGGGCCCCCGTGGCCTCCGTGATCGGGCCCTTGCGCCGCACTCCCATCTTTCCCGAACGGATACTTGCCCACGGCCATTCCCGGAACCCCTACCGTCGCCCCGCCGTCGCCCCCGAACGCCCGCTTGTTCCGCCAGTGGCCGCGCTCAAACAGCTCCACGCACTCGTCCCTCAGTCCCGGAAAGGTGAGCTGCAGTCCCCGCTTCTGCTTGGCGGTCAGTTTTCTTTCTAGGACTTGAAGATGGGTAATCGTCTGCGCCTGCGGGTTCGAGTGGCTGGTGGTGTTGCTCTTGGCGCGGATCTCCGCATGACTCGGCGTGAAGGGGGCGTCGGGCTGGGGCTCCTCCAGATCGGGCGCCAGCGACACCGACTTCTTTACCAAGATGGGCGAGGACTCCTGCACCTTCTTGCTGAAGAGACGGTCACTGTCGAGGGCGTCGCTGGACTCCAGGGAGGCGAAGGCCCCGAACAGCACCGTGCTCTTGGAGGCAGCGGTGCCGCCGCGGGGCCCGAGGGAGCCGGGTTGTTGCCGTGAGGAGGGTCTGGACGACGGTCTCGCGGACGGTCTGGACGACGGTCTGGACGCCGCCTGAGTCTCCTTGGTGTCGGATTCTCCCTTGAATGCGCCTCTGAGTCCCAAGCCCATAGACTTCGCGAACCCGCCGAAAAAGCCACCCAATCCTGCACCAACGTCTTCCTCGCTCGACGCCTCGTCCTCCACGCGGGCCTCGACCATGCCGCTATGGACCACCTCCGCTTTCATAGTTAGTGCCAGCCGCGTGCACCCCGTGAGATTCACCAGGTGCCACGACCGCGTCGTCTCGTTCTCCCCCAGAGCATTGGACGGGTGGGACTCGGGGTCAAACTCAGGATCTACACCGAGGTCATTGTCATCACCAAGTAGATCGAGGATATCGTCCGAAAGGAACCGAGGATTGTCTTTGGCACTCGCTGGTCCGGCATTGCCGTCCCTGCCACTGGCGTCCCTACTCTCCTCCACGTCCCTTTTCTGGTCCGCCAGGGACTTGAAGCTGAGGGCCACCTGTTGGCCGCCCAGCTTCAGCTCGCTGGGTGACTTGAGGATCTGCGAGTTCTTGCCGGTGGCGTTCACGTTCCGCCCAAGCATCAGCCCCAGGTCCGTCGACTCGTGGATGGTTCCGCACGTGGCGTCCGTCACCGAGCGCGCGGGCTGAGGCTGCACCTTGAACAGGAGTGACTTGATGTGCTTCTTCGTCCTAAACACCAGCCCCGGATTCCGCGCGATCGAGAACAGCGTGAGTCGCTCGAGGTCGTCGTGCACCTGCGTGCAGATCTTGTCGGAGAACTCCTCTCCCTCCAGAAGGTTCTGGTTGAGGGAGAGGGCGGTGAGTGACGGCCCAAACAGCGCCAGGTCTATCTTGCCCTGCGAGGGCAGCGCGGGGAAGACTTGGTTGCCAGTGTTGGCGGCACTCAGGGGGTTGGTGGAAGATGGCCCGCCGCCGCTGTCGAAGGGACCGCTGCTGTCTTTGGTCTGAGCCCCGCTGCCCCCGCTCTCCAGGTTATCCGCGGAGTCGGACTTCTTCGAGAGCTGCTTGCCGATCGGAGAGACGCCTGCATCCGCAGGAGCGTCTTTGTGCGTCTTGACCCTGGATAGCATCTTTGTGACGCCCGAAAAGGGGTTCCAGGAGTGCTTGGTCGGCACGCCAGCACTTTGCGAGAGCGCAATGGAGATGGCCCCAGCCGCTCCCCCCGGTCCCAGCGAAACACTCAGGTCCCCCGAGCTCAGGGACGGCTTGAGCATGATGCTGCGCACTCCGACATTCGAGGAGTGCGTGCCGATATCCAAGAGATTCCGCGACCCCGTGGGAACTAGGGCGTCCGAATGCGAGGCCGCCAGTTCGTTCACGGCGTGCATCGACGTTCGGTCACCGGGGTTCCACGAGTTGCTCCGCCTCCCGGAGCGGCTCGTTCGGATGGCCAGGCTCGCTACGCCCCGGCTTCTGTCGCCGAGCAGATTCGTTCCGGGTGCAGGCCCAATATTCTTCACGGGACGCAGCTGAGGTTCGGTGATGGACGCCGAGGCCTTGGGGCTGTCTGGACTCTCTTCCAAGGTTGCGATAGAGGTCGTGCTGGTCAGTTTCGCGATCTTAGACGCCTGATCTGCAGGAGCTGGCGTGGGAGCCGGGACTGCCACGAGAGCGGGCGCTGGCGTCTGCGCAGCCGGCGCTGCTTTCGTGAACCCCTTCACCAGTGTTCCCACCGCACCCACCGTGTTTACCAGACCCGACTTCCAGATGGACGTCTGCTTCTTCATGGCACCCTGCCCCGCGTCTGGGCTTAGAGTGCTGGGCACCTTGGTGAGGCTCTCCTGTACCACGTCCTCCGCCAGAGCACCGGCCGAGGATGTTGCCCCATGCATCGACGCCGACAGCACCCCGATCCCCACGGCGCTGTTGCGCTCCGTGTTCAGCGCCAGCTCTTGGTCCGCAGTGGTATCGTTGAGCGGCTCGTCGCCGGGAAACCAGAAGTCGCCCGCCACGAGGCCGCAGCAGGACAACCCCAGCAGACTCAGCCGCGACCGCCCGTGGTAGCACGCTGTGAGCAAATTAGCTACCGACTGCCCCCCCAGCTCTGGGTTGTACGAAAGGTCCAGGAGCTGAAGGTGCCTCGGCGGGTTGTTCAGGAGCGCGTCCTGGTCGCCAAAGGTAAGAGGGCCGAGTTTGCAGGAAACAAGTCGTAACCGCCGCAAGCTTTGGAAGGCAGCCCCGGGTAAGATCTGCGACCGGCACAGCTCGTGGCTCCGCAGCAGCCGGAGCTTGGCGAGTTTCAGCAGGTCCTTGTCCCAGTGCGGGAGTGGTGCCAGGTGGATGTTCTTGTTGGCGACGCGCTTGCCCACCACATCCACGCCGCGCATCGAGCCGACCATCCGGCTCTGGCGGTCTGTTGCCCGCGGGGAGGAGGGCACCCGGTTGAAGTCGTTGTCACTGCGCCTCTTGGGGGAGCCCGGTCGGGTCTGCAGCTGGCTGGGGCGCGCGCTGGTGCGGATGGGTGCGGGAGGGACGTGGTGGGTGCCCTCGGTACCATGTTCCACGGAAGCGCCCTCAGAGGCCAGTTCGTCGACGTTGTCCCTCGCAGAGTGTTTGCCATTGGATTCAAAAGCGGAAACCTTCGACGCCACGCTCTCCGTGACCGACGCCAGGTCGGCCGCGAGAGACTCCAGGTCAAGGCCGCCAAACAACTGAGACTCGGAATCACTAGAAACTCGGGGCGGCGTAGCCTCCTCGTCCTCCGAAGAGCTGCTGCTTGAGGAGGATGAGAGCCCAGACGGGTGCTCCGTGTCCTCCGCTTGGGAGTCGGCTGTGTCTTGAGGATTACCGTCCTGCGGATTGCAGTTCGGATCCGCGTCCCCGTTGCCGTTGGAGGAGCTGTCGTCATCGTCGAAATCGGAGGATCTTGGTGGTTTACCGCCTTTTACGGCCTCCACGAAGCCTCCGGTTCCGCTGGATGATGATGCCGCCTCCGGCCCCAAGTTCGCCTGAATCGCGATCTCAGTACTGGAGGAGGAGGAGCTTGCAGCTTCCGCCTCAGCCACCGCAGACTCACGTCGCTCAACCTCCTTCTCCCGACTCTCCAGCTCCCGAGTGCGCTGCTCAACCGCCCTAGAGGCCAGCCGTTCGGCTTCTGCCGCTCGCACCTGAGCGCGCTCCTCCTCATCCCGGCGGCGCATCACCGCCAACTCCATGCCTGCGCTCGCCATAGCGCTTGAGAAGTTGCCCCCGCTTTCCTCCAGACAGCGGTAGAACACCTGTTGCTCTCGACGGTGCTGCTCCGCGGCTTGCTCTCGCTCGATGTCGGCTAGGGTACGCTCTTGATTGGGCAGTTCTTCCGGATGAGTGATGGGATTCACTGCGGTGTTTTCGTCCTCGCTTAGCTGCGTCGCAGGCACGATCGCGCGGTCGGGCATCATCTGCTTCAGCCGAATCGCGTCGAGTTCGCGTTGGCGGGCCCGCTCGCGACTAAACTCAGGGTCCTCGCAGGCGGACTCGGAGGCGCTGCCACCAGAGAGTCCTGCGAGGACCCGGAGTTTAGAACTCTGGTTACCGTGTTTACCTCTCCCTCGCTGACCGTGCTCTGCGTCCGTGTCCGTCTCGGACATAGATGTGGAGAGATTGGCTTCAGCGACGACCTGGATCACAGCTTCACCCGTCTTGTCCACGTAAAGGGAAGAACGGTCGAAACCGGGCGTGCCGTGCTTCGGGCTGGAGTCGGGAGAGTCCGAAGATAACTTTTCCCTGTCATCACATGCGCTCAGCGAGTCGATTGGCGTGCAGAAGCGATCTTCGTCGAGGTTGGCCATGGCTTCACGGGCTTCAAGGGTGGCTTGGTCGAGCCGATGAGATTCCTCCGACTTCTTGTCAGACTTCTTGCTCTTCCTTCCCTTCCTCCTTCTCACACCGCTCCTCCCCAGGAATCGTTCCTCGTTCTCCCGACGCGCCTTCTCGCGGTCCAGGAAGGTTTGGTCATCACCGACCTCCTTGGGGAGAGCGTCTTCTGGGAGACCGATGTGCGAAAGCACAAGGAGAAGGGCTCGAAACAGGTTGAACACGTGATGGATCACCACGGAGGGATGGCAGCGGCCGATGGAGGAAGACTTGGAGCGTCGGACACGACGGGAGCTACGGCAGGTGCACATCCCCGCTGTTGCATCTCCAATGGAGGCGAAGAAGGCGCACACCTTGTTCTTGCGCGGAATAGTGAAGTCAGCTGAAGTCGCGCTGGTGATCTCGAACCCCTCAGAAGGCTCCTCATAAATCTCGATGGGTAAATCTGTCTTGGCGAGCGGCAACTCCTCGAGGGCCTTCTCCTCTGCTGCTTTCTTCTCAGCCGCCTTCGCAGCTTTCGCCTTAACAGCTGCCCGTCGACTCTTGACCATCGTCATCTTCCCCTTGCTCAACTCCCTGCAGGCGAAGCGTCTCACATTCCCTTCTCGCCACCCCGTTTCCTCCTCCGTCAGCTGTAATCGCTCCTCAACTGGCACGTAGCTCTCGCGTCGTTTCGCCAGCATCTTCTCTTCTGCTTGCCTGAGCTCACGCTCTCGCTGTGCTGCAAACTTGGGTAATACTCTCCGCCGCACTACCGCCTCATATCTCTTCCTCAACTTGGCAATAGCCCGATTCTTCCGCTTGGTGTTGCTGTCCACAGCGCACTTGGCCAGCTGGAGCTGCTGCCACGCCGCGCAGACCAGCGTCTTGGTGCGCTGGGCGCGGCGGTGCCCACGTCTTGCGCCGCTCTTGTGGAGGATGCCAAGCTGCCGATTGAGGTTCATGGCGTTGGAGCGGGCATGAGCGTTGGAGCAGAGGGGGCGACGGGCGCGCCAGGAGCGGCGAAACTGAAGGGGTGGCAGAGGCTTGGAGAGAGTCACCGTGGTGGCCTGTTGGTAGGCTCGGAAGTGGGCGAGGGCGTCGTGCAGAGTGGCGAAATCCCGGTGGATGTATCGCAGGCGGTGCTGCAGACGATCGCTTGTAGCAGAGGTAGCTGCCCGCACGTAGGAGACGTTTGATCGATCCTTTTGGGGTGAGGCCTTAACGACGGGTACAATCTTGGTCGGCTGCCGCGTACGAGACTTCAGTGCGCGCATCTTGGGCTGCTGGTGCACTCCAGTCCTAACCCTCACGAACTTCACCTCCCGATTCTCAACCGTCTTCCACCACGGCAGGTCGCCGCATCCAATCGCCTTCAGAAACCGTCCGTCCCGTCCCAGTTCGCTCAGGAACTCAGGCGAGCTCCTCAGGTGGTCGAGAATATCTTTCACAGACTTGTTGAGATCTTGGGAAAGAGCGATGCGGGCCGCGGTCAGACGCATCTCAGCCTGAGAATCTTGGACATGTTCGTCGTCACCTAAAATCTTCAACCTCAGACTCGCCGGTTTGATGCCTCCGGCGCTCACTATAATCTCTTGCTCATGAAGGGCCAGAGTATCTTCTTCTTCGTCCTCCTCCTCCCGTGTGTCAACATCCCGTTCTCCCTTCATCAACTCTCTGAACTTGGTGTCAGCCAGGTCGGTGACGCGTTCCCGCACCAGTTTCTCGATGATCTCCGCTCCCGACGTCTTTGACGCCGACGAAATCGACGATACCCCGGACATAACCTCCCACGAGTGCGCTCCTTCTCTCGCCGACGCGTTTGTCGGTGTTTCCAGCATCGCTGACATCCATGTTTCCTCAGCGTCCGTGTACTGGTGATTGACCATTGGTCGTATCCCCGTAGCATGCAGCTCCGCGGGCGACATCGAGCTCATCAGCTTGGCCAACGACTCGTCGCCCGCATTTGAACCGGGTCCCCCAGCAGTACCCACGCTGCACTGCGCCTGCATTCGCTCTGCGATGTTCATCACCCTTCTGGCTTGGAGGAGGACTTCGTACTTGGTTCTTGTGACAACAGGGACCAGGTCGTTGAAACTCATGTCCAGCTCCACCAAACCCTGCAGCTTCAGCGTTTCTCCCAGGCCCGCCAGGGAAATGTGGTTTCCCCTTAATTGCAGCACGGACACCCGCGCGGCCGAGTGCTGGCCGGGCAGGAGGGTGTTGCACATCTCTGCGAGAAGCGCGCAGCCAACCGACGTGAGGTTGGCGCAGTCGTTCAGGAGGAGGGCGCGACCGAGCTGCGTGCCATGGTTGGCGTTGGGCACGAGCGCGACCGTGTTGCGGGCGAACATGATCTTTTTCGCACCTTTCTCGGAGGACGTCTTGGTTACCCCGCCGCCGGCCTTAGCGCCCTTTTCCGACGAGGTTTTTGTTATAGCGGGCCGGAGGGACGCGATGGTGGTGAAGGCGCCGGCTTTAGTGCCACCATCTGTGGCGGCCGATTTCGTGCTGAGCGTCGAGATCATTTGAGCCTGCGGCTGGAGTTGCACACCGGTTCCGCCATTGGACGAAGCGTGGTCACTGTCTAACACGCCTTCGGAAATTTCCTGGAGCCCGCTTCCTATCCCGCCTTTTGGACTCTGACCATCTGTTACTGTAGGGAGTTGCGTCGTCGCTCTCCCCGCGCCCACCGTGACCGTCGTTTCTCTCGAGTTGGAAGCGGTGGTCGCTCTCCCTCCAAAGCCTACAGTGGCCGTCGTTTCCCGCGGGCCCGGGTTCGACCACACACTTGGTTTCGCTGTCACAGCCGTTGGGCTGCCAGGGTCGTCGTCCACTTCTTCGACATCGACGTCCTCTTCCATCATAGCGGCGGTCTCGTCCCGTTCCCGCGTCTGCTCGCAGCTCACGTACATGCTAGAGACGAAAGCGTCGTCTAAAGCATTCTCAGATAACTCCAGCGCCACGCCTCGGGTTTGTAGGAACTTCGCGCAAGCCCCCGCAAACCCCTTCTTCGCCGGCTGGTGGAAGAACAGGTTTTCCAGTTGTAACGACGCCCGGGTGCGCTCGAATAAAACTTGAACGGTTCTATCCAGATACTGAAGGGTAGAGGGAGACACGGGCTGCAAGGTGGTGCACGGAAACGTGGGGTCGTGCGCGCTGTCCTGCTGCGGTCCCCCAAGTAGGAAAGACAGCCCCATGTAGGACTTGACTCCGCTGTCAGAGGAGCTGCCCGTCATGGACCTCTGCGACTGATACGTCGTCCGCTTAGCTTTTGCCGCCTGAGCCTTGCGTGCCGCCTTAGCGCTGTTGAGAGCGGAGGTCATGTACACCGTTTCCACGAGCAACTGATTAATGTTCGTATCCGAAAGGTGCCCCACCCAGTTCGCGTACAGCTTGCTGTGCGGGGCCTGCGAGACGCGGGAGTGCCGGAGTTGGTCTTCTGAGGTAGGCTTCATGTCGCGCGTGGCGTTATTTCTCTCCAGCGCCACCTTCCTTAGGGACTTCTGGGTGCGTCGCAGGATGCGCCGGCTGTGCGCGTTCATCCGTTTTTTCGCAGTCTCGTCGTCGCGACCGAAGTCGAGGGCGGTCTTGTGCAGCGAGCCGCGGACCATGTTGGCCACCGTGTTATTCCCGATGAACGCTTTGGAGGAGCGCATCATGTTGGACACCGGATTGTAGCCGCCGGAGCGGGATTGGTCTTCAGCACCTGTGTTGTCCATCGTCACTACAGTTGCGCGCGCCGCGGGTCGACCGAATTCGTCCACGTCGTGCTCGTTGGTGGAGTAGAGGGGGATCTTTCTCATGGTTCTCCTGGCTTCCCCAGTGGCTCCCATCACAGATACGCTCCTCGTCTGGTTCTGGTTCATCAGCGTGTTCTGTCTGGTCACGGCGTTGTTCGTGAGGTGGTCCGGGAGGCTGGCGCCTCCCTTGAGGATGGAACTCCGCCGCCTCCCGATGTCACCGCCCGGGGCGCCGGGATTAGAATCAACCGATGAAACTCGGGCTATGTCCGCTCCAAGCAGTGAGGGTCGCGAGGACGGCCGTAGCGGCCGCGCCGAGAGCGTCTTGCCCATGCCCATGTTGGCATTGCTGGCACGCTTGGAGGAGCGACGCTTCTTCTTGTTCAGGTCACCCGAGGTCTGGGTCTCCACAGCAAGGGTGCCCTTAGAGCCGGACCCGGTGACCTTCTCCGTGTCGGAGTCCGGCGGCGACGCCTCGCCCGTGGGACTCGTCGGAGCCATCGTCGTTGGGGGGGGCGCCGGTCCCTGCTCGCTCCTTGCTTCCCCCTGCGGAGCCTGTTCCCAAAGCCGGCAGCCCAGCCAGACCTCCTTCTCTGCCGGCGCCCTTCGACTCGTGGTCGGCCTGGAGCTGCATCAGAGCCTGGGCGACGTCGACGTCCCCAATCTGCTCGAGCTTCGCCGCACTCGCGCGGCGCACCACCTTGTCCTCCACCACGTCCCCGACCACGAAGTCGGGGTGGGCCAGGAGACTGTTGCGCTTAGCCGCGCCCTCTTCTAAAACCGCAGTCACCTTCACCGTTCCCTCGATGTCGTCGAGCAGGAGATCGGCGAGGCCGTCACCGTCGTCATCCGAATAAAAGTTCTGCTGCTGGGGTTTTTGGAGAGTGATACCGAGAGGGTCTGAACTGTCTCCCACCCCGTCTGGCGGGGGATGCCCAAGGATACCGCCTTTAGCATGACTCCCTTCGCTGGACTGCAGCGACCCTCCGGACTGCTTGGAGCCGCCGCCGACGTCTCTTTTGGTGGCTGCCGCCCCGTGGTCGACGCTCCAGCGCCTCAGTTTACCCGCTGCTTCTCCTAACATTGCCTGCGTCTGGAGTTCCTTGAGCTGGTGTTCAGCCATCTGTTGGCTGGCTCGTTTTTCCCTCACTTTCTCGATCTCCTTGGCCAGTTCGTCCGGTGGAACGTCTTCTGCGTCCTCCCTTATTGGCGGCGCTTTGGGGACCTTGATGCTCGCGTTATTATCCGCAAACTCGATGGTCCCCTGGCGCGTAGACATCGTCCTCTCTACGCCCTTCAGGCTCATGTGCGTCCCCACCTCGATGCCTAGGCTCTGCTGGCGGGCGATGTACGCCCGTCGAGCTTCCTCCGTGATGTCCAGCAGTCCGCCGGTGTCGTCCCCCTTCGAGTTGGACCGTGTGACCGCGCGAGACGGCTGCCGAGAAATCATGTAGGTGACTGGGCCAACGTTGCTGCCTCCGAGTTCAGCGTCGCTGCCGCCCCGCCTCCACATGTTGCTGGCCAGGCTGGCGTTCGGATCTTCGTTCGCGGACGTCGTCGTCAGGTGGGCACGGTACGACGTTGACTGCCCCATCAGAACGCCACGGCGGTCTTTGGACGCCAGCCGTAACTCCACGCCACCACCGATGCCGGCGGTGGCGATCAGCATCTTGTTGGGCTTGGACTTGGCTTTCGCGACGTCACCACCGGGTTTGTGACTGCCATCCTCGGGTACGTCACCGAGACCTTGGCCGGTGGAAGCGATAGCGGGCCCCTGCTGCGCAATAAAGCTGGCTGCGCTGGGCGTGACGGAGAGCTGTTTCATGATCTTCATGCCACCAGCGGGGGGTTTCACTGCCAGGGTGTTGTTTCCCGTAGTGACAGTGTTGACTGCGGAAGCTGCGGTCGTTTCGCCGGCGGCTTTTCTGTCGGCCTCGGCAGCAGCGTGAGCCATGGTTGCTGACATTACGCCCATTGTGTGCTGTTCGGGCTGAGGCTGAGAAACGCTTGGGATAGCGGTGCCCCCCAGCATAATAACTGGAGCACCAGATGCTGGAGGAATCGTACCAGTTTTGTCGGTGTGACGCAAGCCCGGCGAGATGTTGCGGCGGTGCGTTTCTCCCTCGTCGGCAAGTAAATCATGGAGAGGGCTGTCATCCGCGGCTCCGATTACGACTGGAATCATCGGAGGGTCAGCATGCTCTTCCCCGCTCTTCGAGTTGCTCCGCTCCTTGCTCCGCTTCGCCTCGATCGGCTTACGGTTAATCAGACCCTTATTCTCCTCAGCCTCCCGAAGAGCTGCTGCGGCTTCCACCTTTGACTTAGCTGGCGGCCCCCGGAGCTTGTCCGTAAGCGGCTGAATCCTCGTCAGCGAGCCGGACGGTTTGGGGTAGGGCGGAGTCTGCGACGACCCAGTCGGCATAGGCGAAAGACTGGAAGCAGCACCCTTGGACTCCTTTTTGTGGAGAGCGGGTTCTGCAGTGCCAAGCGTGTTTGACGTGGGACTCGGCGGTGGTTTCGGGGTCTCTTCAGCCTGCGGGGGAGACGCTTCTTTGGACTGAGTCCCTGGGCCTTGTGCCTTGTTGGTGGCGGCCTCCATCTCGCGCATGATGGAGCTCATCCGCCGCTTGGGCTCGCTAAACCTTCTCACGTTTGACCGGAGCGTGTCCTTTTTAACCGTCTCATACTCCATGGAGGCTCTCTTATTCGCCCGGTACTTCTTCTGAAGGAGTGCTAGTTGAAACTCCTGGGCGTCCCCGATGTTGTTCGGCAAAATCCCCGCCTGCCAGGCGGCATCCTCGTCACTACTTGCGTCTCCCCCAGCGAGTAACTGTTCCCGTGCGGCGCGGGCATCGGCGTTCTCCTTCTCGGGGAGGGAGTCGACGTCGTTGGGATCGGGGGCGCCAGAGGGATTCTGGGCGGATGAACCCAGGTCCGACGCCGGCGCGGGGACGAGGAGGTTTGCACCCGATGCGCCGACATGCTGCGCACCCCCCTCCGCGGCTTTCACAGCGGCTAACGCTGCATCTGCGGCCTTCTTCTGTTCCGATGGGTCATGAGGATAAGATCCTTCCCGGGTTATGCTCGACTCCAGGTTGTGCCGGATCAGCTCCATCAGGTTGGCGCTGCCGCCGTGGATGTTCTTCAGCGTTTCGAGCTGTTCTTTTTCGAGCTGTTGGGCGGAGGCGAGATTCATGTCATTCGACGCCTCCCCGTGCGTCGTAGGTGGTCCGGACTGCCCGGAACGACTGGGGACGGTTTTGGACTCGACGCGGTTGACATCTGGCGCTTCTCGGTTAGCGCTGTCGGCAGAGTTGGTGCTACGTGCGACACTCCCACCGCCGCTGGCGCCGAAATCCACGTCCGTCAAAATCTTGTCCACGTCCTGCGGCTTGAGGATGACATTGGGGTCGAGCGCTTTCTGGCTGGGCGTCAGGCTGCCGCGTGCGAGCCCCTGCACGCGGGCGGAACTTGAAGGTTGGTCGATCGCTGCACCCAGCGCGGCAGGAGGCACTCGAGGCCCGAGTGAGTTACTACCGGACCGTGGTGCTGCGGGCCCAAAAGAAGATGCTGAGGAGGGTACTGGCGTTAAGTTGGCGCCTTGCGCCATCGTTTCCAGCTTCCCCGGAGACACGCCGGAAATCGCGCCCTTCGAGGACGCCCGCAGAGCCGGTTGGTCAGTGGCGATGGAGCTCCGTTTAAGGGTGGTGGACTGCTTGAGGTGTGTGTTCGGTTGGTGCTGACCCAGCGGTACCACGGGCACCGGTGAAACCACCGAGGCGCCCATCCCGTCACTCGGAACATCGCTTGCCGACGGAGGCGCGACGCCCGCCACGGACGTTGGCGCCATACTGCTCAGCCCGTCATCTGCACTGCCATCCCACAACACGTCCCAAAGCTCGCGTGCAAACACGGTTTCCGGTGCGGAATCACTGCGCCGCACCTTGCCTTTCTCTCTCTCAGACTGAGTCCGACTTAAACGCTCCGTGTGCCCGCTTCCGTCGCTCTTTTTAGAGAAAGAAGTTGAGCGTCCTAAGCCGGAGTCGTCCCTCGAGCCCCGCTTCCCCACCGCTGCCTTCGAGATTGCGGATGGTAGAGTGCCGGATCTCTGCAACGTTCGTGTCGCCATCTCCCTTACCGCCGGCGTGCTCTTGGCCACCTGCGCCCCAGCGCCTGCCAAGCGTGCGCTGATGTTTTCCATGGCTTGTTTGGCTGCGTTTGGGTCCATGCGGGTAGCTTGGAGAAGCTCGGTGAGCTTCCCGCTCCTCCTGTGGTGCGACCCACCCGACTTCCGCGAGCTCCTCGGTGGGCCGGACTTCATCAGGGTGGAGAGACCCTGGGCCGCCGGAGCGGTGCGTCGCATGGAACCGCCGCTGCTGCCGTCACCAGTGTCCTGCTCAGTCAGGTTTAGACCGAGGATCATCTGGCTGGCCCGCTCGCGGACGGCGTTTGCGGCTTGGTGCAGGTCCGACGGGTCCACCGTCTTCCGCGCCTGGGGCGCCAACGGCCCCGCAGAAACGAGCCCGACGGTGCGCGCATGCTGCAGCATGGACTTGCGATTGACCAGACCTTGTGCGAACCGATGGGAGGAGGATTCCCCACCCTCTGGGCTGACCGCGTGATCCTGCGCGAGATTGGCGTTGGCGGCTAGTTTCTCGAGGGCCTCAAGGGGCGACGAAGCCTCCTCTGGGCCCTCGATGACGGCCGTTTTTATCTGGGAGCCCCGACTAGTGCCGCCAGTCAACGCAGCGAGGCCGTCCTTCAGGATGGAACGACGGGTGGTATCAGGCGCACTGGCACTGGATTCCTGTGGGCCGAGCGCAACGCCTCCGACGCTGGGCGCCACCGCTACGACGTTTTCCGGGCCGCTATCGGTCGCCGCGGAAAAGTCACCCGCTTGTTCCTCGGGCACAGCGAAGATCCGGGAGGCACGCTGCGGCCGCTCCTCGCCGCTCTCCAGGTCTGAGACCGCTTGGGCGTTGGGTCCGAATAATTCTGGGTGCTCCTTTTCGAGTTTCGGCTGCAACTCCTTGGACAGCATCCCGCCCTTGGAGAGGCGCTGCAGCTGCTGGATCTCGTTCAGACTCAGCCTTCCCAGTGGACCACTACCGAGACTGGACTCCCGGGGGGTCTTGTTCAAGCTGCCGCGGGAGGACCGCTGAGAAGAGGGCGGACCCTCTTGGTGACTGACTTTAGAGCTTTTCCTCAGCGTGACGAGGCCCCCGCTCCCTGTGGATTGGTTTCCCGCGATCAGCAAGCTGCCTCCGCTGGAGCGCACGGCCTGTTCCAGGTTTTGCGACTGACCTTGCGCGCCTAGACTGCCGCGGGTACCGGACTTCGCCTGGAGCACCTTCATCTGCTCGATGGAGATGCGCCCCGGGACGTTGTGCAGGTGCCCGGGCATCGACCCGCTGGGCGCCGAGCGGCGCACGGGATCTGTGGCGGTGGACACCGGCCCTGCTGATGCGACGACTGGCGCCGTTCCCAGGGTCTCCGCCAGCTCCGCGACTGGGTCGGCGACCGTGCCCGGCGCGCCCTCCTCCGTGAAGCTCTCGGGGATGGAATCCGCTCTGCCTAACCCGTCCGGACTTGAGTCAAAGGACCGAATACTCCCATAAATGCCCTGCTGGATCGTGTTCTGACCGTCAAACCCCCTCAAACCCGGTACACCGACCCCCGGTTGCAGCCGCTCTCCCTCCGTCTGTGGAGCCAATCCCACGTGCATCGCCAGAAAGTTGAAGGACACCTCCCCGAACTCCGAGAAACCATCGAGTTCGGAAACCAGATCGTCCTCGTCATCATCGTCATAATCGTCCATGCCGGTAAAGGGGTTGGCCATGCGGCCGTCCCCATCCTCCCCATCCTCCTCCTCACCATTTTCTGCTGCTTTCGCCAGGAACGCCGCGTTCCCCTCTAACGCCATCCTGGCTGCGTACGCGAGGTCGACAGCGTTTACTAAGGCGGGCTGGGCGGCCTTGGGGGCGGGACTTTTCCCGTTACCACCATCTCCATCCCCGGCGCTAGCGGCGATCGCCTCCCAGTTGACAGGACTGTCGTCGGAGTCATTGCCCGTTTCCCACAGGCCAGCGCGCCCCTTGTCGGACTCCTTCTGCTTGGACTGCAGTTCCATTGCCGACTTGGACTTGTTGGAGGCGAACCCAAACCGTGCTTTCGACGCACCTCCGGTGGCCTTCTTCTCCGCCTTCTCGCGGTCGGAAGGCTCTTTGGCCACGCCGAGTCCGAATATGTTCCGAAACGTCCCTCCCGTCGACTTCGTCGACACGCCTGATGACGATACCTCTGGTGTGGACCCTCTTCGAGTGTTGGAGTTGGCCAGCCGCATCGGCATCTGGAACCCGAACACGCCGGCCTTGGAGCGGTCGCTGTTGGTCTGCTGGACGGGCTCGATGCCGAACTGCTGGAGACGCTGGTTCATGCTGGCTGGGACGTGCTTCTGGGTGGAGTTGCTCACCATCGACGGTGATGCCGAAGGGTTTCCGAAGGCGTTCGACGCCGAAGGCGTGGGCTGGCCGAACGGGTTGGTGGAGTTGTTGGACGGCACTCTGTCCACGTTGGACCGATCGGAAAAGACAGACAGCAGCGACTGCCGATTCGAGCTGGCCACCTCGAGATTGTTCGACTTGCCATTGGCAGCCTTCTTTTTCTTGCCTGGCCGCAGTTTCTTGATGCCGGTGCCTACTGTCGCGAGCAGACCCTGCGACTTCTTGAACGAGGAGCCCGAGGCGACCCCCTCCGACTTCGTGGAATCGCGTCTGGAGGGTGATGGTGTGCCGAACGGGTTGTCAGCCTCCGGTGGTGTGCTCACGGGAGATGGGGAGTCATGCTGCTCCAGGCCGTTCTGAGCGCCCGGCCCGGCGCTCTTCCCGCGAGACAGCGCTTTTCCCGCGGACTTGATCACACCCGCTACCGGAGCGGTTATCTTCTTAACCAGCTTGTTGTTGCCGGAGGAGGTGCGCCTCCCGGTGGCCTTCGTCACTCCGAGCGACATGACGGCGCCAAACATACCGGCGCTCGACGTGTTGCTCTGGCTCAGCCGCTGCTGCGGTGGGACAGAAGCCGTCGCACTGGACGCACCTGCATCTTGCTTGATAGTGGGTGTGCCGAAGATGTTGTTCTCCGTCGCCTTAGAGTAGGCGACCGCAGAAAGGGCGGCGTTCTTCTTGTCTCGCGCCTTTTGTTCTCTATCCCGCCTTTGCTGCGCCAGGTCCGCCACGCTGGTGTCCTTGTGGCTCTTCTTGCCCTGCACGACGGAAGCGCGGTTCTTGAAGTTGCGCGTCTGCTTATTGAACTCGTCGTCCTCGTCGGAAACGTCTTCTTCGAGCTCGTCGAGTTCATCCTCCAAGTCGTCATCATCGCTGATGACCTGGTCATCCCCAAACAAGTTTCTCGCTCTTTCCGACTCGGAGCGGGAGAACTTCTTCGACTTGGCCTGCGCTGCGGCTTTGGCGGCGGGGTCGAGCTGCTGGCTCACCTTGCCATCCTTGTTGATCTTCTTGGCGTCGCAGCCTTCGGGGGGAACGTAATTTTCTACGCCCATGTTCTGCGCGAGCGTGCGGAGGGCGGTGGATACCGTGAAGTCGCCGTCAGCGGACGTTTGAGAAGTCGTCCCATCGGTATGGGAGGGCGCGTGCGACTCGGAGGGCGTTGCCTGACTGACCTCGGATTTACTAGCCTCGGATTTAGCCTTGGAAGGAGGCTGGTGGAGATCCTTGTGGGGGTACCTGTGGGAAGTGGGAGTGAGAAAATCTTCAATGCAGTTCGGCTGGACAAGGTGACAGGTTTGCGAGACGCATGGCTAGAAGGCTGAGCAAGTTTAACTCGGGTAATAGCACCCTTAACTGCTAGACTGTGAAAAAAATCATTCGCTCAAGGTGGATTGCTGACAATGAATCTGATGTTGACGTCGTGAAAAGTTAGTCGTGAAGTAAGTAATACAGTGGTGGATCAAGAGTTCCGTTTGTTGAGTGATTTAACATCGAGCCTGAGATTCCCAGACAAAACACTTACCCCGCATCCGCCTCCACCTGTTCAGATCCTTCTCCGTCTTCCTCCTCCCACTCCTCCTCCTCGCTCTCGATTTCGATCTCCTCGTCATCATCCACCGTCCGCACTTCGTCCACCTTCTTGTCCTGGTTCAGCTTCTCCACCACCCCAAACGATATGCTCTGCTTCTTCCCGACCAAAGCTTGATCAAACCCCACCGCGCCTAAGTTACTCTGCGTCCGTGAAACCTGCGACATCCTCTTGGACATGCGGTGCGAGACGCTGTTCTGTCCGTTGGTGCCGATCCCGATCCCGCTCGAGGGCAGTTTGGAAACGCCGCTGCACATGCTGGGCGATCTACCGAAACCACCACCGGACGCATCACCGTCGCCCTCCACGCTGGTCACGCTCGTCCTAAATTCCACCGTCTGTGCCTCCCCGCCGAAAAAGAAGTTGACAGCACGCTGCTTCCAGGCGCCCAGTCCAGCACTCTTGGACCCACTCTGGGAATTCCGACTGTTCCGACTGCTGGACGTCGCCCCCATGGACATCACGGAAGCACTCTTCTTGGGCGGCGAACCCACGTAGGAGTCACGCGTTTTCAGCGTGGAGGAGCTCGGAGAGGACTCAGGCTCGGTCTCCCAGCTGATCTTGGACTGACCGGACGGCCCGTCCATCTGCATCGTGTCCCCCCGAGCCATGACCCGGGCGTTACTGGCAAACACGTTCTGCTTCTGAGATTGGTTCATAGACATGGCGGGTTTTGGGGGAGACGCAAACGCCCTCACCATTGTCTGCCTTGTCTTCACTTTATTAGCAATTGCCCTAAACAACCCACCCGGAGCAACCGCCGCTAACCCCCTCATTGATTTGTTCGGAGACTCCTTCTCGGCACCCGCAGCCAAGCCGTTCATGGCCAGGGATTTGGTCAAAACATCCTCCCAGTGGTCGGCGTCCCCCTCGCCGTCATCCCCCTCAAATCCCCGCGTTCCGCGGCCCGTTGCGCTCGTGTACGTCGCGCGCAAGTTGTTCTTCCCAGCGCTCATGTTTACGGTTTTCGCACCGCCAAACGCCGACACGTCGAGGGTCTGCATGCTCGCGGTCAGAGAGCGCTCGAGCTCTTCGAGAACTTGGTTCACTATCTGTTGCCCCAGATCGAGGTGGAACACCACTGGATCCGCGTAGATATCGAGCCAGTGCGCGTGCTCCGTGAAGGCGGCGTTCATCTGGGTCTGCTTCCTGCGGTGGCGGAGGTCCCAACGGAGCTGCTCGGCGCCACCAGGGGCACTCGGATCCTCCGTCGTAGATGCGTTCCCCATCGGGGAGCTCAGCTGGTTGACCGTCTCGCGGCCACGGGCTTGCAGACTGGAAGACATCCCCGACGCCGCGCCAATCATGGAACTCGAGTTTCCGTCTCCGACGGTTATACTCGGTCCCTGGCTTACAGAAACCCCAGGCACCAGGTTGGCACCCACGAGTAACGGTTTCCCCGTCATGTGGGTGAGAGTGCGCTTGAGATCGTCGTGATACTCGATCTCGAGGAGGTACTTCTTGCCGGAGGCGGAGGCGTTTCCGCTATCCCTAAAAACCGAAGAGT
>Ga0099798_10067_pt1 | contig 30455 bp, 26 predicted proteins | sample Uncmet_Sort29A_1_FD_89870 | JGI IMG/M metagenome (GOLD analysis project Ga0099798, IMG submission 89870) | Marine eukaryotic communities from CALCOFI LINE 67, Pacific Ocean - CN13ID_Sort29A_1 | ecosystem: Environmental > Aquatic > Marine > Oceanic | place: Pacific Ocean: Monterey Bay | collected...
GAATGAATATAATTGGTCCATCGTTTGTAGTAATTGATCTACTTGATTCAATACAAATTCATGCGAAGCTGGATTTTTTCCCATACTATACAAACAATTAACAGCTTCTAAATAAGCTTGACGATTCGCCCGCATATTACGCGGGTTAAAGTAACCACTCTGCAATCCTTTATGCAATTTAACAAAATCGTTTTTGATGCGAGATAAGCGTTTTGCCGATTTATATGTTGGGTGAGTGGCATGAAATTCTGCTAGCAAACTCTCTCTTGTATAAGAACTAACAACTCTTGTAATAGCAGAATAAACGTTATCAACGCTATACAGGTCAACACCGAATTGTTGTAATAATTTCTGCAGCGTTAAAATTTTATACGTACTCGTTACACGTGCATATTCTTTACCATCTCTGGTTTTACTGCCAGATTTACTAGGGGTAGTATCGACGGCAGAAGGTAAAATTGTTTCGTCCAAAATATCAAATGTAATTGTTTCTCTTGACTCAATAAAATCTAATAGACCGTCTGGCTTGAGCATTGCACGACGACCTAGTAATTTTTTTGAAAAAAAAAAAAAAACGGAGAAATTTAATGAAAATGATGTTTTTTGGCGATTTGAACGACGATTTTGACGAATTTGGACTCGATTTTGAATTTTTTGGATCGATTTTGGCGTTTGTGAATTTTTAACCAAAATTTTGGAATTCCCTGCGGTCAAAATTTTTGTAATCCCAAAAGAAGCCCACACCACTTTTTTTGAAAAATTTTCGCGTACCAAAAAACAAAATTAAAAAAAAAAACCTGGAACAAAATCGGGGGTCCGAATTTCGATAGACATGTAGTTAGGACTCATTTTTCGTCTCGCAGACGCCTTCACGGCCCAAATATGACCGAAATTTCGATTTTGATTTTAAATTTCTCCAACGTTCATTTCGCAGGCCTAAAGCCATTGCGATGTCGAATGAATGATCTTGTAATGTCATAGGAACATTATCTACAGCCATGATCCGCATGCCTTGTTTTAACGCGCCGAAATTATGATTAATCCTATATTCGAACCTCGTTAGCTCGCCGTATGCATGTGGAATGCCCGCGCGGGTACAGCTAACTTCAGCATAAGTCTTTCGAACGATTCTACTTTCGAAAGAAGCGTCAATTTCTTTACTGCCCAATTCTTCAGATTGAATGTTGATATCGAAAAATTCTTTGACGAAGGCGGCACGATCGATTTCAATTTTTGTCCAGCGTAATTCTCTCATTTTGTCTAAAACCCAATCTGATTTGGGGTAAACTTCTTCATATAACCGATTGACGGACGTAATTTTGTTTACGTCTTTTTGTAGATGTGATTGCACACCCTCTAAACCTTGTAATAACGGTGAATTCGTAAGATCGATTGAACTTTCATCCAACAAGCTGAAATCCGATAATAACTCGTTCCATTCGTCGGACAAGCCGCCGTTCATAATAGCGATATGATGTTCCGGCATGGGATAATGATCGACATCAATATGAACTGCCGGCGGATCTCTTTGCGGGGCGCGGCGGTTGCGTAGGCCTTCTTGGATGGCGTGCGAGGACTCGTTTTTTTGGATGGTGGAATCTACGCGCGAACATGGGGGGGGAGGGGGGGGGAAATTCTGGTGGGGGAAAGGGGAATGCGGCGAGTTCGGAAGGGGGCCATTTTTCTTGAACGTCGGAATACCTGCTGCGCGCGTCGGATAGCGATTCCTGCGTGCGTCCCATAGGAAATCGGATTGCGATTCCTGCGCACATCCCATAGGCCCTTCGAAATGCAAACTGGCGCCGCGAATTATTCATTTCTGCACAAAAAGCAAAAGCGAAACTTTACGTGATCGGGTGAGCTAACATCGATATCAAAACGGCCTTCTTCCATTCGTTTTGCCTCATCTCCGCCATCATGAAGAACGCCAAGTTCAGACGCTGTGCCGCCAGTGGGGCTGCTGCCCGCCGAATACAACGTAAGAGCGCGGGCCGAAATTAACCCGCATGATAATAATAATTTGCTAGAAAACAACATCTTGTCGTTGGTAAATAAATGCGAATAAATGATTTTGTCGAGCCTGATTATTTCGCTTTTTCAACAGTATGATTTTTTCATATGAGAGCCAAAATTGCGTAGTGCGTAGATTTGCATACAAATATTAAATAAGTGAATTGAGAGCAATTAGAAAATAATTACGCAAACTGATTGAAAAAAATTATATTTAAAGAAAATTGAAAATCTGCAGATAGAACGATTTGCGTATTGCAACCGACGTACATTTGAAAATAGCGAATGTTCTTTGAAACATACAATGCATCCTGCGTATTAATAATTATCGTCGTCACTTTGGACGTGATAATGTTTTTATAAACACATCCACACTGTTATTCTATTTTATTGTACACATTTTACCCTATTAGCATATTGAACACACACCCCATATTTGAAAACTTATAATTAATTTGTTTCATGATTTTATGAATACAGAATACTGTGAGCAAACACAAACATGACAACTACCAACTAACTTCGCAAATGATGACTGACGTATGAATAAAAATTAAAATGATATCAATTGTAATTATTACATTAGTTTACTTTACTAATACGACTAAGTTTTAAAAACTCTAATTTACTCTACTAATTGCGCTAGGCAAGTTTGGACTGGTCGGATAACCCACGGTATGGTGCATTTGTAGAAAAATCGGACACGTCGTAATTGAAGAAAAGTCGTTGACTAAACGTTAATTTTTTCTCTTCCTCCTCATCAGTGTCGGCATCGACGGCAATCAGATCATCTTGCTGCGATTCCGAACTGAACATGTCTGCGATTGCTTTTAAGAGCCCCACACTTTCTGCTTCGTGGACTGTGACTTTGATTTCCTCCTCGTGTACTGCTGGCCTCTCCGCGTCGAGTTCATCGACAGCTGCTCCTGCGGCCAAGCGATCCCGTTCACGTTTTTCCATTTGCTTGCGTTCTTCTCGTTCAGCATTTTGCCGAGCAACAGAAACGTCCAGCTTCTGCTGAGCGGCAACATTTGTAGGTCTAGGCATGAAAATATCACGGTCTCTGTTTTGATTCGTTAGTTGCATTCTATGGCGCTTTACGGGGTAGTCGTAGATCAATCTCTTGCGCTGGGATTCCTCGTGGGAGTCAATGGTGGGGCGCTTGTGGAGGCGGTTTCGGAGGTTGGGGGTTTGGATGTCGTACTCCTTGTAGGTGGCGCGGCAACCTGCGACGGGGGATGGAAATGTGGGGGGCGTAGTGGACTTTTGGCTACGTGGGTGGGGCCGGCGCGGCGAACAGGGGGGCGCAAATAACTTTGGCCAAGCACTGACATTTAATATATATTTGGATCTGCTGCTGCTATGATTGTTAAAACTTCCGGTGGGCACGACGCAATAAGAGAATGAATGCAGCTCCAATAGTATTCGTACCAAAGATTTGATTCACCCCTCCCCCGTGGCGCACGGCATTTCACACAAACAAACAAAAACCGATTTTAGTTCTCGAACACAACGCCTTGTACACGTGCTTCCAAAAGACCTTCAACTTCGCAGTGTACGTGCACGGGGGCTGGGGGTAGGATTGTCGGTACCTCGTGACAAGGTCTTGGCTTGTATACTCGGGGATATGCTCGATCACTTCGCGGGCGATGTCGTAAAAACAATCTACTTCAGTCATCATGTGGTAAACTTTCGGTTTGGTGGTATAATCTGTGATTAATTGGTCATGCTTGGCTTCTTCCGCTACAAGCGTCTGCCGAAACAACAACAACCAGCCCAGGCCCCCACTGGCAACAATAAACGTAACCCACCCCAAGCTCGTCGGGCGATCGCTTTCCACCCATAACTTCGAAGAAATTGCAATAACGAACGCAATCGCCGTGAGGGTAGGACAAAGCGTGGCAATAAAGCTACCAATAGGCCGCGCGCGATGATCTGCGTAAAATCGCAATGGGTTGGAGTCCTCGTTATACCGATTGTTTTTAAGCAGATTTTGACTGTTACGGACTAATTCTTTCCCTTGAACGGAGCGATCATGGTAAAATAAGGTAGGGTACGCAAGCGTAACGAACGAGATGACCACACTAGCGTGGAATAGCGTGTCGTTGGTGCCAGAGATCTCCTCGCCGGTGGGAAGTTCGAAGATAACGGCCGTGACAAAACCTAGCAAGAAGGTAAGTACGGTAATTTTAGTACTCATGGAATCGAAATCCTCGGAAGCGCGATCTATATCCGTCTGGCCCACATCCCGCATCTTCTCTTTATAAGCGGTGATTGCTTTTTCTAAGCTAAATCCGTTGTTTTGCAAGTACTCCTGCCCGCGAAAAAGTCGTCTATTTAACTGATAGCGTTGATCAAACATCGGGTCGTGAAATAGCTTCTTATTTGCGGTTTTAGGCTCGTTGTGCCAGCATGTGATACGGAACCAACGCGTATTATCCGAAATCGCTGCAGGGAGAATATAGCCGAGGAAAAACAAACATCTGCTCGACATCGTCTCCCTCTTAACCTCAGCTCTGCAAGCCGCCTTGTCCTCGTCATCCAACCAAGCAAATTGGAACTCAATATCAGGGAACGCCTCAGAAAACGGGAATCGCATCAGAAAACGGGCGCGCTCGAGCGCATCCTTTGCCCCTTTTACAAGCCATTCCCTAGATTCAACCTTCTTCATTTCTGCATCAGTTTTAAGCCATTTTACATGCGTCAACTCCCTGCCTACGAACCTATACATTTCCTTAGATTTGCCTATGTAAATCACCTTCCCCGAAGAGTCATTAACCCAGTCCTCGTCTCTGAAATAAAAAGAACGAGACGTCTTATGATCGAAGTTTCTCCGGTCGTACTTAACTTCACGCTCGCTCCCAGGAATCCACGACAAGTGCTTCTCAAGCATATCCAGCCACGTCCTAGATACTATTCCGTTTTGGTATTCCATTTGCTGCTTTTGTTCGTTCCAGCACTTGCTATTATGGCAATGCATCTCGCTCGTTTTCGCTACAAATACAATGTTCTTATACAACCCCGCGGCGACACGCACGAAATGAATCTCCCACATGAAGTTCGGCACCGTCGGCATGCGGCGGGGGCGGGGGCGTAACGTTTCCCAGTCCCAGCGGGGGAATTCGTGGGTCAACAGCAATACCATGCGGGCCTGAAAGTCAAAAACCGAAATGGGGGCGGCCTGGGGGTGGGTGGGTGCTGTTGGGGTTGCTTCGGCAAGCGGGAGTGTGGGGCGGAAGTTTTTGGACCTAATCTGGGGCGAAAATTATAAAATAATCACCAAAGCAACCAAAAGAAGACGATACAACAACCCTAAAATAACCCCACGCGGAAACCCCGCGGACCCAACTGCGCAAGGGAACTCCAAAAAACATCAAAACTGAATTCGAATTGCGCACCTGGGCGTCGCTGATCAGCTTGACATGCGGGTCGGCCTCGTCTAGCATATACGTTTCCAAAAGGTCAACACGCCAACGCGGCAAAACCAACCCCTTTGCCACCTCCTTGATGACCTTCTGATCGGCTTTTTGCTCATCAATAACCTTCAACGAGAACACAAACTGCGAGTATGACCCACTCTTATCATCGCGCATCTCCCGAACTCTCCTGTCTAACAAGCTATCGTTTTTACCCTTGCTTATAACGTAATTTTGATGTACATTATACCCCATAGAATATAATTCATATATCAAATACTCGGTGTCTGCCAACCCCCTCAAAACAGCATTTCTCCAAGCTGGAGTGTCTCTGTATTGAAAACCCTCATTTAACACGGATTCATCGTAAAACTTACGAAAAGAATACAACTGATCCATTACGTCCAACAATTGATCCGTTTTCGCGAGAACGCTCTCAAAACTAGCTGGATTCTTGGCCAGCGTGTGTAAGTGCAGAACACCCTCCATGTAGGCGGGGTAATTCGCCTGCATATTAGCTGCAGTGAATCTAGGTTCATCTCTTTCCAGATCGTGCGAAAACAGCTTAATAACCTGTCTAATCGTACTCTCTAAATGTGCCGACTCCTTGCCATTTTTTTTGGCGTCTACATTTTTTGGATGACTTGCCACCAATTCATTTATACTCTCTTCAGATATATATGTGTTTTGCACGCGTTGGATCGCTGCAGACACGCTCTCCGGGGTGTATGCGTCCACACCGAAAATTTTGAGCAGTTTTTCTAAAGTAAGAAATTTGAAAGCGTACTTAATTTGGTCTAAATCAGAAAATGTAGACTTAATTTTTCCCTCAGCATATTTGTCTAACTTTTCATCTACCATATGCAAGGTTATGTACTTATTGCGGTGTTTACGAATCTTGTCTCTCACACGCTTACCACTCTGCGATCGCTGGAAATCGAGTTGCTTGCTACTTTTACGTACTTTTAAGACTGGGGTGCGGACAGGTTTTTGATCCAAACCGAAAATTGCCTTATAATCGTTGGTTCCATATAATGGATGGATCGCCAGCGGTCTTCCGTCCACGGCCATGATGCGCTGGCCTGCGCCGATACCATGCTTATCGATACTTTTTTTCAAGCGGTATTCATATCGAGTGAGCCCCTCAAAACGTTCGGCAAACGACAAACCAATTTTATTCCGCTTATCCGCATCTTCCTCTAAAATTTTCAACAGCTGTTCTGTATGTGTAATAACGCGTTTTGATCGATGGTTTTCTACAGTCTCATCGTCGACTCTCATCTGCACGATATAGCCAACTTTCCACCCAGCATGAATTTTGTCATTCTGCTGAAAGTATTTCCATTTCGCTCCGGTGGCCGTGAGATGGAGGCTTACACTGCCATCAGCCATATTTACGCGTTCTTCAAACATTTTTTGAAAAGCTTCTCTATCCACACTTGCAGATTGTTTTTTGATTTTTTTCAAAGCTTCTTTGCTCTTTCCAACCTCATACACACATAAGGGTGGTAGTTTGACAACTTCCTCCCTCTTCAAATTTACTTGCGCGTAGGGCACGTGCTCAACATACGTGTGCGGACCAGGGAAAAAATGCTGTTTAAATGCAACGCGATCAACTTTTTGGTTTTTCCATCGTAATTCACGCATTTTTTCGAGCACCCAGTCACTCTTGGGATACTCTTCCTCATATAATCTATGGACTGTAGTAATTTCACTAATTACTTTATTGATTTCTTCCGCTGTAAATGAGGATTGTTTTTGTTCCTCTCCCTGGTCATTTTCATCGGATTTACCAGTACGTTCAACAAAATCTTGAACGAATCGCTCGGCTTGTAAATTTTTGTGAACTACCCTGTCGTCGTCAATCTTCTGCGCTAATAAATCGAACCTAAATTGACATTTTGAATAAATTTGATGAAAAATCCATCAAAATTCATCCTCTAAACACAATTTTTCAATTAATAATTTAAATATTGTTCTAACTTCTTGACTAACACGCCTTTTTCTTCAGGCGTTTGCTCATTCCACATTGCGATATAAGCTTGAGGGGACATTCGCTCTACAACCTATTTTTAATTTAACACAAAAATAATGTTTGAACGTTCATTTTTTATTAACCACGATTCAAAACTGCTTATTATTTAAATTTTATATTTGTTTCATACGCTTTGGCGGTTGAATTGTATTTGTCTTTCTTCAGGGCTGGCCAACGCGTCCTTATATTGAGGAGAATCGCCTTGCTCGTTACCTAGTAGTTTTTTGCAAAAATGTAGGAGAAATTGAAAATGACGAATTTAGGGTTTTCAGAGGCCGATTTTAGGTATCCAGCGTCGATTTTTGGAAGCTTTTGATTTTTCTGACGTCGATTTTTCAACAAAATTTTCAAATTTCCTGCGGTCAAAGATTTTGCAATCCCAAAAGAATCCCACACCACTTTTTTTGAAAAATTTTCGCGTACCAAAAAAATAAAAACAATTCTGGAACAAAATTGGGGGTCCGAATTTCGATAGACATGTAGTTGAGACCTCTTTTTCGTCTCGCAAACGCCTCCACGGCCCAAATATTACCGAAATTTCTATTTTAAATTTCTCCAACCCATCTTCTGTCTTTGCACAACAGCTGCGGCAGCAATATCAGGCGTGCTTTTCGACCCATGTCTCCTCCTTAAACCCAGTTCTAGGTCAACGCCGGCGCCAACAGCTGGCGCGCGAATTTGTACACATTGCACCGCGACGGGTGCATAAATTACGCTCACCGCCAACTTCAACATTTTTATTTTAATTTTTTTTCTAAAATTAAGTAATTATAATAATTTTGTAATAATTTTATTATAACGGGTTTGTAAAATTTCTGTTATACTGGATGGAACAATATTACAATAATTCAATAATTAATTGAAATTATTATTATAATTATGAGAAAAATGAGAAATATTTTAATATACAAACGAATTTGAACATTGAAATCATTATCATTTTGTACCTGAAATACATTAATTACATCATTAAATTACGAAACAAAAAATTACTTACTTACTTACCTCTCACACTGAGCCAACAAACAATTACTACATTTACTTTTCACGACGAAGCACGATGGGGTGATGGCAATAAATATTTATTTTTCCTACTGTCACTGTACAAACGCGGTGCGGTCAACCAATTATTTACTTGTCTAGAGCTTTCCGTCGATATTGTTATATTATTGATGACGTCGACTGACTAGAAAAATTATTTAATAAATAAATGGCTGTATCTTGCGCTGTAGGAAAAAAACTGTAATTATTAGGATTATTGGAACCACGACGGAAAAATACCACCTTTTCGCATCTACTGGACTGTAATTAATTAATGGATTAATTAATTACGTCTGAAACTTTCCGTTTGGTGTGTGTTGGAAAAAACTAAAAATTGGAAAAAATAGATTCAAGAATTGCAACTAAATATGAATAATTTCATGGAATTTCATAATTCATAGTTTAAACACATAATTGTATTTTACTATTTTGCACCGTTTTGAATATTATTCCATAGAAATGTTTTTTAAATTTTTAAATATTATTTTTTCAACAGCATGATAATTAATTAATTAGCTTTCGCTGAAGCAAACGCGAACACTTTCTTTGCATTTTTAAATTTGTTTTGTTGCAAATAAAATGATCAATGCAAGCAAACAAACGAAGCGTAATGTAATTAATTAATTAATTCGGTGATAATTAATAATTTTGTTCGTTTTAAAAATAGTTTGTAAATTGCTTTACAATGATAATTATAATAATGATGATGGTCGTGGTACGGTTTTTAAGACGGTTGACTGTGCTGGCAGAATGAATTGCGTGAATCGATTTGGTGTGGTTGATTTAAGATTATAATTTATTATCTGACTGGTGGTGTCTGATTTGTAATTGGTAGTTTGGTTGTTAGATAATCGTCACATCGCTACCTAGTAGATTTTGAAAAAAAGGAAATTTAAAGACGGATTTAGGACGGAAGTTTGGTTTTTAAGGGTGCCAGCGTCGATTTGTTTCCAATTTCTCCAACTCTTGGTCTCCCCATCGGTATCACCAGACTCGTTCGGATTGTTGAGGTGAACCAGGTAACCGGTATTACCACCTAGTATATTTTTTACGAAAATGTTGGAGAAATTGAAATATTAAATAACGGATTCAGGCGAAACTTGGTTGTTTGAACGATTTGGCGATCGAGTTTGGACGCTTTTGATTTTTCCGACGTCGGCTTCTGACCGTAATTTTCAATTTGTTTAAATGTCTCCAACCGTTGGCATCAGGAGGGCAACTGAGATCGGCATTAGGTCTAAGGTAAGAATCAAACCTAGTATATTTTTTAACAAAAGTGGGGGAAATTCGATTTTACGATTTCGACATGTGGTTAGACCTCTTTTTTACTCGCCTACGCCCTCGCATGGCTCCCAAAATCTCGAAATTCGATTTTTAATTTCTCCAACTGCGAACCCTTCTCACTGATCTTGCTTTCAGCGCTAGTATAGCTATTTTCGACAATAGTATCTCCAGTGAAGAGGTGACCACAATCTTTCTTCATGTACGCCCAGGAACGCTTGAGCCAAGATCCTAGTAGATTTTTAAAAATTTGTAGGAGAAATTAATGAAACATTTTTGCAGTTTGAACGACGATTTGGGCGAATAATTTTCATTAATTTCGAATCGACGATCGTTTTTAAAATTTCTCCAACGACTATCCAACCAATTGTTGGTGGACCAATCTCCAGCACCTGGGTTACCTGCGTTAAGTTGTGTAGCGTTTCTCACCTTCTGAAAGCCACAACAATCCCCCTTTGCTTCGCAAACACTCGCCACGCCGTAAGCACCTTTCTTAGGCGAGCAACCCCACTGATTCCCGGTCCATTTGCAATCAGAAGCAGCAGTACAAGCGGTGCTGTCCGAGTGTTTAAAACAGCCTGCACCTTCGTACCACCCCTCCATGCGGTTGCTGACCATCCATTCAGATCCGCCTGCACCGCGCCGGAGAAAATCGCCCTTAATACCTGTCTGGTCATATTTGCACCACGCAACCTTGCAATCGCCAGCAGCGTCGCGTGCTTCTTGGGTGCCGCATATGGCCACGCACTTTACATCACCGTTGAAGTTGAACTCCTCCTGACCGGTAGGGCACACGCATTCGCCGTCGTTGCCCTCTTCCGCGCCCTCGACCGTGCACTAAGTTTCAATACAATTTGAAATAATTAAATTGAATGATTTCATTTGAATACTTTTAAAATAAAATGTTTTAATGGAATACGTATTTATATCTAACGAAAATTGATTGTTAATTAATTAGTATTAATTACCTGGCAATCGCCGCCGACATCGACCTTACCGGCAGGGCACTGTTTTTGAATACAATTTGAAATAAAATTGAATGATTTCATATTTTGAAGAATTAATAATTAAATTGTGAATTGTAAAACTTTTTAATGGATTTAATTAAATTTAAAATTATTAATTAATAATATATCTAATAAACATTATTGGTAATTACCTCGCATTCGCCGTTGTTGCGTTCCTTGCCGCCAGTGCATTCGGCCACGCACGCACCGCCGACCTCCTCCTGACCGGCAGCGCACTCGCAAACGTTGTTGGCACCACGCGTCTTGCCGCCAGTGCATTCGGCCACGCACGCACCGCCGACCTCCTCCTGACCGGCAGCGCACTCGCAAACGTTGTTGGCACCACGCGTCTTGCCGCCAGTGCATTCGGCCACGCACGCACCGCCGACCTCCTCCTGACCGGCAGCGCACTCGCAAACGTTGTTGGCACCACGCGTCTTGCCGCCAGTGCATTCGGCCACGCACGCACCGTCGACCTCGTCCTTACCGTCTTTGCACTGTTTTAATTTATTATTTTATCGATTGGTTAATTATTTAATTTTAATTCAAATTTTCGAATAATTAATTAAATTGTTTATTAAGATTTACAATATTGATCGCACCTGGCAGTATTTAATTTCCTTATTTCCTCCACCTGGCACAACCACGGTCGTGGTTTTCTCTTCCGAATCTGCACCACAGCCGCACTTTTTATTTTGCTGGCCAGAATCATCAGCAGTACAAAAGGCTGGACAAGCGTCGAAACTGTACGCGCCGCATTTGGTAAAGCACTTCCCCTCTTTCCACTGACAAAAATTCGTGACGACGGTGCCATCTGGTCTGCTGTGGTTCACAGCGTTGCACGCAGTTTCATTGAAAACTCCATTAACTTTTCCATCAACTCCGCACACTTTCTTGGCATGGCAATTATCGTTCTTCTTCTTGTTCACATAGCATGTGCCCAAATTGGCATTGCACTTGGCTTTGTCGTCGGGGCTGTTGGTCCACGTGGTGCACGCCGTGCAACTGCCGGAATCCCAACCGCAGCCAATCACCTGCTTGCAAGCAGTTTCGTCATTGTTGGCACAGCCCTGACGATTGTCGAAATGGCTGTCCAACCTAGAAAAAAAATAATTTTGTGGAGAAATTTACAAAATTTGAATTCGCACGGCCCACAAATGCTCGAAATTTCGACTTCCAATCATTTTTAAAATTTCTCCAACAAAGTGGAATCGAGATTCAAAGACACATCGGCGTCGACACCTAGTAATGTTTTAAACAAAATGGTAGAAATTTCGATCTTAAATTTCTCCACATTTCGATTTTTAATTTCCCCAACCTTCCTGCAACATGTTGGGGTCAACCTAGTAGATTTTTGAAAAAAATGTGGGAGAAATTAAAAGACGAATTTAGGGTTTTCAGAGGCCGATTTCGAGGCGCCAGCGTCGATTTTTGGAAGCTTTTGATTTTTCTGACGTCGATTTCTGAACAAAATTTTAAAATTTCCTGCGGTCAAAGATTTTCAAACCCCAAAAGAAGTCCGCACCACTTTTTTTGAAAAATTTTCGCGTACCAAAAAAATAAAAAAAATTAAAAAACAATTCTGGAACAAAATTGGGGGTCCGAATTTCGATAGACATGTAGCTAGACATCATTTTTGGCGTCGCAAGCGCCCTCAGGGCTCCAAAATGCTCGAAATTTCGATTTTGATTTTAAATTTCTCCAACATTGGTGGAGATGGTGCTCTCTGTCACGATACGCTTGTGGATCCTGTTTTTTTTTTTTTTTGAAACAAATTACAATTGTTTTGAAACAATAAAAACATTATTTAATTAATGATTTATTGCAATGTTTTTTCAAAAATAAAATAAAATATTGTTCAATTGTTAATATTTTTATTTTTGATTTTTTAACCGTATTAATATTTTTTGATATAATTTTCAAATTCAATAATTACTATTACTAGCATCATACAAAGCAGAAGTGAGCGCAGCCTAGTAGATGTTTTTAAAAAAGTGGGGGAAACTAATTGAATGACGATTTTTGACGTTTTGAACTACGATTTGGACGATTTTCGAGTCGAATTTTGAGTTTTGATACCGATTTTTTTAAAATCGTTTTTAAATTTCTCAAACCTGGGCGGCGAAAATCTTGCCGACGGCAAACATGTCGGAAAACGAACCTTGTGGGAATTTAATTAACTCGTATGGATGCCGATTTTTAATTAATTTTTTGAGTAAATCGCCTCCAGAACAGGTTTTGCGAATTTATTTTGATGCAAAATCACCATTTTACTCAAATTCATTTTTATTTTTTAAAATATTTTCGGCGAAAATTTTGTTTTCCGACCGCAAACATACTGGAAAACGAACCTTGTGGGAATTAAAAATGAATTTGAGTAAAATGGTCATTTTGCATCAAAATAAATTCGCAAAACGTGTTCTGGAGGCGATTTACTCAAAAAATTAATTAAAAATCGGCATCCATACGAGTTAATTAATTAATTTTTTTTTAATTAATTATTTTACGACAAAATGGCTCGCAGACGATTGTTGGCACAGCTCGCATATAACAATCATGCTCGAATGCGTAATTAATTATTTCTCCAACGTAATTAATTAATTAGTTAGTCGCTGTTGGAGAGTTTTTGTTTTGTTTGAAGATTTGATTTGTCACCTTAATGATTATCGATGGAATTGAAAGTTTCAGTAAAATGGTGATTTTGCATCGAAATAAATTCGCAAAACGTGTTCTGGAAGCGGTTTACTCAAAACGTTAATTAAAAAACGTCATCCATTTCACTTTGTTAATGATTGTTTCGATTTCCAATCTTTTTTTAATTTCTCCAACCAATTGATGATTACCGATGGGTGTTTACCTAGTAGATTTTTGAAAAAAAAAGTGGGGAAATTTAATGAAAAAGATGAATTTTGGCGATTTGAACAACGATTTTGACGATTTTGGCGTCGAGTTTTGGTTTTTGGGACCGTTTTTGGCGTTTGTGAATTTTTAACAAAAGTTTTCAAATTTCCTGCGGTCAAGTTTTTTGGAATCCAAAATTAGGTCCGCAACAAATGTTTGGAAAAATTTGCGCGTCCCAAAAAAATAAAAAATTCTGGAACAAAATCGGGGGTCCGAATTTCGATAGACATGTAGTTAGAGCTCTTTGTTACTCGCTTACGCCCTCACAGGGCCCAAATTTGCTCGAATTTAATTTCGATTTTAAATTTCTCCAACTTGTAAGTCGTCGACCGGCTGGGAAGTCAGGTCGAATGCTAAACGCGACCAATGTTTTATTTTTTACAGTTGAATGTCGTAATTTTTACAATATTACATACCATGATTGATCGATCGTGTGTTTGTGTCGTAATTTTTACAATGGTTCATTACAATATTACATACCATGATTGATCGAGCGTGTGTTTGATTCAAATTGTGTCAAAAAAATATCATGCGTTGATTGAACAACAAAAAAATAAAATGTTTGACGGCACAAACATTTCAATTGTGATCAAATTATTAAAATAAATTATGTTTTTAACAAATTTATTGAGATCAATTAATTAATTTTAGGGTGGATGACGAGAAAATAGAGTGCACGTATAATGTAATGGTCACACACGATAAATGGATGGTAATTAACTTAATTGCTGTGTATTGATTAATTAATTAGTTCATCATTATTTTTGGATCATTGTTAAATTAAGTTTATTATTTAATTAATTAGGTTTCTTAATTGGATCATTAATTCTGCACAATTATTACATTTGCTGTTACATGTTTCTGGACGTTTTTCTTTCTGGATGAACACATAACTAATTAATTAATTACATTCCTGGTGGCACTGGGGATTGATTTTTTTTTTGTTTTTTTTTTGTTTTTTTTTTAATGAATCGTTTCTGTTACACAAACACAAACTGTTCTGTTGTACATCATTATTTCGTTCTGCACACATTATTGTTTCTTAGCACGTCACATAATTAATTTGCTGTCACAACACATTGATTCTCACATATAATTACAACAACGAAAACGCAAGATGACATGACGTTAATTATGTGTTTTTCCTGTTTAAACTGTACAATCGCGGTACGGAAAAAAAAAACATCCTCTTTTCGTACCAGATGATTCTGGAAAAGAAAATGTAATGTTGTTTATTTACATCTTGCGGCAGGAAAATTAATTTTGAAAATAATAGTATGATTTTATGGGATTATTGGATCAAAACGGGAAGTTTACGCCTTTTCATTTAATTAATTTATTTATAGTTTATACTAATTAAGTATAAAATTAAAGTTTAAATTAATTACACTTAAATTAAAGTTTACAATTATAATATAATAATAATTAAATTAATAAAATTTAATCAGGGATTAGTTATATTTATTATGCATAGAGCGTTCAACAATCCCTGTGCAAGCTGTAATTAACGAATTAATTAATTAATTAACTTCCGTTTGATTTGTCTTGGAAAAAATAAAAGAAATGATTGTTCGTTTTAAAAATAATTACATTAATTAATTAATTATTTACAATAATTGCTTGCAATGCTCCTTTGGGTAATTAAGCATAGATATTGATATAATTAATTGGTAATGCGTCTAGAAAATTAATTAAGTAATTAATTATTGGAAAAAAAATCAATATATAAATTATTACTAGGGTGTGAACTCCCGCCCGCAAGGAGTGGGGGCAACCCGAAGAGACACCTAGTAGATTTTGAAATTTAAAAATGTGGGAGAAAATTGAAATTGATTTGATAACGAATTTAGGGTTTTCGGACACCGATTTCGAGGTGCCAGCGTCGATTTTTTGGGAGCTTTTAATTTTTCTGAAGTCGATTTCTGACCATAATTTTAAAATAATTTTCCTGTGGTCAAATGTTTTCAAATCCCAAAAGAACCCCACACCACTTTTTTGAACAAATTTGTGCGTACCAAAAAAACAAAAAACAACTGCCCAAAAATATTAAATTTTATTGCTTCGACATGTAGTTAGACCTCTTTTTCTTCTCGCGGACGCCTTCCCGGCCCACAAATGCGCGAAGTTCGATTTTATTTTTCAATTTCTCCAACCAGGAAATGGTGTGTGACTGGCATGCTCGTTTGACTAATAGATTATAATAATTAATTTAGTGGTGGGAAAATGATGTTTTTTGTGTAACTTGCTGTGAATGTGATGGCGTTGGTTTTGGTTTTGTTTTGTCGGTTGACTGCGATTAATTATTGAGGTTTAAAATTATTTATTTATTATTTAATTGTGCGAGTTCTGATTGATTGCGATTATAATTTATTACCGTCGAATGACAAGCGGGTTGATGTCTGTATGTGTTATAAGGCTGTAATTAATGTGAAAGTTGGGTAATTAATTAATTTTGGTTAATTAATTAAAATAGTTAATTAATTAATAATTAACTTCGAAGGGTTTGGAGTGTGGATTTGGTGAAAAATAGTTAAAGGGATGCATTACTGGCGAGGGATGGTACAGCCGTCTTGGTTGTCGTAACCTAGTAGAAAATTAAACATTTTGTAGGAGAAATTTAAGCGATTTTTGACGTTTTGAGCGACGATTTTGGTGTTTGAAGTAACGATTTTGTGTTTTGGAGATCGATTTTGGCGTTTATGAATTTTTGGACCATAAGATTAAATTTCCTGTGGTCAAAGATTTTGGAATCCAAAATCAGGGCCGCAACATTTTTTTCAGAAATTTTGACCGCGCCAAAAAACATTTTTTTTCGGGACATTTTAATTCGTTTCGACATCTATTTCGGCAATTTTTCTTCTCGCAGACGCCCTCAGGGCCATTATAAGCTCGAAATTTCGATTTTAAATTTCTCCAACAAGCGGGGTCGGCGTTGGCCGCGGCAACGTCGAATGTGCTGCTCCAGACGGTGTTAGCTAGTAGATTTTTAAAAAAATTATGTGGGAGAATGTAAAATTAATTAACGAATTCAAGGTTTTCGGATACCGATTTCGAGATGCCAGCATCGATTTTTGCAAGCTTTAAATAATTTTTTCTGATGTCGATGTTGTCCATAATTTTGAAATTTCGTGTGGTCAAATAATTATGTTCAAATCCCAAAAGAACCCCATACCACTTTTGTGGCAAAATTTGAATGGACCAAAAAAACAGTTTAAAATGACTATATTTAAAAACATCCTGCCACAAAAATATCAAAAACTACGGCGTCGACATGTAGTTAGGTTACGATTTTGGCCTCGCAGACGCCTTCACGGCCAAAAAATAACCGAAATTTCGATTTTAAATTTCTCCAACCGTCGGAGGGTTCCTGGTTGTCGGTCGTGATGGCAATCTTGGCTCCCTCGATGCGGCGAGCGCTCACAACTAATTATTTATTAATCAAAAAACAATTTTCAAAATTAGACGCTGGAACACGTTTTGAAAATAGGATCTCTTGATTTTGACGCCCCGAAACGTAAAAATTAATTAAAAATCGGCATCCATTTCACTTTTTTGACGAGTAATTATATTGATATTCCTCCAACAATTACAACCATCACACGATTTATCACTCTCGTCGTTGCGATTCGTCACGCGGATACTGGCAACTTCTTTGCACAATTCGGCGTTGTTATACTCAATGACCAAACGCGGCTCGTCGTCCTTCAAGTCAGCGTCTATCTTAATTTGGCCATCCTTTTTGTAGTGTCCTTTTGTATTGGTAACCTAGTAGAAAATTAAAATAGTTTTGTAGGATAGATTGCAGCGATTTTTGATGTTTTGGACGACGAAATTGACGTTTGGAGGACCGATTTTAATGTTTTGGGACCAAATTTTGCGTTTATGAATTTTCAACCAAATTTTGCGTTTATGAATTTTCAACCTCGCAGACGCGCGGAGGGCCATTATGAGCACGAAATTCTTTTTTAAATTTCTCCAACGCACATCGACCAGTCACCACTCACATCGACTGAATCCTTCCAGTTTGCCGACGGAATCCCAGTGCGTTCCTAAAAGAGAATTAAAATTTTGCAGGAGGAATGTTGAACGAATTTTGATGATTTGAACGACGAAACTGGGTTTTGGAGCCATGATTTTGCGTTTCGAAGACCGGTTTTTGGTTTTTGACCACGCCAAAAAAAAAAAAAACAATCGATTTGGTGACATTTTCATTCGCTTTGATATCTATTCCGGCAGTTTTTCTACTCGCAGACGCGCCCACAAGCACAAAATTTTGATTTCCCATCATTTTTAAATTTCTCCAACATTTTTTTTTTTTCCGAGATCGGTTACCCCATCGATGCAGTTACCGGCAGGGTTTCCGTTAGAGTTAGTATCAGCTAGTACAAAATTAAAATTTATTTATAGGAGAAAACTGAACGATTTGAATTTGAGCGACGATTTTGGCGTCGAATTTTCAGTTTTGAGTCCGATTTTGGCGTTTATGAATTTTTGACAATTAGGTCCACTACACTTTTGGGGTCAAATTTGACTGTCCCAAAAAAATTGCAAAAACAAATCCTATCACAAAAACATCAAAATTTACAGCTTCGACATGTGGTTAGGATACGTTTTTGATCTCGCAGACGCCTTCACGGCTACTAAAAGCTCGACATTTCTATTTTCAGTCATTTTTAAAATTTCTCTAACTATCCATGTAATAATTGTCGGCCTCGTTGACGCCAGCTTTTGCTGTGGCGAAGTTCGCACTGACTGCGGTAATTGGGGCGTCGGCGCTGTTGCGAGCCTCAACCTAGTAGAGTTTTTAAAAATGTGGGAGAAAATTAATTAAAAGACAAATGTAGGGGCGAAACTTTGTTGTTTGGACGATTTTGGGCGCTTCTGATTTTTCTGACGTCGGTTTTTGACCATAATTTTAAAATTTCCTGTGGTCAATTTTTTTTGGAATTCAAAAATCCATCCACTACATTTTTTTGACAAAATTTGAGTGCCCCCCCCCCCCAAAAAAAAAATGAAAAAATCCATGTCACAAAAATACCACAATTTACTGTTTCGACATGTCTTTTTCGTCTCGCGGGCGCCTTCACGACCCAGAAATGCTCGAAATTCGATTTAAGTTAATTAAATTTCTCCAACCTCCTCCAAGTTGATGATTTTCCGGCCACCTTGTGCGACGAGATCGTAGATTTGAATGTACTTACCACCGCTGCACTGGCAATCGCCATTGGCGTCGCGTTCATGACCTAGTAGAAAATTTAAATAATTTTGTTGGAGAAATTTGAGCGATTGAGCGACGACTTTGATGTTTGGAGGACCGATTTTGTGTTTTGGACATCAACTTTTGCGTTTATGAATTTTTGGGCCATAGATTTAAATTTCGCGTGGCCAAAGATTTTGAAATCCAAAATTAGGTGCGCAACAATTTTTTCAGAAATTTTGACCACGCCAAAAACAAATTCGATTTCGTGACATTTTAATTCGTTTCGACATCTATTTCGCACTCGCCGACACGCTCAGGGCCATTATAAACACGAAATGTTGATTTCCAATATATTTGTTTAAAAATTTCTCCAACCAAGGGGGCATTCTTCCTTACACTCATCGCCGACCTCCTCCTGACCGGCAGGGCACTCGCAAACGTTGTTGGCACCACGCGTCTTGCCACCAGTGCATTCGTCCACGCACGCACCGCCGACCTCCTCCTGACCGGTAGGGCACACGCATTCGCCGTTGACCTCTTCCTTATCGACGTTCGTGCACTTGCAATCGCCGGCTTCATCACGAGTCTGGTCGGCGCGGCATTTGGCGACGCACGCACCGTTGACCTCGTCCTTATCGCCATTGCACTGTTTTAATTTTATTGATTGATTAATTATTTTAATTCAAATTTTCGGATAATTAATTAATTAAATTAAATAAATTTTCATAATTAATATTAATAAGATTTACAATATTGATCGCACCTTGCAGTGGTCGCCATCCGGGGTAGCACCGTCACCACAACCGCACCTTGTAAAAAATTAAAAAATAATTTGTGGAGAAATTTGAACGATTTCAACGACGAATTTGACGTTAGGAGATGCGATTTTAATGTTTTGAGACCGATTGTGCATTTATGAATTTTCAACCATAATTAAAATTTCCTGTTGTCAACAATTTTAATTTTTTTAAAATTTAAATTTTGTATTCCCTGAAGATGCCTTCTCCCTCATAACAAACGAGTGTACAGAAAAAATAAAAAATACCCTGTCACAAAACAAATCGATTTTAAATTTCTCCAACGAATCACCAGTAACTTTGCAAAAGGCAGGGCAAGCTCCGGCACCGTACGCACTGCATTTGGTAAAGCACTTCCCGTCTTTCCACTGACAAAAATTCTTCACGACATCACCGTTTCTGTCCTTATGGTTCACATCGGCACAGTCCCCCGGACTGCCTTTTCCATCAACTCCGCACACTTTCTTGGCGTGGCAGTCCCAGTTTTTGTTCACAAAGCATGTGCGCAAATTGGCCTCGCACTTAGCTTGATTTGATTTAGCTGGAAGATCTAAGGTCCAATCGGTGCACGCCGTGCAAGTGCCGGAATCCCACCCGCAGCCAATCACCTTCTGGCAAGCAGCTTTGCCATCGTAGGCGTCACAACCTATATTACCCGAATTTGTCGGGTGGGGAAGAAATAAAAATCGAAAACGTTTTTTAAAAATGAAAAATAAAATGTTAAAATGTTTTATTTCTCCAACCCTGACGACCGTCGAAGTGGCTGTCCAACAAGGTGGAATCGAGATTCAAAGCCAAATCGGCGTCGACACTCTCCTGCACCAAGTTGGGGTCAACGATGGTGGCGTTGGCGTAACTGACCTAGAAGAAAATTGTAAAAATGAAAAAATCATTAAAAAAGTGAAATAGATGACGATTTTTAATTAAATTTTGAGTAAAATGGTGACGAAAACAGGTTTTAATTTAATTAATTATTTCGATTTAAAAATTAAATTTTCTCCAACGTCGATAGCGTGGTCGGTGTCAATGCGATTGCGCATGCTATTTTTTAAAAACAATTTGAATAATTAAATAAATGAGTAAGACTTATTTAAAATTTGTTTAAAATTATTCAAAAATAAAAATTAATTATTGTAACATTGTTCAAATATTCTTTATTTTCTCGTATTGTTTTGAATTATTTCAAATCAAATATTTTTTTTAAATCAATCAAAACGTTCTATTTCAAATCAAATAATTAATTACTTGCACAAAAAAATACTAATGCATACAAAGCGGCAGCGAGGGAGGCCTGGGCGGCGAGGATCTTACCTGTTTGCATTAAATTGAGTTTGAGTAAAATGGTGATTTTGCATCAAAAATAAATTCGCAAAACGTGTTCTGGAAGCGATTTACTCAAAACTTTAATTAAAAAACACTATCCATTTCACTTTTTTAATGATTGTTTCGATTTCTAATATTTTAAAAAATTCTAATTTCTCCAACCCACAGAAGACAACATTGTAATTGAATGTAATCGAAACGAACCTTAGCAATTAATTATTTAACAGCAATCATAAGTAATTGTTTAATTATTTTAAATTTTAATTAATTTAATTTAAAGAATTAATCATCATAAACCCGATAATTATATTTCTCAAACGTAGTTGGTTTGTTATTTGCTGTTGGAACAATTGGATTGTTTTTGCAGTTGGAAGTTTTTGTAAGTCGCTGACTCTGTCTGGCGTTAAACAGTTTTTGTAAGTCGCTGACTCTGTCTGGAGTTTTTGTAAGTCGCTGACTCTGTCTGGCGTTAAAACCAAACAAAATACTCGTCTAGAAATGCACATTATTACATTAAATTGTTTTAAATTAATTATTTGCGTGATGGTTTAATTAATAATGATGATTTATTTTTTATGCGTGGGAAATGTTTGTGTGTGGTGGTTACGAGAGAAAAGAGAAAATGGGCCACGAATAATGAACGATTAAATTATTAATGGGGATTTGGTTAATCTTAAAAGCTACAATAATTGACTACGGAATTAACTTTTTGGCGATGCTCGCGCCAAGAAAAATGTCGAAACAGTTGTCGGCGCCCCTAATATCGTTTTCACTACTCTGTAGTGGCAACAAAATTTTCGGCGCCGACAACTGTTTCGACATTTTTCTTGGCGCGAGCATCGCCAAAAAGTTGATTCCGTAGTCAATTATGGTAGCTTTTAAGATTAAATAATATTGGTTTCACTTAATTAATTACGGTCCAATTTAAATTTTAGTCATTAATTACTGCTAAATTAATTAGTTAATGATGCATGTTTTCTATTACTTCCTGGACTCATTCAAATTTGTGTTCACAAAATAATAAATACTTCCTGTCTTCCATTAGAAATTAATTAGCTGAACATGTTTTGTATTTAATGAGTCACATAATTCTGTTCTGGTCATTCGATTTCATTTAACTGAACATTTTTTTCTAATTAATGATTATTTCATGTGCATTAATATCACTATCATTAAAATCTGATACAGCACTCACACTGGGTTGAAAAACAAACACCACATTTTTCTTTTTTCTTCTGTTTTTGACATGACTCACTTAATTAATTGCTGTTCACTTTTCACTTTTTCAAGTTCAACACAACACAGACTAAATAATTAACATGATGATGACGCTGAGATAATTATTTTTTTCTGGGTGAGTTGAATAATTGATTACTTAAAAAAATTTAATTAATATAATCTGGATGAACATAATAACATTTATTTTTTGAGCACATTTTGCATGCTTTATTGTCTTTAAAAAATTGTCGCACTGTAAGTATTTATTGGTGTATAATTAATTACTTATTCAAAATTTCAAAACTGCACATGAAGCTGGAGTGGGCAAGAAAATTGATTGTTTTGGTCTAAATGCCGTAACCATAACGCCGAGACTGTTTTGGTCTAAATGCCGTAACCATAACGCCGAGATTGTTTTGATCTAAATGCCGCAACCATAACGCCGAGATGTTTTTGATCTAAATGCCGTAACCATAACGCCGAATCGCGAATTTCATCGCGCCGGTTAAACATCTTCACGCCGCCATGCCATAAACTAAAATAAACGTTCGACTCGATTTCAAACTTCCTGTATTGCTTTTTCTAGCTGTGGTTCTACCAATTTCCCAGACTAGTCCCGCCACCCCAAGCGCGCTGGCCTTCCTCGCTGCTTGTTGTATCGGGGTTTAGGGCTTTTGATCTTCGTGGCATGTTTTCCCTGCGGCGGCGCGGCGGACTACTACTGCTCGTGGGGGCCTGCTGACGCTTTTCACTCTTTTCCTCCCGCCGGCGACGCTGCTCCATTCTCTCATCTTCGCGGCGGGTCTGGCGGCTGTCACGGCGTTTACTACTGCGCTTGCGCTCGCGGTCTTCACGTTTTCTTCGGCAGCGATCACTACTTTCAGCTGCTCGGCGGCGGTCATCGCGCTTGTTCCTCCGGTCGCTACTAGCGCGCCTGCGGCGGGGGCTGTAGCTGCGCTCCCTATTCTTCCTGCGCGGGCTGGCCGAGCTGCTATCGCGGCTAACCGGGGGGCGATATTTACGTCTTGGACTAACGGCTCGAGTACTACTTGTCGGGCGCTTATAATAGAACCCACGTCTAGCTGGCTCCGGCGAGCTACTACTATCGCGGGCAGCAACTTCGTCACGACCATCAGGGATGCTACTGGCTTCGCTACGGGGCGCCGCCCCACGACTAGTATTTGGCGCACTGCTTGCCGGCTTCGCCCACGCTAACGCCGGCTGGTCATCGCTGTCCGAACTAAAATCGTTAGGATGGTGGGCACTTGTCTGCTCGGGCCTATACGGGGCGCACATCTCTTCTCCGCCTGCGTAGTATACGTCCGCCTTTCGCGATGGCATGGCCTCATACTTGTAATTGGGGTTGCTACCTTTTCCTCTACTAGCCGGCGAATATGCACGCGTTCCATAATCGTTTCCACTGCCCCAGTTAGCATAGCCGCTCGCATTAGTATTGTTAGTAGTACTGTAACCGCCGCCCCACCAAGAGCTGCTACTGGTGTTGTTGTTGCCTGTGCTATTAGCATTACTATTCCACGCCGCCGCACTAGCCGAAACTTGTGGGACTGCTCCAAAATCAGTATTAACGTAAGCACCTCCGCCCTTTCCTTTTCCTTTACTAACGCCTCCACCCTTGCCCTTTCCTTTTCCTTTACTATTTTCATTACCCTTTGGGCGCCGCTCTTCTTCCTTCTTGTGCTGTTTACTATACGCATGCGACTCATAGTTACTGAGATTGAGGTCGACATTACACCAAACACACTTGAGCGTGCCGTCATCATTTTTTATCACTCCACCGGGTAAAAGGATTTGCCCACTCATCAAAGCTTCGTGCTTCCTAGTAGAAAATAAATATAAAATAATGATTGAAATTATGCGGCTTGAATAACGATTTTTACGATTTTGATGTCGACTTTCGGTTTTGCTTTCGCTTCAAAATTTAACTTAAAAAATAATTTCTCGAACTCAAAATCTTCCACTGCTTTGATATGCTTCCATCCTTCTACATGGGACCTAGTAGGGGGTAAAAAAATATTTTTATTATTTAATTGTAATTACGTGAGAAAAATTGACATTTAAATCAATGACGAATTTTGGGAACTCCAGTTTTGGTTTTTATTTTCTTCAACTCCAAATTTCCTGTGGTAAGCTCTTTTTCACAAAGGACGCAATAAACGACATTTATGTCGTGGCACTGGTATTGCGAGACATGTGGCTCTTTTTTGGTACCATCTTTATAAACCTAAGAAAATTTAAAAACATTTTTAAAATTTGATCAATGAAAGTTTTATGAAATGGTAGTTTGAACACCGACTTTTAATATTTTTGGCTGGATTTTTGAATAATTGTTGATAAAAAATATAATCTTTGATTGAAGTTATTGTGTCAAACATCTCCATTCCTATCCTTCGCCGCCTTCTTGGCATCTTCCCATTCCTTATATTTAATCTAGTTTTTTTTTTTACGTGAAGAAAAAAAATTAAAATTAAACAAAATGAAGAGCATTTACGGTTTGGGCGACGATTTTTATTATTTCGACTGCCGTTTGTGTTAATTTTTAAATTAAAAAATATTTTCTCAAACATGGTCGGCCGACGTGATGTGCGAGTGGTACGCCGCTTCACAATTCACCTGCTTATGGCACCACTCGCACACCCACCCATCCCTCTTCTCATTTATCGCTAGGCCGTGGTGCGTAATACCCTCCCGAACCCAGGCATCGGCCCACCCATACGTATTGATGGGGGCGTCATTTCCATTACTAGCCGGGGCACTGTCATCATTGTTATTGGCCCAATTACTATTAGCACTTGCACTCCATCCTCCTCCACTATTCCACCCCCCGCCATTCCACTGGTTAGAACTAGAACTCCCACCCCATCCGCTACTCCCAGCATTCCACTGATTAGAACTGCTCATTTTCAAATTTTACTAACAGCTTCAAACCCACTATTCGTTAATAAACGTTTCACCGCGTAACCGCCTATGTTACGTTACTAAGCTTACTCAAAAATGTGGGCGCGCGCGTTTTTATCTTTTGTTTGCAACTTTGTGTACTGGTATTAATTAATTTCGATATGCCTAAAACTAAACATTAAAGATGGTTGGATGAATAAATGGTGATGACGTGATGTTTTTTTGAAAATTATTTCGATGTGAGATGTAAGATGACGTGAGATGTAAGATGAACACGACCGAATATACAAACGTTAATCACACGCATGAAGAACATTAATTATATAATATTTGAAAATTGAATGCATTTGTTTTACCAATTAAAAAAAATGACTTGATTAATTTTTTGAAACGTTATCTTACGAACGAATACATGCAATATTTTGTTTCCTGAAACTTTTGTATTAAAAGAAATGAACCAACGCAACTCCACCCAAACAACTATTCTACGATGACACTTCAGATGTAATATGATAGACAGATGTATGATGGTACTAACTTTTACATTTTCTAAGTTACTTATCATGCGGTAAGCCTGTTGCTTTAATTTATTTTGTAATTAATAATTATTTTTATTTTACTAGAAACCAATTTTCAGTTTAATTTGTGCCTACATTATACTAACTAATTACGATTATACACAATTATTGATTGAGTGACGACGACAAATAATATTGTTGTCACGTGAATTTAAAAATTAATTTGTTAACACAAAAAAGTTACAATATGAATTCAAAATTGTTGATCATTTCATTTTAGAATGATCCTATACCACCACGCAACGTGATAAATCATAAATTAAAATGATTAATTAATCTAATAGCGTGGATAATAGGCCGTCTGCGGCATAACATACGGCATCGCTTGCATAGGGCGCCCTAGATTTTTATTTTTTTAAAATAAAAAATTTAAAAGAAAATGAGAGAAATTTAATTAAATTTTAAAATGGTGTTTTCAACAGCGATTTTAGACAGGAATTCGGTTAAATTTAATAATTTTTATTTTTTTCGGACCGCGCGGACCTTGAAGGTATTTCGGCCCCTTGACCCATTGCGCGGTATGGTGAACAGCTTGACGCGGCTTGGAGCAACCTAGTAGAAAATTAATAAATTGCAGTTTGAACGACGAAATATTTAATATTCGATTTTCGTTCTAAATTATTTTTTAATTCTCCAACACCAACAATCCTTACGACAAACGTAAGCAAAACAAACAGCAATAATACCTGTAATTCAAAAAATGAAAGTTGGGGAAAAATATTAAAAACGATCAAAATTAATGGTTTTAGGACGAATGTTGGTGTTTGGAAGACCGATTTTGATGGTTTTCAATGTTTTTTAATTTATTATTTTTTAAACATTTCTCCAACCAGAGACGAGCACCAAACCGATTGCGCCGAAAAAGAAGATCGTAACCCAGAACTCATCACTGCCATAGAACCTGTTTAGACGTGCAATTTTACGTTTTGAACGCTGTAATTTACGTTTTGGACTAACATTTTTACGTTTTTATGCCAAGTTTATTTTTTATTTTTCGAACGCGTGTTCTTCTTCTTCGGTCAGGGCGATAATGCGGGCGATCTCATCAACCTCCGCAACCTGTTTTGTTTTTTAAATAAAATTTGTTTGATAAAATGTGTAATTGTGAGACGAAAAATCGAAATTGTTCATAAAATCATGTAAAATGTGTAATTACAGGCTGAATTTCGTCGTCATCTTCGTCGTTAACTTCGTCCAGCACCTCAACCCCCTCCTCATCTTCGTCGGTCTCGACTTCGGACGGGACATCGGTCTCAGCATCGTCCTTAGTATCAGACAACGTCTTCGTGCGAGGAGTCTTCTTAGGAGCACTACGTTTCGTGGGAACCATATCATCATCATCATCGAGTTGAATCTCGAATTTATCGGAGCGAAGTGGGCATACGGGGAGGTCGTCCTCTTGCTATTTTTGTATGTTTGAACAAATATCGTGCCAAAATTGAGTTAAAATCGTCTAAAACGTAAAACAAAATATCGAAAGAAAAGTAATTAGTACCAATTGACGGCCAACCTGGCACGGAATGGCAATGTTGTTATCGTTCACACAAGTCATGCCGGCTTGGAACGGACTCTCATAACCTCAGTGCAAAAAATAAAAAAATCAAAATGTTGGTAGAAAAAATTAAATTTATGACGAAATTTAACGGTTTGAACAACGTTTTAACGTCTCAAACGGCATTTACAGCTCGTGTCAGTCCACGCATCAGAGTACTTCGTGGGAATGTAGTCTTGCTGGATGAGCTTGTTGCATGTGGAGACAGCGCGAGGAATAACCCCATCGTAAGTGGCCAAGAGTTCGTCAACCTGACGATCAAAAGTACGATCGTACGTGCTCAACTTCTTCATATACTTACACATATATTTCTCATAAGTACTAGAACATGTTTTCGCGGCGGCGGCGCCGCATTCAGCGATTTCACCACTCTGAAGACAATCATCAGCGGCGGAGAAGGCAAGATCGAATTTTGGTTCACTGTCGCGCTTCCATCTGTGGAACCAATCGAGGGCGGAATCGTCGAGGAGTTGGTTTTCTTTTTTGCCAAACCACGATAATTGACGTTCCTTACCACATCCACTTAGCAACAGTGGAGCGATGGAAATAAGACTGTATGTGCATACGGACTTCGCGGTAACCATGATTTTATGTTTTTGTAATTATTTACGTCGTTTAAATTTTAATAATACCGATTTGGAAAAAAATAAAGAAGCTAGTAACCTGCTGTTACTGAAAATAATTTGAATGATATAATACTGGGAACAAATTCTGCTTGGAAGATCTGGTTTATTACATTTTCATGAACATTGAACCAATTTTATACAGAACAAAAATATGAAATGACTGCTGAAAAAACACGCAACAACACATACTCACGCTTCACACGATTCGAAAATGGCTGATTACAACTATCGGTTTGGCAATAATTAGCAAAATTGTCAAGAAATCAAAACGAACTTCAAAAATTGGAGAGCCCTCGCTTATGGGCTCTGCCGTATTACTAATCTAATTCATACAATTTACTAAATGCGAAAACTTATTTGCTAAATTAAGATTAATTAATACACATCTAAATCTATTTGAGTTTTGGTTGCATAAACTGAGCATACATCCTATCATAAATAGCCTGAGCTCCACGCGTGACATGCACCCCGCTCTTAATATTAATCACATCCTTCTTATCCAAAGCTAGCCAATTCCCGCCTACATGCCCAGCACCGTCCACCGAAACTAAACAATTCTCATCATTCTTACTACCATGACAAATATCATTTACAACAAGTTTGCTATAACAATCATCCACAACAACATCATTCGTACCATGAATTAACCCTTAACCTTCTTTAACTCAATTTCCTCAAACCACCCGCTCGACATCGCTATATACCCTAGAATATTACCATTTTGTATATAATTTTTATTTTTGTCGACTTCTTGCGCCAACTGTAATGTCGTAAAACCGCCCGCGCTCATCCCCATCACAAATATTTTATTACGATCAAATTTAAGATAATGCTCATCATTAACATCAGCGTCGATGAACGATTGAATCATATTTCTAACTTGAGAAGAAGCTTGTGCGGCGGCATCATAGCCGTTACAGATGTTCATATGCGTAAATTGTAAATCACGTGTAACGTTCCCGCATTGATGATTATCAACGTTTTCATCAGAGCCCAAGAATGACCAAATGCTGTCATCGTAACAATAATCAGAATATGTTACTTCGACCACTAAAAAATTATTTCCGAGCGCCCACTTTGCAAATTCGTCCATAGGATTCGTTTCCGAAATAGGATCAAGACCGCCTTTTGTATGATGAAAGCCGCCGCCGTGAATTGCAAATATAACAGGAGCAGAATGGTCTTCGACAGTTTGCCAGTAATTGTATCGAAACGCGCCATTTTCTGGCTTTTTGATGTGATAATCTACTTTTGTATTAGATTTTACGTCGCAATGAGTAACACATTGATTATTTTTAATACTAACACCAGCGCATTTGCCATTACAGCCGTCATTAATTTGAATACATTTGTTTACACACGCCGCATCTACATCATTTAAAATTTCGCCAGCACCAAGAGCCTTACCATTGCCGTGTGTAACTAAATAATCACGCTGGCCAATTTCTTTCAGCGTGTTACCAAAAACGTTTCTCTCCGTAAATACAATCGAACATTTCTTTTTACTTTTATCTAAAATAAAACCATCTTCGCATAAAATGCATCTATCGCTTTTCTTTTTTTGACAGAGCAAGCAATGATCTACTTTTTTGCTACCGGTTAAACATTTATTGTAGAGAGGGTCGCTTGCGCTGATACATTTCCCACTGGATGCATAATAACCAGAAATGCATGTTACGCACTTTGAACTAGATTTAGAAACACATCCGTTAGCCTCACAGAGTGGTACTTTTTTCTTGCACTTGTTTAAATTCGGGTCCGATGAAATTAAAGCGTGAGCTGTGCCGAAGCATGCGATTAAACCACGTAGCATCATCTTGTAAGCTAAAATGTCTTAAGACGAAATTTTGATTTTGAGGTGACTTGAAAATTTATATAGAGGGTGATGTGACCTAAGATATAATTTATATAAAGCTGGTGAAATGGTGAACCAAAACGTGGAAAATAATTCAAAATGCATTTGTTTTTGAATTATTGCTGCTGTATATTTTGATTGACGGTTTGTGATTGCGATTCATCATTCATTTTTGAATGGCTGCTTTTTTGAATTGACGGTTTGAGATTACACGTTCCTACTCAAAACGCACACAACGACACTCAGACAAGCAACAAACATGCACGATGATTCAATATGATGAATTTCGTTTTTTTGGAAACTACTAATTAATTAATTAATTAGTAATTAATTATCAATGCGTAATTTGTATTCTAGCAATAATTTTAAGTTTTTAACTCTATTTTACCAAGGGCCCTACACCAGCGTTTTCCTCACTTTTCAAAACTGCTATGGCTATCATGAGATCTGGACCTGATAACTTGTTTGGATCGTTTGCATCGGCGGCATACTGGCGGGCCCATGTCTCTACGGCAGTCCAACCAGCTTTGGGCAATTTTTCAATCGCATCCGCATACGTATTAGGATCCTTTTTCAAACGTTCATTGAGGGCACCAACGCCCTTACCGTCGGCGAAATCTATAAAACCCTCTAACAGCGAATCCAGTGTCGGCTCCGTTATACCTACGTCTTTTTTGGCTACCCGTAATAATAAATCGC
>Ga0099798_10068_pt1 | contig 30173 bp, 36 predicted proteins | sample Uncmet_Sort29A_1_FD_89870 | JGI IMG/M metagenome (GOLD analysis project Ga0099798, IMG submission 89870) | Marine eukaryotic communities from CALCOFI LINE 67, Pacific Ocean - CN13ID_Sort29A_1 | ecosystem: Environmental > Aquatic > Marine > Oceanic | place: Pacific Ocean: Monterey Bay | collected...
TTGAAAATAGCCCAACTATGTAATCCTAGAGCTGAATCTCGCCACCCCTGGCCTTTCCGGGACTACGGTGCTTGCCCCAATGTCTCGTTGTGCGGTAGAGGATGTTATCCACCATGCCTGCAAACGCGTAGATACCGCCGAGAATGGCGCACACCGAGGTGAGGAAATGCGCAAACGACTTGTAGGACACAATCCACTTCACGCGGAACGGGGTGAACTCGTACTTCATGTAGATGCCGGCAGCGGGCAGGTCCTTGTGTCGTTGCGCCACGTTCAGGCCCTTCACGTAGCTTTTTTTTTTATTTTTTGGCCAGCGTTCAATCCGGCAATAACAGACGGGAGCAGCTGAAACTTGAGCTAGACTAATGCTCACAAGTTAACCCGGTGTGACAAAAAGAAGGTGTTGTCAAATCTACAAAAAATAAAAAATAACCCGATGTAAACAAATACTGTGTCGAAGAGTATTGATGCGAGTCGATTCTGCTTCCCATGGCGGAGATGTATTCGGTGGGGATCAGGTGCAAATCGTACTGCCAGTGCTCCGACTGCGATTCCATCTTCGAGTCTGTCCAGGACTCGATCAGGGGGACTTTTGGATTTTTTTTTCGGTTTTTTTTAAGACTTATTTGGCAACATTTTTTCGGGATGGCGAGTACCATAAATTGTGGGCGGTGGTGGCGGCTTATCGCGCCGCCCTGCCCTATATAATATGCGCGAGTCGACGCGCGTCCCGCCGCGGCTTTGCGCTTAGCCCGGGGGTGGTAGATCGGGTGGCGGCTTAGAGATACCAGCCGTCCCGGGCTGCCTCTTCCACTAACCTGCCAAGGCATCGACGCAAGGTTTTCACCAAATATGGGACGAACTATCGTCCCCGCCTTGAACTACCTCCAATTCCCCCCTTCCGTATAAAGAGAGAAACACCGCACATCTAGTACAAAAAAAAACCACTGAAAAAGAAACCGTGTTCATGCTGTCGCTTGAGGCCGTCCAACACGGGGATAAATCCGGGGAAATCGGGGCCGAAACGCAGCTTGTTCACATGGTGCGTGAAGGAAATGTAGCCCTTCGAGGTCTTGTCAATGACGTCCTGATGCAGATACTTCTTGACGAAGTCGTGGGAGACGCCGATTTGCAGAATGGTGGGCACCTTCCGCGCCTTCAGAACTGCCTTCACGGCGCAGCCTTTCGGTTTTTTTTTAATACTTATTTGGTAACATTTTTTGGGGATGGCGAATACCATAAATTGTGGGCGGTGGTGGCGGCTTAGCGCGCCGCTCTCCCCCATATGCGCGACTCGACGCGCGTCCCGCCGCGGCCTTGCGCTTGGCCCGGGGGTGGTGGATTGGGTGGCGGCGCTACGAATTGAATACGAACTTTGGTAATGCTTCATCAATTCGATATGCTTCGCGTCGCGTTCGCGCGCGGCCCGCGACCCAACCCTGCATACAATGGATCGATGGAAGGGACGCTCTGCCAAGGCATCCATAGCCATTCGCATCGAACATTGGTCGAATATCGTCCCTACGGAAACCCTGGCGAATGAAAACTGATCCGATCTACCTTCGTCTTTCTGCGGCTTGTTCTTCTCATACTGATCCTTCTCGCACTGCTCGAAGACGACATTTGAGGGAATCTTCCACTGTTTCTTTCTGAACGCCGCCTTCACGTTCTCACAAGAGTTGCAGCAGTCGCCCTGTTTTTTTTCGATTCCTGCCAGGTAAATATTTCAAAATTCTTACGCAGTAGCAAAAATGTTCGTTCTGGTCTAGTATAATGGAGATCGAAAAATAGAAATATTTTGGACATCATTTGCAGATCGATATCATCGATCGGATTGGCAGCACCTCAGCTGGTTGGCAGGCGACGGGATGAGCAATTGAGATAGTACCTCATGTTCCTGTGCGCCGTAACAAGAACCACATCGTTCCCGAGCAGTTTCGTGGTCCGCGTTCGATTCTTTTTTGTTGTTTTTTGGGGGATTCCTATTGGTAAATGGTTCGGCTGTTGGGCTCACGGGGGAAATCGGCGGCTTTGGAGTGTTTTGCCATTGGCACCCTCCACATTCCCGTTCTTCGAAGAAAAGGAGACAAAGACTGTGCCAACCTTTGAAATTCCTTTGGAGCAATTCTGTAAATTCCCCCGCTGACACTGCGATTTGATGGAAACCCACGCGGATAGGATTGCCGATGTTCTTCACCTTCGCACCGTCTTCTGTTTTTCCGTTTTCGCGACCATTTCGTCCCAACGTGACTGAGATATCAACCCCCCTCCCCACAGAGATAGGCGCGTATTAGTGATGTGAAAACAAAAAATATAATACGCGACTTAAATCGCTGCAACCGGATGTCGTGTGTTATGCTCATGACATTCTCGCCGTTCTTGACGTGGACGGCGTTCATACCTGAATCAACCATTGATTGTGGGGCATTCTGATTTCAACGGACGAACTCCACCCCCGGGCCTAACGGAGCCCAACTGCTGTTTTTGCGAATCCATGGGCCACTGAAATTCAGGGGCCGCTTCACGAAACGACGCAACTTCTCTATGAAATTCTCTACTAATAGCACTGACAAAAAGATACCAATTAGCGCGCACGGGAGGTCTGGCAACGTGATATCTATCGACCCATCTAGCTGCTGCACGTCTTGGTAGAGATCCACCTTTTTTTTGTAGTTTCATACCTTTGCTCCGGTTTTCAGTACATACCGGACCCCCGGACAAACACTCCAAACTAGGAAGGAGACAGGACACGAATCGGATTCACATATTCATTACAAGCATTTCGTCCTTCTGGTCTGTCCTGAGAAAGAAGAAGAACTCGCAGATAAGTAGATATGCGATGGTGATAACAGTGCATATCGAAATGTATCCCCCGGTCTTGGTCTTCACCTGGAACTCTTGCATTGGTTTTGAAAACGTGTCGAACCGATCCATGTTGGGCGTTTTTTTCCGATGGGGTTATCGAAAATCAAAACACTATTTAGTAGGTGTCGATCGGATTGCTCCTTCGAGAACTAGCCACCTGCAGTGCCTCGTGAGACTTTCCTACGGACGTGCCTTGCTGCGGGATGATGGCGCGTGCGTGGTGGAAGTGTAGAACCTTGTGCGATGACAAGGCAGTCAGAAAACCGCCCGAATGCAGTCCGAGGAATAACAGCAGGAGAAACGGCGTCTTCTGCACGGCGCAGGATGGTTGCAGTGGATTGATGATTGTAGCCGTAAGAGTCACCGGGGCTTTGGCTGGTGCAGTGAACTGAAGAGAAATATTCCTTTAGTAGGATTGTGGATTCACCCGTATTCTTGATTCTTCAAGAGGACGGGAACGTGTCTATTCAAATGCTTCGTGAATAGAGATCCTAGAAGAAGAGAGTGCGGAGAAAAACAGTGATGTGAGCACGCCAGAACAACAGAGGGCGGCAGTTTGTTTGTATGATATCGGTCCTTAGCTACATCCCCCAAAATAATGCTCCCGTTCAGGAGTTGGCGTAACGTGTAATGCTAATGGTACTACGGTATCGTCCCAGAGCGGAAATCCCCAAGAGAAAATGAAACCGCCAGACCCACGCCACCCCCACCACCTGACCCAACCTTGACTCCGCCGAAAAAGGCATTTCTCAATTCTAATCCAATACTAATGGGGCACAACTATTTTCGGCGGTAAACTTCACTGAGTGAACACTGTACTTCACATTGTCATTCTTCGAAATAAAACGAGTTGATTGGAATATGTTAAAACTAAAAGCTCGCTGCGTAATAGACTTGATACGTATCATAGGTAATGCTGTAGAAAGAGTTCATTTTCGACTCGAACATGGAACGAAAGAACAATTTGGTCACAATCAGGGATCATTGTCACCCTTGGTCCCCGGTTGGAAGTAGGACCCGGCATCGCTGGGGATGTTAGGAAGCGGCGGATCATAGGATAGTGCATGAAACCCACTGTCGGGTCCACCGTAGTGACTCAGCGGCTTGTCCTGATCATTCAGCACCGTCCCCTTACTCAGTTTTGGAAGGCGCATGACACGAAAGTATTCGGTCCTCGGGGAAAGCTTTTCCCACTCCGCCGTCGACTTCTTGTCGTGCAGAATCAAGAGGTCATCAATGAGGCCCTTGCCTTCCCCCTGAAGCTCTGCATGTTGAATGCTCGACATCACAGTCGACACGCTGGCGGAGAGCGGAACGAACATGCGCCTGTACGTGTAACTCTTTTGCCCTGTGTTATAGCCGATCCTGAAGAAAACAGGCACTAGCGGTTCGCCCTCGGAAATGGGACCGCCAAAAGTCATATCTTCGTTATTCTGAGACGCTTCACCTTCGCGATCTGTGACGCTGGACAGAGGCGCGCCTGAATTTGGTGTTTCGGAAGTTCGGACAACAAGGGATACAAACCAGAGAAGAAATGCAGCAACGCGAACACCGGAAACCCAAACCCTACAAAATAAATTCACCCTGCTGCTGCCCGCCGCCACCTCCGTTACCCTGATGCTGCCCGCCGCCACCTTCGTTACCACCCTGCTTCTGCCCGCCGCCACCTCCCGGGCAGTTATCCGTAACGCATTTTTCGACGCGATTCCACACTGAGCCCTCCAGCTTGGCGAGTAACAAACCCGAAGACTCCTGGAGCACATTCGAGGGGCCGTAGAACAGTGCCACCGTGACACATGAAATCACTCCCAGCAAAAGGATCTTACCGTAGCGAGAAGACGAAATGTACTGCTCGCAGAGACGATCGTACACACGAGAGCAGAATCCGAAGCGCGCGGGACTTTTCAAAACAGTTTGCTCAAACACAGTAAAATCGGCGCTGATTTACTCTTCCCAACGATAATGTTCATACGATGTTGCATGGTGGAACAGAACAATTGAATGGTTTATACATCAACTCCTAAAAAAATGGGTGGCGTGCAGTGTGTTGCAAATGCGTTTGAGGAAACCAGTCTGCCGGAACTCTTCGCCCTCGGTTTGTCGATTGGGGTCTGCAAGTTTCCTCGCTTGTTCTTCGGAGATGGCTTCGCAGTAGGCTTCGCCATTTTCTGCCACTCTGTTCCGAAATGTTATATTACGCCACGGGGTATGTTAGTCGAAACACACGCGGGATCGGCGTCGTCCCGCAATACTCTCTTAATACTAGTCTTCGCACGGGAACGCGTTCAGCGTTACCCGTATTACTATTCACTGCGAAGACTTGGCGGCCCATAGTTCGGAGTCATGTACAATGACACTCATACTATGATCATCCCGTAAGATTGTGCTGCACAGCAAAATGAAACGTCCAGACCCCAACCCCCAGCCCCAACCCCCAAAACTGCTCCCGGACAACTCGTCAGTAGAAGAACACACTTTTTCAACACTTTTTCGACACTGTGTCAACAACTGAATCCCATAGTGATATCGATCGGACACACGATAGATCTTTGCTTCTCCACGTTAGTCTTTCTTGGGAGTACGGTTAAAGCTTGAATTGAAACGGTGATCTACGTACGAATTAACCTCCTCGAGAAAAAAAATCATAATATTTCTCATACCCGATCTCCATCATCCTAGACCAGAACGAAACATTATTGCTCCGAAATAATTATGATTTTTTTGCCCGGAATACTATTACAGTGCATCACCGAACGCACGGTTCTTATGACCGTTGCGCGCCAAAACCCCATCAAAACGTACTACGAAACCAGGCGTCAGATGCCTTTATAAACCACCATCATGAATCATTGTTTGTTCCCACTATTCAGAATTCCCACGATACCAACACCGAGCATGTAAATATTAACTGAAACATCGCCCCATCTCCCGACTCAACCCTTACCACTAAAAAATAACTCGGGAGAAAATACTAATATCAAAGCAACCCCGCAGGACCAACATGCTGGATGCAATTATGGTGAAACGGCGTCCCGCAAAATAATGGGTTTACAGACTCTTCCCATTCCGGGACATGACGGATTCTGTTGGTCAAAAATCCCTGGCCGTACCATTGCGTCACGTTTTGGATGGGTCTGTCCGGTATGGGCATCCGTTTTCCCTCAAGGAAGAAATACAGGGGCGTTTCAGTGAAAGGGTCGTAGATTCGCTTATTCAGCTCGATAAGAAGATAGTTCTTTTCGTTGGCCTGCAGCAAATATTGCGTTTGCGAAGTTTGATGTTTCCGCAGGAAAAACCCGTCTTGTTTGATCCGGGGTTCGAGGGTTGGGATGCGCTCAAAATCGTCAGGATGAATTTGCAGGTCAATATCCGCGTCCCACTGGATCAGCCGCCCATACTTCAGTCCGCCGAGTAACGCGCCGTCGGTCACCTTGGTGTGCGTGGGACAGTTTTGTTGTGCGGACATTTTTTTCACCCTGTCTATATTTGAACAATTGCGCAATTGCGCTGCGCCTCTTGCGCGGGAGGTCTCGCGCTGGGCGCCGTCCGCGGCAATGATAGCGCCTGTGGGAATGTTCGCGGGCCCTAGCGCATTTCGCCCCCGGAAAAAACTGCGCGGCGGAACATCGCTCATGACCCGGTGAAGGTCCTCCCACGCTTTCTTGTTGCCAGTTGCGCAGGGGGGGGGGGGCCCGAGTCCCAATTGAATTGCGCGCTAAGGATACTAATCAATACCAGGAAACGGATTCCAACTTCCTTGAATAGATCTGCAATGTAGAAGAGTAGCGTCCGGAGGGTATTTCGACAACACGGCGGCATGGTCCAACCTTCGGGAATTTTTCCGGGCAAAAAAATCATAATTATTTCGGAGCAATAATGTTTCGTTCTGGTCTAGGATGATGGAGATCGGGTATGAGAAATATTATTTTTTTTCCGCAAAAGGAGTTCTTTTTGAAACAAATCAAACGGTGTGACGACTTCCACCTCAGGCAAAAAAATATCAATGCAACCACCAAACACGAACGGAATAGTACCTCTATACACCCAGGCCGGTATCTCGCAGTTTCCACTGACGAGAGTGCAGCCAATGTTGAGGATGTCGCGCCCGTAGTGGTCGGGGAACTGCAGTTGCCGGATATCCGCGTTGTAGGCAAACATCGTGCTCGCGTAATGAACGCTTGTTTCATTCAGCTTATGGATCATCCCGCTACCCCATAACATCTGCGGATCGTTTCCCCCGTCCGGTTTTGCAAACCGCAGTTCAGCGGTCACTGACGAACCCACTAAAACGGAAAACGGCTCCTGCTTGGACATACGCATAAACCATTCTAAGATGACCATCTGCTGCCAGAGTATTTCCGGGTCGAAGGGAATGCGCTTTATCAGCTCGGTCTTGACCAAAAAGCCGGGGGATGTTGTGTGGCATACCTTCCCCGGGTATTCGGTGTGCTCGGACTGCTGCATTTCATTTTCGAACCAATTTCCCCGCACTGCACTGCCCAAAAACCATTCCAACCCCACATCGGAGAGCAGAATGGACCGTTCATAGACCTGACTGAATTTCAGGGTCCAATCCTGTGCTTCTAACATAAAACAGAAGTCGTTGTAGTTCCCGTCTTCATCTATCAGATAGCCGCCGGCCACGTCCACTTTTGCGTGGTACCGGATAAGGTTGAGTAATGACTCTGGAGTCGGTACTACCCCGTCCATCACGATGAATGCGAGTGGCGTGGGGACCTGGTTTTCTTCTATTCGGTTCTGCTAGTGAGACTGAGAAGTGTCAGGCGCGTTTCGTTTCACCTCCCTATGATTGTACAGATATGTCTTAATACATCATACTGCAAAAAAACCCTTACGACACAACAAATCAGAATCAATACGTTCAGCATAAGCCCATTGAGGATGCCGCCGACGCCGATATCGCCTGTGTCTAGGAATATCCAATTCTTCGGCGCCTGTATTCGTTGCTGTAGTTCGGCGTTCTCCGGGGTCAAGACCAAGTGTTGCGGGAACACGTTGAGCAAATATTCTGCGACGGACTCGGTCATTTTAGGAACGACAAATGAGATGACCATGTCTCGAAAACCCTCGAGAAATATGCGTGGTTCCTCGTGGAGCAGTTGTTTCTGAATCTCACGTTTGGGCTTGTACTGTCTATGCGCACCGGAGTAGGGTTCCGCCTCTGCCCATCCTAATGTGATTGTATCAGTGTCGGCAGGAACAGTAACAGCTTTTTCTTTGGCAGAGGAGGTAGCATCGTCTTTCGATTTTGCCTTGTCGTGTAACTGTCGCATAATCTGCAGTTTCCGCTTGCGCTTTTCCCAATCTTCGCCGAGTGGGAGCATCCGCGAGTGCCGCTCAAAATACTGCCGGACCATATAGGTCTTCACCTGCCAAATCGACGCGTCGAGCATGAAGACGCGTTCTGCCATGCGTTTTAGTAGTGCTTCAATCTTCAGAATGCGGTGGCGTGTAAACTCAAGCTTTGGAGTCCACACACTATCCTTCCAGTTGTCATCCTTCAAAATGGAAGCGGGAGTTTCGTCCGATCCACTCTCTACTTTCTGCACACGAGTCTTTGCCCGTTTGAATAAATCGGCATGTAAAACCATGATCGCCGCCGTGGTCAACCCGTTGAAACACAGATACTGCTGCGGTCGCCAGAGCTGCCACTCGAAGGCCCACTCCAGGGCCTCTTCCGCAAAATTGAGCGCAGTGTCGGGGCAGCTTTTCGGAATTGGTTATCTTCGGATAGTTGTATTCGCGCCGTGAAGGCGCTGCGGTGGCGCCATAATTTCAAAGGCGCGGGCGGCCCTTCGGGGCCGAGATTCCCAGAAAAAGGGTGGGTTTAAAGCTGCCGCGGGCCGCGGCGCTGGGGGTGGGGAAATATTTTTTGGGCGGCGGCATAGGCGCGCCTCAAGGTTTTTGAGGTACTCGAGCGTGGCGTCCGCGTTCTCCCACACATCCTTGGCTGTTTCGTTTCGCGAGCCGAGGCCTTAGTGGGGACAACCATCTTCAGTCCCTGCTTGACACCATCCGCACCCGCCCAAAATGCGCCATCGACAACAAAATCGTTGCCACGCTACATACCGCACAGCGTCAATACCAAAAAATATCGCAATATACATGAGCATTTCGTCATCCGTCCATTCACATGCGCGCTGTAACTGCAGCAATTTGGACCATTCGAAGTGCACTGATATAGTCTCGCACCACGTCAGATCCTGCAGCAGATCAGCAGAATGCTTCCTCGATTTAGCTTTCAATGCTTTCTCGTCCGCGTCCAAATCTGCATCATCCTGCTCCTGGGTGGGTCCAGCCATAACATGTGTCTTAGCGGCAGAATCCCATTCGGGCCATCCACTGTCCGACTGGAGCGCCAAAAAGAGCGCGACCGCCAAAGACTGGATTTTCCTCCGCATCTTGTGCTTTAACGATAATTCTCCCCCGCCCAAACACACGCACCTGAGTCAAACCATCTGAATAGTAATGATTAATCAGTGGGAATTGCGATGGGCAGCCACTTTTGTACAATGGCCGAGAATACATAGGTAGACCCACAACAGGAACAATACGACCCCTTTCCAGCCTACCCCCCTCGGTATTCACCAAAGCTTTCGAGAAATGTATTCTTTTTCTCTGGCAATTTTGCCACAATCGAACCGCGCCCGGAAACGAAAGGCATGTATTGTATGAAACGACGATATGCTAAGCCTTGCTTGCTTTGGCATGGCGAATGTCATGTGTTCATTCGAAAATTGCATCGAATATTTCTTTGTCCCCCTTCTGTAAAAGCTCCCATTCTGCGTACCTTACATCTGGGATTTCGTACCCTGCAGCGCGTAGCTGACGTTTCTTAATACGCTGCCACGGATCATTCGAACTCAATGCACAATCGAGAATGACAGCAGTTGTCTTCGTGTTTTCGTTCCCACCATGTTCCAATGTTACGAGCAAGTCAACCCCATAGAAATCGTCCAACAACTGTACATTCTGCTCCACGCTGCGAAGACGGGGAATAGTTTCTGCTGCGGATGATGGCGCTTCCTTTGACGATGCCGCTTCCCGATCACGAAAATAGGTCTCCACAGCAGTCTCCACGTTGTCCAGGTTCAGTATGTCAAGGTCCATCACAGTGCGCACCTCTGGAAGCTCCCCCACGCACAGTTTCGGTTGGTATACTAAATTCCACAAGTCTGGACTGAATAGTTTGAAGACATCTTTGTCTGACTGTCTCCGATCCTCCCACGCCAATGCGACTTGATGCAATTGGTTCTGCTGATTCGAATTCAGGAGTTTGCGCAGTTTCATATTCGGGCACACGAATCGCTCCAGCAGGGGGGCGGTGATGGATGCGTCATAATACTCCAAACTCGCGAGGGCCCAACAGATGGTTAACGCGTCGTCCATTTCGTAGAACACGTTGTCTCGTATGTCGGCCTTCAGCTTGGATTCCAGCTCGGCGAGTAAATTGTTCGGGAAAACGTCGCTTGTGGCCAATGCGAGTAATACGTTGGCAACGTGTTTTGACTGCATGGATGGTGTATGTTTGGAAAGGAGTGCGTACAACTGAAATGTGAGTTCCTGCTCCTCGATGCCCAAATTTGCAAGCGCTAAAATCAGGGACGTCAGTTCCACAAGACCGCGTTCCGACAGGGAATCGGGGGTTATTTTCGGCAATAACTGTCCCTGCAATAACTCCTGATCTACCATTGCAGCCTGCTGCGAAAACCCAACAATCGCGCCAAGCGCTAGGACACTGCTCACTTCGGTCGATCGGTGTTCGGCACATAACTGCGCTAGAACGCAATTCAACAGATCCCTATCGAGATCCCGTTTTTGGCTGAGGGACAGACGAACCAACTGCACTGTAGACAGTAGTGTAACGCCGGGGGGCAGATGTTTTTGGCCCCCCGATTCAGAAGAACTGGAGGAGCTTTTTTTTTGTTAACGGAAGAACGTGGAGTCTGTGTAATTCCAATTTCTTCCGCGCAATGAATGGGAAGAGAGACCACCAATATAGTCTTCCGATACCAACTACTCAATAATAAGGAAACGAACAAAACGAGAAAAATACTCTCCCCCGCCGCCGACAACCAAACGCACGTTCATGGCGTCCCACACTTCCTGGGAGACATTGTCCACGCTGAGTAAGGTAATTAGGGCTTCAAACAGTTCAGACCCTGATAAATCTAGGTCCTGCAACCCCTGGACGAGGTAGGAAACGAAGCTTGGCTTTGTTTTTCAGTATCGAAGGACATGAGCGAACTGTGGCGTTGGCGCGCGGCCCCGGGCGCCTGTAGGCGTTTTTCACCGGATGCAGGGACCGGTTGGCCCCCCTTGCGCCGACTTTTGGGCGCTCCTTGGGGCGATTTCGCCGCAAACCGCCTTGTTCCCCGCCGCGCGATGGGCGCGTTGGCGTCGGGATTTTCGGGGTGGCGGCCGCAAGCGTTGTCTTGCCAGCCCCTTCGTGACGTCATAGGCGAGCGCACTCCGGGCGCCAATGGCCAAAGCCGCGACCGAAAATTGGGAGCGCAAAAAGGGCGCCCGAAAGCCCCAATAAAATAACCAAAAAGAACACACTTTACATTCGATGCATCAAGGTCGTAGCCGTCTTGCTTCTCCTGAGCCAACTGTAACGCCGCAAGGAATTCACCCGTGCTCCGCAGGGTAAATCATAATATTTCTCATACCCGATCTCCATCATCCTAGACCAGAACGAAACATTATTGCTCCGAAATAATTATGATTTTTTTGCCCGGTTCGGCCCACTCTTGAAAACCGCAGATGACACATTCCCCGAAGAGATGGTGGAAGAGCCCGATGCGGATGAAGATGACAGGCTTTCTTCTCCTCCACTATCCCCCGCAGCAGCCGCCGACGCAGAGAAACCACGTCTCTGTTCAACACATGTACTGAAATTCCTGTTTAACGATACGACGAGTTCGCGCGGGCGTGCCTTCGTGTTGTTTGCCCCCGTAGCACGCAGCAGCCACTTTCCGACCCGCTTCGCGGATCGCATCTTTATTGACGAACGTTATTGTCCCGCAGGTTTTTGTTCCCGCCCGGAGTTGTGATGTTTCTGTGAAATATCCCTCGTTTTCTTTTCCAATGACTATCACGATTCTCTAGTCGCACAAGACTTGAAGAACATGTCCCGCAAGACAGCAACCCCTCCTCACCCCGATACCCAGAGTGTTTGATGACCGCGGCTTCCCCGCCCAGTGCCATCCCGCAATCACATTGTGGAATTTCTTTCATTCGACATGAAACGCAAGAAGACTCTACGTTAATTAAAACAAACTGTTGGGCGCCAACCAGACTGTCACTCACAACTGAACGATCGACATAACCCTTAATAGGCTTTTTTCTTAACCAACAAGGAATGGTGGTCAAACCAAACCCCCCCATCAGAGCTCTACTAGAAGTGGAACGTTTCCCCTTTCTTCTTCGACCCATCAACCATGTCTTTGACCCAATCGGGGATGAGAATCTTGTTCACATCAATAACCTGTGGTGCATACCGACCCTTCGTTGCCACCCTATGCACGCTCTTCTTCTCCACAACATTTTTCTCCTGGCTCAGACTGCTCTTAATACCAGTATCGTGGAATGGCGTCTTCTCCATTTTCTTGAGGACAAACTTCTTCGGATGCTGTTTATCCTCGGCAACATGGGATTCCGCTGCGTGCAGGGCGTCCACGTCATCGATAGAGGCCTTCCTCTTCCGCAATGCCTTCACGCTCTTTTTCGTATGTGGGGCAGTTGCGCTGGTGATGCGGGCAGTAGGCTCCTCCTCCGGTGCCGCCGACATGGGCACAATCTGCATGGGCTGGTCTTCGCGGAGAATCTTGTTTGTCGCGGGCGCGCCGGCCTCCACGGCTTCGTCATTCGCCTCCGACTGCGCATCTGCGGCGCTGGCCTCTTTCTCCTTCGCTTCTTTTTCATAATCCTCCCACTTTTTGTCGTACATATCGGAGTCGGGGATCACGTCGCAGTAGGAGTTGACCTTGTCAAAATACATCTGCGGCGGGCTGCTGCGCACAAAGGTGGTCTTGTAGTAGCGGAGGAACGGCATCCCCAGAATGAAAATCGGGCCAAACTGGGACACCTTGTCCATGGGCATGAACGCGGGCACGCATTCGTCCTTCACCTGCACTTTGGGGGTGCCCATGAGCCAGTCCCACAACGAAGGATCCATCTCCGCGGTGGTCACCTTCATTACGTAGGCATTTGGCGGCAGCGAAAAGGTGTCTTCACCGAGGGTGAATTGGATGTCGGGGAGATCTTCCATCCCGGAGCAGTCGAGGTTGATCTTCTGAAATATCGGCGCAAACTGTTCGAGGATCACACGCGGCGCCGCGATGAGGGAGGTGCCCGAGTCGACGATGGCCCCGCACCCTGGGGCGTTGGCGCAGAGGTTCGGGGTCTTGCCGGGGATGCCGAATGCGCTCATTTTCACGCCCCAGTGGATCTTCCCGACGACCTGTACCTTCTTGTCGGCGTTTGCGGACGGCGGTGCGTTGAATTTCAGCCAGCCCGGGGGCCAGGTGTCCTTCTGGCTGGGTTTGGAATCCCGCTGCAGACAGATCGAGAACTCGTCGATCCCGCTTTTTTCCAAGAGTGTTTCTGTCTCTCCTTCAACCGCTGCGCTGCCATCTTCCGGCTGGCCGAGTGGTGGCACAGTGTCCTTGGGACCCAAACCCACGATGGCCGAAAACCGGGCACCCGCGTCCCACGCACCGATGGCATGGTCCTCGATTTGCCTTTTAGATTTCGTTTTGGGGATCTTCTTTCGTTTTTTCCTTAAACGTGGGTCTTTTTCCTGTCAATGATGTCAACATTGCAATCGGCGGCATGTAATGTTGATCTGAAAACCCAAAACTAACGTTAAACCAGAAATCCATGCTTTGCACAGTCGGGCCCTGCATGCCGCCCTGCCCGCCAATGAAGACTTCGTCGAAACCCTTCAGCGACCTGACCGGCCCAGAACCAAACACGTGCTCGACGCGGGTGTTGGTTCCCTTGTAGGTGTCGGAATCGTCATCCTCGTATAACGGCACATGTTCGTTGTGTAGGCGCGGAGTAACAACGAAAATTGCCCAATGACCGCTAACAATATTAGATTTTCTCCAAAAATATTAACGTGTACTTTCGAAAAGGAATCTTTTGGACTTAACACCATTTCGAATTCCAAAATTCCGAAAAATCTTACACTGGGTCATAATGCACATGGTTAAAACGCACGTACATTCGTTGTCGTAGGCGTCGCCGTGGCCTGCGATTTTTGGAGGATGCCATCCGGTCAATAGTACTCCCGCCCCCCGGTCGATCACCCGCACTGTCTCATGCATGAATGCAACCGAAATAGACAAAACTGATACATCTCTCGCATCGCGTACTGAGTACGAGGATTTCGAAGCTCCCCGTATCGTATATCGCTGGGAAAGTCTGGTCGCCGATGGTGATATCGGCGAAGTATTGCACCTTGGTATTTTTCAATAGACTACCATTGTCTCCAAGATCTGAACTTCGATACTTCGGTATCAAGGAATTCGAACCCGAAAAGCTGAATGCCAAAACGCATTGAACCGCCGCCCCCATCACTGGACTACCCCCTGAACATTATTGCTCCGTAATAATGTACATTCTCCCAGTTCTCGAGCTTGAGTCTGAATTCATGTGCGTGATTCCGTCGCTTCCACACGCTGTCCGTGTGTTTCTCCCTCACGAATACTTCATGTCGACCCCCGCCAGTCCGTCTCAACAAACCACCGCCACCGGCCGCCCCAACTGCCGCAGCACACGCCACGGGACACAGGAACCACCGCATCCTGGCCCGGCGCCCCTCAGCCTGCTAGGGCCGTTTCGTCGTTCGTCTTCACGTCGTGCCCCTCCTATGGGACGTCTTTTTCAATCTTCAACAAATGAAACGGAATATGATTGCTACAATAAGAATAACAGGCTCGCCTGCTCTGTGCAAAAAGTATAGGTCGATTCCCGGGGTATATAATTGTCAAATTTTAGATATTTCTATTTTTCGATCTCCATCATACTAGACCAGAACGAAACATTATTGCTCCGTAAGAAATATGAATTATTTACCCCGGGAATCGACGCGCACGTGCAAAAAGACAGAGAAGGCTGAATGTGGTATTACGGGGTCATGGAAATGGATATACGAAGATATGGACATGGAATGTGAACCCCCCAATACGGTCGTATAATATATTCCCTCATGGGTATTATGTTTGTCCACCCTCACCTTCCGACCTCCGCGTGCAACCATGCATGCCGTCCGCTGATTCGACCAATCTCAAATCGTTTCTCTTCACCTGAATTGGGCTTGAAAAACACCAACTCACCGTCTCATTTCTTTGCCAATGTGGAAACAACATACATACATGCGATATATGCGTTACTCGACTACTGTACTGGAGGAACACAAGTGCCAAATTATTACTGGAACAACTTAGTATGACCTCCACCTGGGGTTGGTGAAGGCAGCGTGGAATACTTTAGCCATTTATTCATTCGTTGAGTTCTTCTTCTTTGAATTGTGGAACTGCCTCCCCATTAGACGGGGGGAGAAGCGGGCCCACAATCCCGAGTTGCAAACGAGAACCATAGTTCTTTGCAAATTACGTATCCTATCTTGAAATGAGTTAATCAACCATAATCATAATCGTAGTACTACCAGAGAACACGTCGAAAATATTTAACACCAAAGTCATCGTCAAATCAAATTTAGAAGATACTGAAATCGAGATTCATTTCGCACACAAAAACACACACAGCTGCCAGCCTATAGCAACTGCCGACCTCTGCGACGGGTTGTGTGCGTACTTCTCCAAAAGACCAGAAATTCCTGCTGAACACAGCCCCCACGATCGTATCATCAAATCAAGGCTGTGCGTGTGGTAGATACGCGCGATCATTGTAGTCGCCCATATCGCGGCCTCCGGGTGCTGCGGTGTAAAATGGCGGTTTGTCTTTGATCTTGGGCAGCTCTGTATAGTCGTCGCGGAAGGGCGTCTTCCGAGCTAAATACAACGTCTCCGCGTGTACAGACGGCTTCATCGACTGAGGTTTTGATATTGTTTTTTTTTATCGGAGGAGGTTCCTCCCGAGAGGTTATTCAATTGACATTTGTCATTCGCGGCGGAATATGATCAGGTGGTACCAATAATAATATCAGTGTAGTGGAATGCATTGGTCATTGAACAAATGAATCCTGTGATGAGAATACCTCCTTGATGGGTGCACGCACGACGAATTCGTCTGGGGAAACGCGTGTAAGTTTCGACAGTCGTTCCTGCATCTCCCGATCTTCCACAACCGCGTCGTAGTTTGACGAGGCCTGCACGGAGCGGAATCTGTTTTTCGATTGTGAATGATTGAGGATTCCGATCCAATGTCCATGGCCAGTAGAAATCGATCATACCACCAATGTCGTTGTGAAAGAGGAGGCAACAAATAGTACCGGTCGAACGCCTTCGCATTGGCCATATCGATTTGGTCCTTCGTCTTGAACGGTCCTTGTATTGTTTGTGCTCTGCCCGCGTTCGCCGTCACTGTTAGCAACGGCTTTCTGTGAGAAAGACCCTGCGGCGGCGCACCGCGGATTTTCGCTGTTTTTTTGTTCTCTTTTCAATCAATGTATGCAGCAATGAGCAAGTGGCACAATCAGTCTTAATATGCATCAAGGTATCGACTTCAAGGCAACCAGCTGTTTTCATCAAATTTCCCCCAATGAATGTCAATGAAAATGTGTGTGTGTAAAATATGTGTAAAATACAAGCCTGCGTATGGCCCTTCGCCCCAAAATCGATTTTCGTTGTCTGCGTGCGCATTGTTCGCTGAACAGCCCGATTCAGGTCTGGTCGTCGCAGGCTCATCGGCACTTTCGCTGTGCTGCATTGCCGCAGGTGTTGCTTTTTTACTTGGTTCATTTGGAAATGCGAGTGACTCACAGTCTCTTAATGAGCATGTCTACACACGCATAGAGAAACAATCGTCACATGAACTAAAGAAATACCTCTATGGGCCGGTTGAAGGCCGTCGGCACCTGATCTGAATATGGCGGGTTATACACACCAGGAATGGCTTGGGTGCTCACCTGGTTACGGTTTTTTTCTCTCCAGATTCACACTGTTCGTACCCTAGACAACCTATATTTGGGAACGTGAAACGCATTCGGCAGAGCCACAGAGATGTGCACTCAATCTAAAGTACCAAGTGGTGCATATCCCCAGCCAGTTTCGTAAATTCTTCCTTTTTCTGCATATCTACCCGTTCCGCGTCTTCTTGCTTTGCTTGGGTCTCGTAGTTGCGCAGGTATCTTTTTTTTCACCGGGCAAAAAAATCATAATTATTTCGGAGCAATAATGTTTCGTTCTGGTCTAGGATGATGGAGATCGGGTATGAGAAATATTATGATTTCAGACATTCGGACTGCTGCTGTCGGTATCGATCACATCTTTTGGATGTTAGTCCTGTTCAGCATTAGAAAACACCCACCACATTGTCACCCGAACATGATATCATTCTACGTTGTCGTTCGTTCCCCAACGTTGCCTATGTTCTCTAGGTATTGCCGTCTCGTTTTCATGCAATGTAGATAGGTGCGGGACCAGAAACCTCGGAAGACTTTTTGTATCTTCGTCGCACAATGGTCGTAGAACCGCAAATTGCACGCGTTCGCGTACTCCAGCTGTCTTCGCCGGAACTCGACTGTAGTTTTTGTTGTTCCATTTGGCGTTGGGTTCAAATCCAAGCAACTGGCGTTGGTCTTAGACCAACTTTAATAAGAGTTGGCGACATTTAAGTTAATATCTATCCACACCAGACAAATACACCCCGCCTACCCAACAGACCATAGATCTATTAACGAAATCCAGCAAAATTTGAAATGTAAAGGAAAACAAATTACTCCGCCCCAAAAACCCCCTCCCAAACCGCTCGAGCTGGCGTATGGCGAAGCAGACCTGCTTGAACCGTTTTTTGCAGACAAAACAGCGGAACCCCTTTTGTATTATCGTGGCGGCGTCCGTTTCTATGCCGTAGTGATCCTTCTTCAGCTGTAAGGCCTTGAAGTACTCGGAAACGACGTCATCTCGTTGACGCCGGAGATCGAAAAACTCGGACATGATTTTGTTTTTCGAGAAACTCGGCGCGCAGTCGCGCCCCCCCTTTTGACAAATGTCACACCAAGAGACTCAATAATGTATGTCCACACCAAGAGAAATAATACCATACCAAACGATTTAAGACGGACCATGTACATTGGTACTAGAGAAACACCCCTTCCCCAATCCCCCCGATAGATTGACGCAGCTACTACTTCCCACCCGCCCGTCCGAAAACAGGTGTATGCCTTCTTTTTTGGTTGCAAAATACGTATTACAAAAGTTCTTCTCCCAAACTGTCTCTTAAACCAGTGCCTGATTGCAAAATATGCCCGAATGTCGAAACAACCACGGGGACCAACAACAGAGTGGTCAGTCAGGTGCTACTGTAAACGGAGGCTCCCCCGAATGCGAGTCTGTCCGTAATGCGTTGCTTGAAACAACAACACCAGTCGCCTCCAGATCTCCGCTTTTCCCTCCCGGCGCGTTGTCCCCCCTCGCGTCGTCAATTTCCCGCTTTAGAGAGGCAACCTTCGCTTCCATTTCTTTGATTTTATCTTCGTTCTCGTTGATGTGCGTCATGGTGCCGACCGACTTCTTTCGGTGGATTCCCAGCAACGAACGAAGGTGATAACTCAGCTGCAATTTTTCCTCCTCGGGAATGTGGAGGAGGATGCGCAGGAGGTCGAGGCTTTGGTTGTATTTTTCCGGGTAAAAAAATCATAAGTATTTCGGAGCAATAATGCTTCGTTCTGGTCTAGTATAATGGAGATCGAAAATCGAGTATGAGAAATATCCGCCCACGTCCCCCGCAGTTCAAAAAGGGCAATAAGTATGAAAACAAATTACTACTCAAAATATTGAGCAAAACAGGTACCCAATGGCATGCTCTATGTTCTTGATCGCCACGTGCCGATGCTTGTGGGAGGCGGCTTTAGGAACTTGGTCCTCGCCGATCAAAGCGTTCCGTTTCTGCTCTTTCAATTTCTCTGCGGAAAAGGCTGCCGCATCCCCATCGCTAGATTCGACGTCTGTGGCGGATTCGATGTCTGTTTCAGTTTCAGTTTGGTTTCCAATGGCCCACTGGAAGGGGGGATGCGATCCCCCACTGCGATTGTTTTTTTTTCTTTCCTTTTTGGTTCGGAATTACGCCATCATTAGAAAAAAACACCACCACTGATGGTCCACTGAAAAACCTGATTCCTTGATCTCCCGTACCATTCCGTGAGGCCCATGATAGACTCCGTGTTGCAGTCCATACTTGGGCTTGTTCGTTTCATCATCATCATTATCGTCATTTTTCATACCAGGCCCCTCCTCTCCCTTTTCAGCAGCAGCTGCAGCAGCAGCTCCACCGCCCCCACCCGCCTGACGCTCTCCTTCTTCCTCCCTAGCATTGCCATTCGTACTAGCACTACCATCATGAATCCCCGCTCCGGGCATCTGGTAATCCGGTTCGGCAACGTTGGCGCCCTTCGTCCAATCCGTGATGTGGCGCGTGCCATCCAACAACGTCGCGTCTCCGTGCAGCTCTTTGTTGACGTACTGCTGGATCTCTTTTTTCATCGCGCGCTTTTCCCAGTCAAAGTCCAACGCCTTGTGCCAGATTGCCTTTGGTTTGGATCATGTTTTGTGTTCTCAATTGCAATGACAATGTATTTTAGTCATAGACCCAGCTTCGCAGTCTTAGATGATGACAAACTCAAAGGCTTCTTAAACTGCAAAAACCAATGAAAGAACAAATGAAAACTCCCCATCTACCATGAAAGAGAAATATCAACTCAAAATAACCTTCTCTTTCCCCTCCAAATGCTTCCCGTCGAACAGCTCTTTCAAGTGCATGTACTTCCTGAAATTGGGCAAGAGAGCTTCAATCTCCGTTTTCAGCGCCTCGAGCTCGACAGCTAGCAAATTGTTTTCCAATCGCATTTGCACCACCTCACTTTGCGCAGTCGCCACCTCCAGCTTGTATCTCAGCTGCAAGTCGGCGTCCAAATTTGCTATCAGGACCGGATATTTCTTCTCCCGGTCACGGATTTTCTTTTGGAGACGCCGAATCTGCTCCTCGGTATCCAGCGTTTTCTTCTGATAGAGCTCCCGGCTGGTGTCCGTGGTTTCGAGGATAATACGTCTGCACAATTGGAGGCAACTTTGCCAGAGTTTTTCGAGGACGGCGCCCTTGGTTGTTTTTTTAGGTAATTTTTTTTCCGTTGTACATGTCATGAAAAGCGCAGACTCCGCCGAAATTCACCATGGTAAGAGGAAAAATAGAACCCGTTCATTGCATTCCTCCTTCAGCTGTTTCGTGATTTCGTTGAATCCCACGCCCAAAATCGGCATCAACTGCTCGGCGGCCTGCGCCTCCGAAGAACTCATCTCGAAGCACGTCTTGATCGCGTCGTTCAGCTGGTGGTGGAGGGGGGGGGTTGCGGGTTTTATTTTTTTTGAGAAAATCGCAGGTTGAGAGTCATTTACTATTAGTACTGGGCACGGGTTGCCCGCCGGGCGATAATGGGCCCGTAGTCGCGGACGGGGTCCGGCTCCCGATGGCCCGGAAGAATCGAGCGAGCTCGAAAAACTCGGGGGCCTCTGCGCCCTTGCCGCGGTATTGGGGGTGGCGGCCTGCCAATTCTCCAAAACGCATTGCTATCGTAGTTTTTTGGGTCTCCCTGGGTGGCGCGCAACGCGCCGACTTCCGCCGCCCTGCTCTGGCGCACCTGCGCAATGGGCATCGAATATTGTGCCCCAAAAAAGAAAAATCACATCTCCTACATAAAACATAGTACTACCCATTTCTCGAACAGCCCGACGACATCGAATGGACTCTCGACGATGGACGTGTCCTTGGGCAGCAGTCCAAGAACTTTCATCCTCTGCATTGCAGACAATTTTTTCTTGGCAGTTTTCCCCACCAAATTGCGAACAACAGCCTTTCCTTCCTCGCCGGAGTCGAAATACTGATCTGGATTCGCCACTTTTGAATCCGGACTCTTTTCCCGGTCATCTTCTTCCCTTTCGAGCTCTTTATATTTCTCAAAAATCATAATATTTCTCATACCCGATCTCCATCATCCTAGACCAGAACGAAACATTATTGCTCCGAAATAATTATGATTTTTTTGCCCGGTGGGCGCACATCCTCAATTTCCATAACGCCGCTGAATGCCTTGGACGCAATTTTACGCACCTTTCGTTCGTGCTTTTTCTGCGCAACTTCATCAACGATCAAAGAGGCGCCCGGGCCTTCAGCACCCTCATCCTCAGGCGTCGTTGTCACGACGCTGGAATCCTCTGTGGTGGTGGAATCTTGGGCGCTTTCGATGCCCTTTTCGCCGCGAAGAGTGGCCTCCATACGGGCCTGCCTTGTCTTCTCGCGCACGGCGCCGGCGTCAGAATCTTCGGCGGACGAAATTTGACCCTGCAGTTCCCGCAGCCGTTTGCGCCGTTCCATTGCCTCGTCGGTCGCCGCATCGCCGTCGTTCAGACTTCCGGGGTGGTGGAACACCCCGGCTAGGTACGAAAACTCGCGCCCCAGCCCGTAGATGCCCTTGCCACCTGGCGGGCCTTCGTTCGGCGGCAATGAGGGTTCTCCTATTGCGTTCTTGTCTTCTCCTCCATTCGTTGGTAATGTCCCCCGTGCTGACGTTGTTATTAGTAGGGGCTGCGCTTTTTCCCTGATCAGGTCTTTCGCCTTGTTCAGTTTATCGCCGAGGCCTTGGTTAAGATTACCTCCTTTCTCGTGCGCATTCCACGGAACCAAGCCGGTTGTCTTCAGCCCGGTTTTGGTGGAGTCCAAAAGCGCGTCCGGTGGCCGTAAACACTCGCGCATCCGGCGCGGCGGTTTTCCGGATTTGCGCCTTGTGGAGGTGTGCTGCTGTTCCTGTTGTAGGGAAGAAGAAGATCCTCCTCTAGCACCGCCTTCAAATTCAATAGCTCGGAGATTCGGGGCGGAGATATCTACCGAAACGGGCGCATAACTCAAATTCTTGGGACTCGGGGGACGGGGCGCAGGCTCCTTCTCGTTTGTGAAGGTATTGCCCTTCAGAACGCCAAACAGTTCCTGCAACGGGTGATACTTGTGATGTTTTAGTTTCCACTGCGACAATCCGCCCCTGTGCGCGACGGGCCCGAATGTGTTTCCCGTTTTAAGATCCGACCCCACGTATCCTGCGAAGGGGAGCCCGTTTTTGTCGACCGGGATACCAAATTCATCGCCCGTCGTGGTAGACACCGCGCCGGGGGGCATGGGGAGAAGACTGCGTGTAGAAGACGATTGTGGTGGACCCTCTTCAAGCTCGGAGGACGGGAACGAAGCGACGCTTTCGAAATGCCCCCTCGCGGAAGTAGTGGTAGTAAGCGCCCCACCCCCCACCACCAACGCATCATTGCGAGATCGTAGGGTTCCCTCTTTCCTGGACAAACTGGAAGTTGATTCCCCGAGACTAGGCTTCTTTTTCCTCCCCGAAACTGAATGACCCTGAGTGAGAAAAACACCTTCGTCGACATCGTTGCCAGCAGCATCTGTTCGCCCTTCTTTCGAAGATTGACCTGTTCTCAAAACTTCATCGAGCTTTTTCTTCGCAGCTGCCGCCGCTGTAGCGTGCTGCGAATGTTTACCGCCTGTGACGAACCGCGGCCCCCCACACGATGTCCGCGCCTCGCTGGGATCGTAAAAGTCCCAAGCGCGGTCCGCCTGCAGAAATTCTTTCTCCTTCGCGCGCTCGGCGCCCGTTACTGAGGTGGAAACTTTTTTGACAACATCAAAAGGCGCGGCGCCGACTTCTATTTTCGCTTTTGCGTTGCTGTTTAACCGCCCCTGGCCGCGCCACATGTCTCTAGCGTCTTCTTTGTCCCATTTCGTGGTTTCTCGTAGGGGGGTCGAGAGCGCTTTTTCCTTCGCTTTTTTCTTGATTTCTTCCTTCAGCGCTTTTTCCTTAGCATAATCAAACCGCTCCTGTCGTGTCATGAAATACGGTTTCAACTCGTTCCCCACCTGCCGGACGCGCCCGCCGGTGCACTCCAGGGGGCCCTCCATAGCCGTCACGAAAAAATCGATCATCTGCTCGTCAGCCTCGACTTCATATGGCTGCTGTTGGTTTGAGGAGGGCGACGCTTTCATATTATTAAAACTGTTGTTCGCGGGGGGCTCGTTTCCCCCCTCCAGGTCCTTATCCATCAGTTGACCCCGGTGCGAACCCTCCAATACTCTTTCTGCTGCGATCGGGTCGCGGGGCGTTAGATCTTTCCGCATCGCCGCTTTCTTGTCAATGACAGACCCAGCTTTGGTGCCCGCAATGCCGCTGATAGTACCGGGTTGCGGCGAGAGATCCGGGGGAGTAGTACTGGCCGCGGGGGCCCCCGCCGGTTGAAATGATCGTTTCGTAGACGACACGAATCGTGTCCGGCCCCCACGGGCGGGGACATGCCTCAACCCTGTATTTGTAGATGCTGCGCCTGCTGTATTGCGGGTAGTAGTAACACTCCCCGTGGCGGCGTCGGTTGTTGCGTTCTGAAGGGCACTCGCGGCATCGTTGTGTCCAACGCCGGATATGCGAAAACTGGAATCGTGGCCCGGTAGAAGGTTCTGGAATACGGTGGAATTAGCGGGCCGTGTGGGCCGGCGCCGGTTCGGTGAGGGCAGCGCAAAGGAGGACGTCATTTTGTTTCTTAAACCTGGGACTCTGTGTGTGTGTCGTCGTCAAGAGGTTTTCAATGTGTGCGTGTGTGGTTTTGGCTACGCAGATATAGCACTGGAAAATGTCTGGGGAACACAGTCCTACTACCAAACCCCACAACAACAAAACTTGGCCTTAGACCCATTCCATCCACCCAAGACACAGGCGCGGTTTGCGTCTCTATTTTTTGCTCGGAAAAAACGTCATCATCTTCGCCAAACGAGACGAAATAGTCAAGGACAATGAAACTACGTATCATCTGGTTAAATCCACTTCCCCACCCATAACCCAATTGACGCCTGCATTGGCGACGCCGACATTTGCTTGTACCTCGCCCGCATGGCCAGAAAAGGTTTCCAAGAGTTGCGCCGAGAGGCGGTCTTTCTGTAAGCACATTTTAACTGGGCAAAAAAATATTTAATGAATATTTTTCAACCTCCATTATACTAGACCAGAACGAAACATTACTGCTCCGTAAGAATTATGAATTATTTGCCCAGTTAAAATGTGAGCACGGTCTTTCTGGCCTTGGAAACCCTGCAATCCCCAGTTGATCGCCGAACTCAAATCAGCAATGCCAAAGTCGTTCGGATCGTCGCCCCCGACAACACGCGCATTCTTATCTTCGACAATCTCGACGCCGGTTCGACTGTAGGTCTTCTGCTGTTTTTCACCGGTAATCTCTTCCCCTTTTGAATCCAAACCGTCCCCGGCCGCGCCACCCTCGGCAGTTGTTTTGTCTTCTGCGTTACCACCGCCTGCCATTTTACTATTATCATCGAGCCCAGCATCCTCACTTACCACATTAAGGCTGCTGCTGTCGGCTTTTCCAACCTCTTCGGCAATCCCCGCTGGCGAAAGGTCGAGGAGGCGGTCGATTTCGTCCTTCCGTGTCAACCAGCGGTTGTGTCCGTCTTCATCCTCGACGAACATCCCGTATTCGTTGGTCTCAATTTTGCCCGCGTCTTTGGGGCGGACAGGTGCGCCGCTTCCCGTGTAGACATATTCCGCTTGTGCAAAATCCGCGGCATCTCGCTTCGAGGATAGCATCGTTTCCGCTATGAAGGTTAGATCCCGCTCGCGGACCCACTTTGGAAAGGGGTGGAAAAATCCGTCCTCTCTGAGTCTGGCATTCGTCAGAGTGCCTTGGATCTCCCTGTCCGAGGAAGAACCTTCATCGGCACTGCTGCTGCTTAACAACAACAACTCCGCACCCCCCGCCTCCTGTTTTTCGATCCCGCTTTTGGTGTCGCCGTCCACCACATTCCCCCGCCCAGTCATGATTTTGTATTCCTCCAAGTGCTCGGGATGGTACCGTTTGAACCGCATTCTGAGCGGCCTCGGGCGGTTGAACAATTGCTGCCGCTTTTCGGGGTTGGCATTCTCTAGCGCTCTGTCGTCGACGAATAGCACCTGGTCGCCGAATTCCAGCCCATTCTTCTCGGCCCATCCGCCGGGCTCGACCGTGTCCACGTGCGCGCCGAACAGCTCCCAGCCAAAGTCCGCTTCTTCACAAACCTTCGTGAAATAGGTATCCGCGATCAACGGCCGCATGAATTGGATTTTCAGCGGCTTCGGCCGTTTCAGCAGTTCCTTCCGTTCCTCCTTTCTCTTCCCCGCCCACGGGACGTCATCCACCATCAGCACCTCGTCATCCTCGAGAATTCCGTTCAAATCAGCCCACTTCCCCGGGTGCACGGTCGTGATCTCCGACCCGTACGTGCCAATCCCAATCTCGTCGACGTCCAACTCCAGCGTCCAGCGCTTCCCGCCTTTCGCGCCGCTGCCGATCGATTTGAACTGCTTGTCGCCCGCGCGCTCCACGCCCCCCATCGGCTGTGGGCAGTCGTCGGGGCGTCGGCCAGTTTCTTTGATGTACTCTTCGAGGTGTTTGGAGTGGTAACGTTTCACCCGGATCATCAACGGCCGCCTACCGGTTAACAGGATGTCCTGTTTTTTCGCGGACATGCCAGCCATGGACTTCCCGTTGATAAACACAAACTGGTCGGCCCACTGGATCCCATTTCGGTGCGCCCAGCCGAGCTTTTCGATGGTCTGCACGTGCGTGCCGCCCGCCACCAACGTGACGCCAATGCCAGGGTCGTTGCAAATCGCTGTGAAGTAACTGTCCTTGATTTCGGGTCGCAAAAACTCAATTTTGAGGGGGCGTTTCCTCTGCAGGAGCTTGTTGCGTTCCGACCGAAGCATCCCGGCGACGGGGATGCCGTCCACCTTGAACACTTCGTCGTCGAGCTCTACGCCGTTGCGCTCCGCCCAACCGCCCGGAACCAACGTGGTGATCTCGCCCCCCAACAGCCCCATCCCGGCCGAACCCTCATCCTCCAGCGTCAGCGAGAAATACTTGTCCCCAAAATCGCCGCCGCCCACCCCGAAATTCACAGGCTTCGCATCCGCTTCACCGGCGCCCCCCGCGGGCACGGGTTTGCCCCCCGGCGCCAATTCGCAGTTCTCGGTCGCCTCGGTGTAGGCTGCGAGGATGCGGTCGTGCATTTCCTTTGCGGGGGTTGGCTTTGTCTTGTCCGTTCCTTTTCCTCCGCCCCCTTTCGTAGGCGGCGAACCGAAATCGACCAGCTGCCTGCGAAAGCCGTCGTTGGGGCAAACGATGTACCGGCACCGATGAATATGCCCGATGCAGTCGCGGAACGACATTTGTAAGGCGACCATCATGTAGGCCGTGAGTATTGTCGTGGAGCGCGACATGCCCTGCGCGCAGTGGATGTAGGTGCCCAAATTCAAGCGGCGTGTCTCGGCAATGAAACGGATGCAGGTTTCAAAGTATTGAGACAAATCCTGATCCGGCGAATCCTTAGCACTGATAAAGAGCACTTTCAAACCGCATTCCCGCTCTACGTCTGGCGGCACCGTTTGTTCGCAGATGGACACCACTGCAAAAATGTCGTTCTCGTTGAAAAAATCCTTCTCCTCCAAAATGTTGGCACTGCCCAGCCACACGGCGGGCGAGTCGAAGATCTTCGACGGGCGGCCTCCCATGATGTTGTGTTGTTTCGCTAAAAGCTAACTGCGGCTGTTGTGCCCGCAGAGAATCAGATGGGCCAGAATCGAGAGTGTTCAGCATGTAAGCGTTTCTTTTTTCTATTGCGTGTGTGAAAAAAACACCTCCTAAAAATGCATAATACACATTGACAACGAGTGAGTCCCGCGTAGGTATCCCCCGTCCCCAATACCCATCCGCACCGGCTTTCAACACCACCCGACTGCGGAGTAACCGATGTCTACGGCCTGCGATGCGCGCTGACATGTTTTCTGCGCCACAGAGGCCTTCAACTGTGCATCACACAACTCTCACCAATCCAAAACACCAGGAACGCAAAATTTCAACTACATACTATTACGCCGGGCAAGACATACTCCGCCGTATTTGTTACATACTTAAGGACGATATTAACAACACAAATCGAACGAAATTATAAATCTCAGAGTCACTTGTCGATATTGCTAGGTCAATCGGGGCCATCCCACTCACACTTCAATGTGAACCATATCTCGTACTGAAAGCTGAATATGAACATTAACCACATCTCGTATACACATAGAAATTGCGAGAAACAACTCTCTTTTGAAAAACCGTATTCTAAACGCACAAATCCCGGGTTTAACAATCGCACAAAATCAGAAACTCTTCAGTCTTGATCTACCGCGCGCCAGCCTGGTGGTGGTGGGTTGGGGGGGGGCAATCTGGGATCATGCTCCGCCCGACCTGTTCGCCCTGCGGATGACATCCCAATAGAGCTTGTGGCTCACAAATTCGAGGAACATCAGCGATACCACCGCGGTGACAAAGCCTATCGGAACCAACTCATTCCATTCGCACCTTTTCGTCTCTGGGTTGAGCTCCATGAAAAGGTATTCGGTGCATACCGGATCCAAACATCTGTTCAGCGGCGCATCGTACGTCTGCTCCGGGTGGTCGCATACTTTAATCGCGCTGCAGAAATCCGCCGGGGCGGTATTTTTGACGATAGAGGCGACCGAGGCGGGGAGGGAGTTGCCTGCCTTTGATGACGATAGAACTACCTCGTGTGGTGCTGCATTTCCACCATTTTCCGAGTCGTTCCGCCATGCCACGTTTCTCGGGGGCGGCGGTGGCTGATGACGGTGGTGATGTCCTGGCAGGTATTCCCTCAGCGTTGTGGAAAGATCTTCCGGAAAACCGCCCTCTGATTCCGGCTGATGGGTTCGTTCCATGAGGTCTTCCCTCGCTTCATGCGCGAGTTGTCCGCCCTTGTGCCGCAGCCCCTGGAAGATTTCGGACAGGGGATCCACGTGTTTTAGGTGGGGAGGCCCCACAACGTTGGTCTCGCCGTGTAAGACAGGTTTGTCGAGTTGGTCGGTGTAGCGCTTCAATTCCTCTGGGGTCAAATCCTGCCACCCGGAAGGGTACAAACGTGTCCACATTTTAACAGGGCAAATAATTCAAAATTCTTACGGAGCAATAATGTTTCGTTCTGGTCTAGTCTAATGGAGATTGAAAAATATTCATTAAATATTTTTTTGAATATTTAATATTTTTTTGCCCTGTTAAAATGTGCTTACGGTACAAACTGGTGTCGAGGGGATCGTTCGGGCCGCCGAACAAGCCACTACCAGGGCCTCCAGAAAGCGGTCCTCCACTGCTGGTGGACTGACTGGATCCAGGGAGCTGGTTTAACAAAGCGTTTCTGTATAGTCCGTTCGAAGAAGACCACGGCCAGGCGTTTCCACCTTCCTTTGATGCCAATATGCGGTGTTCATGCCCGTAGATCGCTGCCGATTCTCCTTCCCGTTTTCGTTCCAGTTTTCTCTTCCGTGAAGACCCAGATCGGTCCTCCGCCTGCCCAAGCTGAAGCAGCATTTCCTGATTGCCTCCTGCTCCGTCATCATGTTCCCTGTTTTCCGTTCCAGTTTTTTTCGCGTGCCGCCCGCCCTCTTCTTCTTTTTCGGAGGAGGCATCCCAGAAGCTGTCCTCGTCATATTCGCGATCTTCCCATTTCGTGGGAATCCCCGGGTCGTTGTTCCGCATCGCGCTGTCGACAGGCAAACCGTTTTCGTTTCCATTCGGAGCGCCAGCGCCGGTGTTCCGCGGCCCCGCGTAGCCGCTGGTTTGACCACTACTGAATTGGCGCACTTTCGCCATACTGTCGTCGACCACGAAATTGAGGATGCGTTTTTTGTTGTCAAACCCAATTGCGTGAAACGCCGAGACGGCGAGGGTGCCGAAGGAAATGTGGGACGCAGCCATATCCGAGGTGAATTCCCCATGGATCACCTGCCGCGTTCCATCGTTGTCGTTCATGTACCGATCGTCCACGTCTTTGACCTGCGAAATCGCCAAGAACAGCTTGCCATTTCTCCTCAAAACTAGCTTGGAAAGAGGGATTTTGAGCGAGACATGCGCCTCCTCCCCGGCGTAGGCGACGCTCTTCTTCGTGGTTTTAGACTTTGAGGTGCCAGTGGTTTCTGTTTCGTTGTTTTCATCATTTCCTCCCTGATGGAACGTGACCGAGTGAAAATACTTGGTCGGCACTGCTTGGTCGCGGACGTCAAATTGGAGGACAGGCAATTCCTGCTTCAATTGCCAGTCGGTGGGGTATTGGCCATTTGCCTTCTTCCTAAACACGCAGAATGATGCCTCGTCCACAGGTGGTCCTTTTGTTACAGAAGAGTCTTCCTCCAATTTTGAGGAGGAGGATGTCTCATTTTCGTCGGAGTGGTGGTCGTGAAGTAGGCGGTCTTTCCCTTTTCTCGGGATAGTTTTCGGGCATTTTTGTTTTTCAAATTATTTATTAAGCTAAAAAATCTTTCGGTGTCTTCGATAATACGTTTCGAGACGAAAATCACCTAACTATTCCGACAATAACCGCCAATCCTGGTCGTGAAATGTCCACGCATCGGCAGGGAAATCTCGCTCAGCCTCTGTGCAATCCAACCCCGTGTCTGTGTTCAGCTGGGCCAGCACGCGCTTGTACAGCCAGGAGGGGAAGGTCAGACCTTTTTTTTTTCAATGGTTGGGATTTTTTTTTTCTTCAGCAGTGATTTTTTCCTGGGTTCAGTGGAAAGAAATGCGAGAATGAAATAGGATTCGCTCATTACGGTATAACCGAACAAAAACTGACGGCTAGAAAACCAAAGTGGAATAGTAATACCAACGCTCCTTGTGTCCACGACGACGAGCCAGTTGGAGGACCTTCCAGCCAGCAACGAGGTTCCACAGAGTGTGGGATTGTACATCAGGAATTCGTACCTCCAGTATTTTGCGCACTCTTGAGATGGGCATTCAAAATGGTGGGTAATGGGTTTTCAAAACGGCGGTCCTGTGGGTTTTGCAGGCGGTGGTGCAGCGCTTACCCACGCACGTGGGCGTCTATTGATCATTGTTACATTTCTGCCGGAAAAGGGGAGAAATGGCTCGTCACGGTGATTGTTTTACTCAGGCATGCAAAAAACAGTCGACTTCGGCTTGGGAAGAAGAGCCGCTAGCTAGAAC
>Ga0099798_10069_pt1 | contig 30092 bp, 14 predicted proteins | sample Uncmet_Sort29A_1_FD_89870 | JGI IMG/M metagenome (GOLD analysis project Ga0099798, IMG submission 89870) | Marine eukaryotic communities from CALCOFI LINE 67, Pacific Ocean - CN13ID_Sort29A_1 | ecosystem: Environmental > Aquatic > Marine > Oceanic | place: Pacific Ocean: Monterey Bay | collected...
ATAGTTCCCAAGAAAATTTAATAGTCACATGTTGATAGATAGCAAATATTTTTTTCGTTGGCATTGTAAATTTAAGTTCCCAATTAATTTACACGGGTTTTACACTGGTAATTAAGGTTATTAAGCAAGATATTGATATAATCATTATCATTAGATTTTTAGGTAATAGGGAATGTATCTTGTAGTATCTTCATTAGATTTGTTGTAACGTTTTTTACGGTACGTAGTAACTATTATAATAGGCAATTTCATTTATGATAATGTTAAATATTTCTTAGTAGTACCCAATATAGGTCTACAAATTACAATACAGTATACTAATAGTTCATAAATTTTCGACAGTAAATACTAAAATATCTGGAGTCAAGACTAAGAGCTAAGGATGATAAAAAAAGTTATTATTAAATTTTTACGGCTAATTACACTTAGATAATAACAATGCTAAAAATTAGCATGTGATCAATAAAAATTGTAGTTCTCATTAAAGTTTACTACCTATCCTAATAATAGGTAATTACTCAATCACTAAATATTCTCCACCTCTATAAAACGTTGGAGTTTCAATATTGCTTCTGTCAGTACCGGGAAATTGAACATTCCCCGACTCTCTTCCACCATTCGTAGCTGTACTAACACTCTTACTACTAGTTCTAGATGAATCATTCTCTAAATTCGTTGAGACCTCGTGAGGATCAAAATTACCTGAGCTAGAGAGGTCGTAAACAGCTTGCTGTTGTTGTCCTGGTTTTGAGGTGTACTGTTGATTTGAGTATTGTTGATTTGAATTAGGATAAGTCATATTATCTCCTGCACCACTACTACTTCTTTCTCGTGTTCTTGATTTAGAACGGGTTTTCTTCAGTGGTTCTAATTGTCCTGGATAATTTCCTCCTGATTCAGTACGAGAAATACTTCCCAATGGTGCTAAATCTATTTTCTTCAAGCTACTATTGAAAGGATCAGGTTTTTGAAGGAAAGTAGGAGCAGCAGGGGTTGATATTTCATCTTGTTGAGGTTCATGATTAGAAGATTTTCGTTGTTTCTCCTTTTTCTGTGATGAGGAAACTGATGGTTCAGTTCCTGGGAAATTCTCCAGTTTGGGCACTATAGGAGGTTTAGATCTAGTCCTAGTAATTCCATCATCACCATCTCTACCTTCTGAGACTGATTCTATCTTTAACGAGTTTGTTCTATCCATCGGAGTATCAATGGTAGCATTAGTATTGGGGTCTCTACCATTGCTATCCTTGCTTTTCTGACTCCCCTTATCTGGTGAATCAGATCCTTCCTGGACCTTACTACTTCCTTTACTGTTAGTATCCCCACTATCTCTCTCCAGGCTCTCCTCCCTCACCACTGCTAATTCACCACCACTTACTTCTGGCCTGCTGGGCATCGAATTCCCACTCATTATCCCCGCCGCTTGCCGTATTTTCTCCTCCCGTTCCTTACTATTCAATTTTAATCTCTCAAGAAGACTTTCCGAAACTGGACTCTTAGCAGGTGATTTTTTCAAATTCATATTCTCTAAATTACTACTCATAGTACTAATATAATTGTTTATCGTACTAGCAGTTCTACGATCTGGGCTGTTAGGATTACTACGGCTTGATAATAAAGCTAGAGTATCTTTTCTATTTGGGCTTCCTCGCTCGATTAATCGGTCTTTTGCAGCATTTGTGGGTGTCACGGGGCTTTCTTCTGAAACAGCGTATAGCCTACTGCTATTAGGTCCACCTTGTCGGCCTGTAGCCGGGTTACTATTTGAATTACTATTTGAGATACTATTACAGATGCTATTACCGGTATTAGGTCTACCAGTATTAGAACCTTTTCCCGAGCTAGGAGTGGAATTTCCGCTTCCACCCCCCGAGGTTCCAGGCCGATTGGAAGATCTTGTATCAGAAAACACAGTTCTAGACTCAGCAGTTTGAGGACGGAAACCTTGCTGGTCGAGGGACTGGAGAAAATTCAATGAAGAAAATTAACGTGAATATAGAACTGACCTAAAGAATAAATTAAGTAGATGTTAAAACTGCCTCTTACCTTTTTCGTCTCCGCCAACTTTTTCCCTAGCTCGCTATTCGGCGCCAAATAACTCTGGAATTTCTGTAACATATGATGTAAATTCTGGTTTCCAGTACTATAATGTCGATTCAATCCCATATTAGCCCGTCGTTTTCTAATCGCTCTTAGGGGGTTACTGCCCGCGAAAACCTCATCACCTTGGGTAAGCTCGCTGCCCGCCTTTTGCCCCTCTTCCTCCCCTGTTGCACCTGCTATACCCGCTAAAACATGATTCGTACCAGCAAATATATTAAACGAACCACTACTAGCCCCACTAGTCATTGTGTGAGGACGTTTTGCAGGAGCTGAGGGATAACTCGTAGAAGGGGGGTTTGGATAACCTTGACTGCTATTAGGGGTCATATAATTATCAGTAGCGGTAAAAGGTCTCGCTCCAATTGCTAATTGATGACTAGCATACGAATTTATGTCATTCCCCGGTCGTCTTTTCCAGAAATTTTGTCTAGTTACTTTAATACTCTGAGCAACAAGGTCACGCTCGTCTGGTTCTTCACCGGTTAAATCAGAGTCTTGTGTAGATGCTTGTCCTGAATTAACGCTATCGCCGGCGCTACCAGGGGGCTTCAATATTCCATTTTTGTTTCTACCACCTGGACCGCCCCTACTTGAATTCAAACTTCTAAATGATTCTAGTAATTCGCTGTTAAACTCTGTAATTTTATTTTCTAGGGCGGCTTCTCGTTGTTCTCTGAAAAGTTGAGTTGCGGATTTCTCAGGAGGTTTATTAATATCTTTAGTAGGAAGTGCTAATGCTAAACTATTTTCTCTATCTGTTTTTCCTGCTGTATCCCCTTCTATAGCAAGAGCATCCTTCTCTTTAGCCTTTGATGATTTCTTTCCACTCCCCCCTCGCCCCAGCCCTTCCTCTGTAGATCTTGGTCGCTTACTAACATCAGTAGTACAGGTACTATTTCCACTGACACTAGAGGGGCTACTTTCATCTCCCACAGATACTGCTTCATTCTCATGTCTATTCTGCATTCTCTCTACATTCTTCAGCTGTCTAGTTATATCATCATCTTCATCGTATTTGTCCTCCTCTAAAATAGGCTGTGTACCATCCTTGTTTCCTCCATTTCCTATCATCAAATTCAGTCCATCCGTCTTTGGTCGCTCCCCTCTCGCAGTTAATTGTACAATCTCGTCTTCTATATCAGCGAGATCTAAATCCTGCTCGATATAAGATACTGGTTGAGAATCAAGAATTTGTAATTGAGGAAGAGCACATTTTATTTCCCACAAGGCGTTAGGGTTGGATTTACCTATAGGAAATTAAGAAATACAGTTGACCACTCAGACTGCTACTGTAATAAAATATTTTAGATAAGTATTCAAATTTCAAAACCTAAAAGTACTCTACTTACATATCGGATTGTCCTCCACCGTCAGCTCGGCCAAATTTGGACAATAGACTAGATTTTTCACCTCCTGTAAATTCGATATCCTATTCGCTTCTAAATCCAAAACTTGTAAAGTCATATGAAACTGCAGGGCAACAAGATCTTTAACCTCATTGAAGGAAATCTAGGAGGATTTGAATGAAATTAGTACAGCTACATGACCATTTAAAATAAATCGTAGTTCCTAAAAGTGCAAAAGTAAATCCTATACATATAACTCTTCCAGCATCGGCAAACTTTCTATTCCAAATCTATACATATAACTCCTCCAACATTGGCAAGCTCTCTATCCCATCCAAATCAGTTAATCCTGCTCTATTTAACCATAAATATCTAACATTCTGAAATTTACATCCTAATCCCCTAATACTTTCCACTAAACTTCCATTCAATTTCAAACTCTCTAAATTGGGTAGCATATCACCAATCCGATCAAACCGCTCCTCTTCCCCGTCTACCTCTATTTCCAAATCCATTACTGCATCTAAATCATCATTATTACAATAATGTTTCATATACTCGGCGGTAATAGCAGAAGATACGACGGCATTATGACTCATTGGGTTAGTAGGATTCTGCCCAAGAGTTGATAAGGAGAGTGTACCACTACCATTAAGAGAGTTTTTACCACTACCTGATCCAGTACCACTACCAGGTCTACCTGAGACTGAACCAGAATCAGGTCTATTTTTATCATTACTACCTTGATTAGAAGAGATAGATAGATTACCAGTATTGTTAAGAGAATTAGGGCCACTACCACCTCCAGAACGCGCGCTACCTAGTCCCGGACCCAAACCTCGAGCGCTATTTGGCGCAGAACCGCTTAACGGCTCACTTGCTTTTAAAAAAGCTGCATGTTGCTCAGGAAGCGAATGTGTAGGTCGTCCCCTAGCTGAGTTAAGAGTGATTTGTTCTGTTTGCTCCTGTATCCAATAATCCGTCGGTGAAGGCGCTCCGAAACCTTGAGATCCAGTGTCGTCAGTAGGACTAGAATGCGACGAAGAAGATGGATGATTATTACCATTACCATTATGATTTAAATTCTTTATATCAGCATCTACAGCTAAATGATGATCTTGAGGACCGAGGGAGGAATAAGTTGGTTTACTACCGCTAATATCCAGTTTAGGAATAGAATCCTGTGGTCGATTCGTAGTACCAGGCTCCAATTCCTCAATAGAGAGAGATGAGGATGAGGAGGACATTTTCAAAAATTTTTACATACAAATTAATAGGTACAAAAAGAAGTTCAAGTTTTCGTTATATATAGTGTCGCTAGATGTATCAATAATATTCTTTAGATATATCAATAATATTCGTTATGTATATCAGTTTTTTAATCGTTAGATATAAATAAAATCTTTAGATATATCTTTAGATGTTAATAATCTCTATTTATTTTAAGGGCTCTTTGGCACCTTATTTAAAGAATGGCTCAAAACTAAGATTTTGGGATAAAAAAAAAAGTTATTGTCAGCAGTAGTAAGAATGATGTCACTCGTTTTTTGTTTTGTTTTTTATTACCTCAAACTCAGAAAACCTTTTGATTTTTTTTGATACCTCTATACTCATGACTCAGGAGAATTTGCAATATGTTGCTCCTCTATTGTGATTTCAATTTTCCTCATTACTCACTCAGTGGCAACAAATCCATATCCTGTATGACACATATCAAAAATAAATGGCAATAAATGTTTTAAGTGATACTCAGTGTCTGTGCTCTGAAATTTAATTTAATTTCACTTTTAAAAGTTTCATCTAGTATTACAAATTGAATGAAGCCACTGAGTGGCGTGTTTATAGTATGCTAATAAGTAATCGTGTAAAAAGTTTATACTGTTTATCAGCCTTAAGTGATAATATGTAATATCTATTTTTACAATAAAAATTTTCTAATATGTAGTTTGTAATTTTTTCAAAAATTCAAAGCTATATCATAATGATTCTTTATTCCGTTAAAACTGATTCCCCCTCATCGTAGTGCCTGTCCAGGTCATCTTCTTGCATGACACTATCCTCCTCTTTTTTGCCGCTACTGCCCGTGATTTCTTTAATACTTTTGTTGATACTCTTATCTTCTAACTCAGATACATCTTCTTTTTCTTCCTCCTCTTCCACCTCTTGCTGTATGAGGCTATCTTTGCTTCCCTGTACTAGTGATATTTCTACATTATTCCCCTCTCCTGCTCCTATAGAAAAAGTAGATTCCTTACTTAGGCTCTTCTCTGATACTAAAGCTGAATCTTTAGAACTTTTAGAATCTCTATCAGTAGCGGTATCAATTCTAAAACTTTGGAAATATTGGGATCTACTACCATCTATACCATCACATTCCTGATTAGATAAATTGCAATCGTTAGCTACAGATTGTATTAAATTTACATCCTCAGGAGTGTAATCTGCACTAAGATCACCAATAGAGAGATCGTGATCCACATCTTGGTCTACTATCCTATGAGATCCCTCAATAGCATTATGGTCACCCTCTTTTAAATTCAATTTCAAATTCTCAATACTATCCTCAGTATCCTTGCTATCAACAACTACTACATCAGCAGCATCCTTAGAGCTAGGATTAGAACTGCGGTTATCATTTTCTGACCCAGTTTGTTTACTACTCAAAGTATAAGATGGTATACTAATAGATTCCATCGCAGTTGCATTATGATTATTTTCTATTAGAATTTGATTGTCTTTTGAATCAATACTGCTTACATTAGCGGTGCTAGACTGCTCTTTACTGTCCTTACTAGTATTTTCTGACATAGGAGTTTCTTTACTGTCTGTTAGACTCTGTAAGTATAAAATATCCGCTTCCTTGCTCCAACTTTCTGTTACGGGACCTACTTCCATTGGGTGAAATTGAAATGGATCTAGCGGCTCACTGTGATTAGCATCAAAATCTCCCTCTAGCTGATTTACATTTTGAGAAATATTGTAATTAGCAGGTACATCCAGAAAGTTAGAAGCAAGATTTGTGCTGGTGGTAGTACCGATAATACCTGTGTCATTTTGATTCTTTTCTTCAGGTACCCCTCCTGAAATTACTGTTACTGATCCGTTCTCATCTGTAATTAGGTTTACTCCAGGGGCAGTATAGACATCCTTGGATGGATTCTTCGCTGCTCCTACGCTTACTCCAACCCTTTTGCTGATTTTGACCCCATTCGCCAACGGGTAACTCTCTTTTGAATCAATATAAACAGCTTCACTAGTATGACTGGATGTGTTACTGTTGGGGTAAGGTCCAGTTGCGAAGTGACCACCATCTTTATGTTGCTTAGCACCGCGATTTCCATTAATCCCGCCACTACTACTCCCACTACTACCAGTAGGCTCAGTTACCTCCGATAATGTAAATGTACTTCTTTCTGTATTGACAAGAGGGTCGTCTGCTTCGAATGCTTCATTAGTATTAGTAACAGTAGCACCGTCATTTCCTTCTAAACACGATGCTGTAGAGCTCGTAGAACCTTTTTTACCGTTAGTACCATCACCATAAAACATTGTACTCATTATTGGTTGATCATATCGCTCTGGATTATGATATAAATGGGACTCACCAACCCCAGAATCTGAATCACCTATTTTATACGTCTCTGATTCCATCGACTGTGTTTTATCATTACCTCCGTTAGTATTAAATTTACCCTCCTTCTTAATTTTCTTTACCCTACTTAAATTCATATGATAGTGACTATGATTACCTTTTGTTTTTGTATAATTATCATCACTATATTCACTTGTACTGCCACTACTATCGCCATTTCTATTATTCCTCCCTTGTGTATTATAACTCATATAGGTCGTTGTTCCAGTCGTCGTTGCCACCGTAGTCCCAGTTACAGCACTTCCTTTAGGCGAATGTACTACTGTAACTAATCCTTTTTTCTTATCCTTATCAGCTAAATCTCTCGCAAGTCTCCTACTTGGAGATAATGTTTCATAATATTTATCCTCTTTTAGGCGAGGAGAACCATGAATTACTTCATCTGTGGTATCTGCAACTAACTCCCGGGCTAATTCCCTAGAGAGGAGTTCATCTTCATCGGGTGTACCAAAGAGTTTTTTCCCCACAAAATACAACATAAGACCTGAACTAGCTACTATAGTAGAATTAATAATAATCTTATATTTCTCATGAAAAATACCAACTTCGGCGAGGGAAAAGAAGGAAGAAGATTTTTTAGAATTATCAGTAGTAGCATCTGAAATTTTAGAATTACTATCAGCTAAGGTAACAGAATCAGAAGCAGCTGCACTGCCTGCAGATAATGTTTCTGAATCTTTTGTTTCTGATGTAGTTAACATACTTGTAGCTTCAATTATAGCTTCTTTAGGTACATCATGATCTGAGAGAGATACATCCTCTATAACTTTATCAGGCGCCCTCTCTGGCACACTTATAGCTGAAGATCTTAAAAAATATCTTGAAAGATTTGGAAATTTAAAACCATTAGTATCATAGTTAACAGGTTTTGGGCCTCGTACTTTGGGTTTTAATCTGAAGTAATCTAGACCGGGGAGATGCTTAATACTTGGTAACGACGGTAGACTCGGTAGATATCCATTTAAGGAAGAAGTAAAGGTAGTAGCGGATTCGGATGCAGCAGTAGATGTACGCTGAAATGACGGTAACGTCGGTAGCGTAAGTAAAGTAGAGTTTATTGTAGATGATATGTCATCAGTAGTAGGTAAGGTTGGGAGGTCAAAATGATTAAGGCTATCCTGCCCTTGTAATTGAGAAAGAAGACCCATTGTGAATAGTTAGTAACTAATACAAAAATAAGATTTAGATAAACTAAAAATTCTAAAATCTAATAGTAAAATGTAAAACAAACAAAACTGTAAAATCTACCAAGCAATTTTTAATCAATACATTTTATGTTTTGTTCTGAAAAGAAAACTCGCTCTTATAAAGCTTCATTTATTTTTGTAAATTTAATACAAAGTTTTTTTTGCTTATTTGATATCTCGGTTCCTCCAGCTTTATTTTCTAGTATATGAAAGATTTGGTATGTACCTATAAGAAACACGTCTTATTTACATAAACTAAAAGACTGGTCATCTGTAAATAGCAGTACAGTAACAATAGATTATATTAATTATGTTCTATCTAGAAGAGTTTATATGGACAAGCGGTTTTTCGCTTTTCAATACGTATATTGTATATCATGCTAAAAAGTTAAAACTAACAATACCAATTTATCATGATTTTATGTTACAATTTTGGTCCTATGTCCTAGGACTAAGAATTTGCATTTCTCAAACTATAGTTATTCCATTGATAATCTATCTAATTCCAAGAATTAAGGATATCAAGGTTTCTTCCAGCCCTACTTTCCTAGTGCTTAGGAACTCCCATTATAAATGCCAACGCCGGTCCATGTATCAAATACAGATATAATGTCCAATCCCTCCCCAAAAACAGCACTATAGGATCAATAATTGTTCTTAAAAACAAACTTCTACTGTTCTTAGAACCGCTTTTTCCACCACTTCTTGAGTAAACTCCGATACTGTTACCGTACCCATCATTATTACTACTCTCCTCTTTGCTGTTTTTACTATCCTTATGAAACTGCTCTGCTTTCAATCTAGAGAATACCCAACAATGTATTAGTAAAGTTAGAATAGGAATTTGTTTTTCAGGGAAGTTGTCGGGAAAAATATTAAGATTAGTGCCGGGAGAAGGTGTATTTACGGCAGTATGATCATCTCTTTTAGGGGGAGTTGTTGGACCTTGAGCGGTTAAAGCAGCAACTTTCGCTTTCGTGCTTTGCCACCAACTATCGCCTGTAGCACCATGAGAAGATTCAGAAGGGTTCTTATTTAAACTGTATTCCGGTAATATATGCATAACATCTAAACTATCAGCTGGAGTTGTATGCCATAACCAAAGAGTAGCACAGAGAAGACGATCATCATTATATCTCCTAGATAAAAATCCTGCTAGAGAAAAAGAGATACATGAGAAACCCCAGGTAAAGGATGTAGTTTGTGCGAAAGGATAGGAAATTTGTTGTAATGTAATTCCAATAAAAAGTAGGAAGAAGAAGCCTGTTGTACTTGCTGTACTTGAACTACCTGTTGTAAATAAATATGAAAATCCATTCTGCTCCCATTTATCAAAGAAATATTTAACTATTCTCATAGCTACCCTTCCTAGTAAAATAGGTGATAATGCATCATTAAGAAGAGATAAATCACAAAATAATGAGGACAAACTCCAAAGAACGATACAGACAGGGAGATCAAATCTAAACCGAAATGATCCGCTCCAACCAACTAGGAAATAGAATATAGGAGCAGGGAGCTTAAGGAGACATCTGCTTGTAATATCTAAGAAGTGAGCAAATGGTAAAACTGAGAAGAATGTGAGATTATCAGCTGGAGAGAATACTTTATATAAGTGGGCGTGACCCATTATCATAGTGGTTAATGCAATACATTTTGCCCAATCATAGGCATTAGGTATACGAGGGAGAGTTGATTTTATATTCTCACTACTACTGTTACTGTAACTTTCATTATCTAAACCGGCAGAGTTACCACTTTTATTTACATCCAATCTACTAAATACTTTTTTCCCACCGTACTGCCCCTCAATAGAGAATTCATTATTACCATCCCTCCCACCGTAAATATCATTTGTACGATCACGGGCATCAAACGATCCTGGTGCAGAACGGCGCTCTACCTTACCATACTGATTACCTGTATCATCCCCGCTTGAATTAGAATTTCCCCATTCATCACTACCCCAACTATTATTTGCGTTAACATTACCAACCCCACCACCGACTGTATTCCGGCCGTCATATGGGTTATCACTTGAAAATAAACCTTTATTAGTCCGGTTTGGCGAGCCTAATGTCCTAGGGTCTTGCATTCCGTTACGGTTATTTGGAATCACCCCCTGAGGACCATAATTGATATTATTATTCGGCCCAGGACTTGGGTGTGCCCAACTATGTGGTCTTTCATACCCCGGTGAAGAGGTGCCTTCATCTTGGGTTTCCATGCCCCGATCATTTATAACGGAATCCATTTCACGACTACTATAGGGAGCAAATGGGTCGTCATTAATTTGGTTATTTTGTTGCTGTCTACCCTGATTTTGTCTACCATTTGTGTTTTTGTTTCCTCTCCCGCTATTGTTAGTATTGTTATCCTCTCCACAAGCTCCTTTACATATCAACCTACCCAAAAACGCTCCAATAAAACACTCCACCAGCACTAAAAGCAATGGATAAAAACATCCCCCCCTAAAAGATGACTTTATTTTCCATTCAGAAGCAGTTGTACTAATACTTGTAGTTGTACCAGCTCCATTTACTGCGGCTACTCCAGGAGTAGCTCCATTTTTTCCTCCCCAAGAGCCTATATCCGGCAAATACCCCTTGGCTTTATCAGGTAAATAGCCCTCGACAGCTTTTTTAATCGCGTCAGTACCGGTAATTGCTGCTCCTACCGCTGTGCCTAGGTGCTTCATACCCCCCTCTACTATTTTACTGTCCTTAATATGATTTTTTATAAGCTCTGTATGACTCTGTGTATGAGTACTTGTTGTTGGTACACCAGTAGTTGTTGTATGTGAGGTAGCAGCTGCACCATTTACAGTAGCACCATTTGGTCCATAATCGTGATTCAAAATTACAATAATAAGGAATATACTCGTAAATAATGTTAATAAGAATAATCTAACAGAGAAACCAAGGGCGGATGCTGATGAGCAGAGATATATCACTTTAGAGCAAGTAGAGGGAGCACTATCTGTATCCTGGTTGGAGAGAGCGGTTGGTCGGTAAGAGGTATGGGATAAGCCTAATTGCTTTTTTATCTGGTATGTCCAGCGAGTGAGGACTGACATTTTGTAAAGTGAATTTAAAATTTACGTAAGGTATAAAAGCTAGAGTGTTACTGTATTCGTTAATTCTAGTTACATAATTTACATGTAATCTAATTAGTAATAACTCTAAAAATAGTAAAAATACTACGTATCCATGAATTCAGAAAACTATACTAGAAAAGAGGTTTTAATACAAAATAAATATACAGATCAAATCTACTTTATAGTTACATAATATGTACACTCTTCTCAAGTTCTTAGGCCCTCATTTCAAGATCCTATATTCGAAAACACAGTTAGAAATTAGAATTTCTAATACATAGATTCTAAACCCTGAAAAGAGGATTCTATAAATCATGCTTAAATTTTACAAAAGAATGGCTGCTACTGCAGGTTATTGATAATTGATTTAAATAATGTTACAATTTACAGAATTCAATAGTGTAAATATGGTTTTTGCTCTAGGAACGTTAAAAATATGTGATTATGTATGTATATTAAAAATTTACAAGATTCAATCTAATTTCCCTTCGTCATAACTATTTGAATTGCTACCACTTTCACTGTCGCCGTCTAGGGTGTCTAGATTGATTTTCTTCTGTTTAGGCTTAATCACAGTCGTGTTAGCCTGACTATTTTGGCTATTTAACATTGGATTTTCTAATTGCTTAGGCAGATCCAGTCTTCCAATAATTCTCTGCCCTACCCCATTTCCATTCATAATTGATGGGTTTATATTTGTTAGATTATCATGCGAAGAAGCGAAGGTATCAAATGGGGTAATAGGGGTAATTGCTTTAGTAGTAGAATTTTGATTATTCAGATTATCGTATACATCCTGCGTTTGAGTTATCCCTAAAACATCAATATCATTATCAGCTTCAGTGTTGTGATTACCTTCTTGAAGTTGAGGATTATTTTGATTAGCAGTAGTATTGTAATTAGGATTATTGATATTTGCATCAATATCTACTGGCGCCTCTGCATCTGGTTCATGTAATATAGGTTCATTGAAATTTTGTTCTAAATAGTGATGCTGTACAGTGTCATCATCGAGAGGTGGATAGACATCATCCTCTGTACTCCCAACCGGAGCAGGAATATTGCTGTCATAGCTGGCTTTTTCTGAAGGTTTCACCGTCTCCTGTACTGATATCTCTCTCTCCTCCTGAACAGACTGAGATACCTCTCTAGCACTAATATCATCCACAATCCAACTCATACTGTTTATACTGTTACTTTGCTCAGCGCTATCTTCTTCTTTTTTAGCAGCAGTATCAGTATATTTTACATGCTCAACAGCTATAACTGGAATCGGATCGCTAATAAGATCATTAGTGTCGTTAATACTGGTACTGTAACTTCCATAAATAGTACTATGTTTCCCATTTTTCCTGTTTCTAGCAGCTGGGGAATGCCGGGCTACCGGTGAAAGAGAAAAATTTGATCTCGTAGGACCAGGTGATATCACTCTAACCAATTTCTTAGAACGCTTTTTCTTCTTGTGTTTTGAAGGTTTGTGATTATAATCAGTATCTGCTGCAGTAGGTTCTGCATCATTATTACTATCCTTAGATCTTCTTGATTCTTTTGATTCCCGACGTTCTTCATCTTCTTCTCCCCTGTGATGTTCTTTTGATCTTCTTTTTCTTCTTCTACCAGGTCTCTCAGAACTTTTTGAAATTCTCTCATTCTCTGTTAGTCCACTGCTACTACTGGAACTACCAACTAGGTTCTCTTTGCTCTGCATCCTTTCGTTTTCTATTTCAGGTATGGGGGCAGTACCTGCAACACGAGCAAAAGCTTCTACAGCCCGTGAAAACCAGGAACTTGAAAGAGATTGATCAGATTCAGCACTATCATCCGATTTTTTACTGTCTTTAGTATCTACGATATCAGCATTTTCTTCCGCGGGCTTTTCCTCGATGATAACACCATCGTCAGCTGCAGCTTGAACTTCATGAATTGGAGAAGCAGGTTTCTTAGTAGCATCCTGAGTTATTTCCTCATTACCATTAGGAGCATCAACTAGTGAGAAGGGATCCATTGCTTCTACATTTTCATAATCATATTGACATTCATTAATATCCTGATTTGAATTTCCATTAACTATTTGATAATCTTCTGTATCTATAACAGAATGCTCAATCGTGGGTACAGTAACTGATGCATCAGGCTCAACTGCAATGTTCTCTTTGTTGTCTTCAGTTTCTCCAGCTTGAAAACTTTCTTCTTTCGTTTGTGGTAGTGGCAGTTGTGATTTAGAATCTGATTTACCATCTGTTTCATATTCAGTTTCATGGCACTCCTCTTTTGATAATACTAACTGTGGTAAATTCTCATTTGGTACAGTATCATTATGTATCACTGGAATCAGTATCTCCTCTGGCTGAATTAAATCTTGCATAAATTTAGTCCATTGTACCATTCTCCGCTTCTTCCTAAACTCATTTTTCTTTCTAAGAAATTTCAAATTCAAATTTTGATCATAAGTAAGCCTACTAGTGTCGATTTTACCATTTATCATAATACTGTCTTCGGGTTGGGACTGATTTTTTTCTTCATTGATAATTTTACCCTGTGTAATTGTGATTTCATCAATTTTCTCTTTAGATTTTTGCACCTCCTCCGCTAAAACTAACAGCGCAGCAGTAGCATTAACATTTACAGTATCAGAATCCTTGGAATCTTTACTTCCCGTTTCAGCAGAAATTTGATCCGTACTAGTAACATCAACATCACTACCCTGCTCAGCCTCAAGAACAAAATCCGAAGAATCTTTACTAACTAATACAGCAGAATCCTTACTATCAATTTCTTTACCAAAATCAGCTTCACTTGCTCTTGAATCAGGATATTTACTAGTACTAACTTGAATTTCTTCTAATAATAGATTTTCGTTACTAGCATTAGTACCATCTAGATTATCATTTAAAACCATATCAAAATGATTTGCATTCAGAGTCTGAGAACTATCAGTAGCAGTTATACTAGCAGAATGAAGTAATTGCTCCTTGCTTAATAGATTTTCATTTCCAGTAACTGTTGCACCTTCTTCTTTTTCCCACTCTGTACCTTCTTTGCTAGTCTCGCTTGCTACAGGTAGAGAGATTTTAGCATAACCTGGCGACAATCCCCCGAAATTTTCTGATTCTGTAGTACTGGTAATAGCCTCTGTAGTACTGGTAACACCCTCAGTTTGTCCTGGAACTACAAATTCTGGATATCTTAAAAATTGTTGATTTTTGTTGTCATAGTCACTACTATGTATCTGTTCTGATAGTCTAGAACTCTGTTGTTCCTGTTCTGTTTGTCTAGTAGTGCTCTGTCTATTAATAGTACTATAATTTCTAGAAGATTGTACTGTACTTTTCATTCTATTATCATAATTTAAATCACTGTTCAGATTCTCAGGACTATCATGGATTATTTCATTATTCATCAGAATCTGTTTTCTGAAATCAGCTGATTTATGGTCAGCTGAATGACGCAGCATTGTATTTTCCGTATACTCAACAGCTGGATCACTTAATCTAGTGGTACTACCACGCCCTTGCGCAACGAGAGCTTGACTTACTCTCTGGGTTAAATTTGATCCACTTCTCTGTAATTGAGCTATATTTTGATTATCTAAAGTTCCAGATCTTTGTGATTTTTGATTATTGACAGAGTTTCTATTGGGACCCTCAGGAACTGGATTTACATTAGTTTGATTATTAGGTACAGTTTCAGTACCCTGTTTAGGCTGTTTTAATTGTTCATTACCTAAATTAGTAGTACGCTGTTCCATATTAGTACTACGTTGTTCAATTACATTAGGCTGATTACTATTCGGAGTATCCATATTCTGAATTTTCCCTTCATTCTGGTTTTGCTGAATCTGCCCTGCAATGTCATACTGACTTTGCTGATTCCGCCCTTCATACTGATTTTGTGCGAATTTGACCCTATACTGCTGCTGTATAGGAACCACAGGTTCTCTATGTTCCCGATGCATAGGAGAATAACTATAACCATATTGTTTATCATGAATTTCATACATCCCCCGAGTATTATTATCTGGGTAGCGGTGCTGATTACTAGGAGAAATATAATTGTTAGGTCTCTGCTTAGTATTTTTACTCCCATGATAATTAACCGGACTATATCCTATTTCTTCCATTCTCTTCTTATAAAAATGTCTTTTTTCCATTTCTCTCATAGCCCTTTCTGCCCTAGGATACAGCTCCTTAGAACGCATATATCTCATACTTTCACTAGTACTAGTTTTATCAAAACTGTCTGAAAAATCACTAAATTCCTCGTCTACCATCGTGTTTTCCCTCGCCTCCCTATCAGCACCATATCCTTTACCTAATTTTGGTGAATTTACGGCATTATTCTGTCTCATAGTTTCTTCATAATAATCATCATAAGCTCGATTACCGATAATACTACCGTGTTTACTATTAGAATTATTGTTTAGAATCTGACTATACTTCTCTTTATGTCTCCTTCTAGAACTAGGAGATAGATCCTCATAATCCTCATAATTCCTACCATAGGGTGACTGCAATGGCCCTTTTCCTGGTATTGACTCATATTGTTTTATTCTTTCTAAACGATCTAACTGAATTTCTGCTCTCTTTCTTTTCTGAGCCTCTACAAATGCTTCTCTACCGGTGATAGAGCGGTAATGGTACACATAAGTTCCTATTATTCCTGTACAAAATGCTAAAAATGGTAAGGGATCTATCCATCTTAAGAGGAAAGGTAAAGCGGAATTACCGTCATTATAAGGATATGGTTTATCAGAATCAGTATTACTATCTGGTCCGTTTAAACTTTTAGAAGTTTTAGAATCTTTAGTATCACTATAAATATTGATAGTAGGAGCAACAGCATCAGTTTTTTCTTCTTTCGCAGCACTAGAATCAGACCCCTTTTTAGCTTTCTTCTCTGACATTATCTCATCCACTAATTTTTGATTTTCCGAAGAGTTGATATCATTATCATCATCAGGATCGGGTTTAGCGGCTGTTAAAGTTTTTTTACCATCTGCATTTTTATCTGCAACTTCTACTACTTCCTCTGAGTCTACCTCTTCTTCATCATCATCTTCTTCAGCATCAATGGCATCATCATCATCGGTGGTAGGTACCGCAAATTCTTCATTTTCATCTACCTCAGCAAGAGGTGCAGGAACATTAACTTCAGGTTTAGGTTTAGGAGCAGCAGGCACAGGTTCAGGTGTAGTTACTTTACTAGTACTACCAACTACTTCTTGTAATTGCTTCATAACGTCGGAAACTGGGACAGTTACAGTAACATCGGTTTTACTAGCAGTAATATCAGCTGCAGGTGGTTTTACAGCCTCAGCTGCCTGAGGTTTGGGTACCTCAGGTGGAGGTAACTCAGGTAGTGGAGGTAGTGCAGCAACACTATCAGGTTCCTTAGTAGGTTCAGGAGGTTTCGGTACCTCTGGTTTTGCTACTTCTGTTTGAGCTTCTGTTTGCACTGGTGTCTCCACCTTCTCGCCAACTGGTGTCTCCACCTTCTCTCCTCCTCCTTTTTCCCCATCTCCTCCCGCTTTTCCACCTCCCCCCGCCTCGGGCGCTTCTAATTCTTTCCCAAATCTTCCCATGAGTGCCTTATCTAAATCCCCCTCATCCAAATCATCCAACTCGTCATCTCTATATTTCGCTTGTTCCGCCCTATAATCTCCATAAAGTAAATCTACTTTATCACCTAATTTTCCCTTCTCAGCATCCTTACTAGCATGAATTTTATTAATTTTCTCTAGAGAATTAGGCTTATGCGCTGAAGTATTATGAGTAGAAGCTTCCTTAGCAGCTTCTGCAGCATCCTTATAATCTGTATTATATTTGAAATCAGGATCAACTAAATGGATATCAGAATTTTTATTTATTTCAGTTGGAGCTAGTTTACGATGGGGATCTGGTCCGAGAGTGGGTCCATTGATTAGGCCACTCTCTGAAGCATTTCCAATACCACTATCTAAGAGCTTGGAATCGAGTTTTGACTCTCCTTTGCCCCCAAGTAACGATGGTGGCCCTGGGATTAGATTCTCTAATTCCGGGATTAATTTATCTATTTGAGTTGTTAATTCTTTTAAACTCAGAGAATCTGAATCTAAATCTAAATCAGATTTCGAGGTCCCTTTACCGTGATTTCCAGGAAGAGCTAGTGGATCAGGATCAGAATAATCCGAATTAGTACTAGTATATGGATCTTCAAAGTCAAATAACTCACTTAGAGAACCAGAAGCTGATTTAGACTCTAATTTATCAAGTGGACCTGGTGGACCATCATCGGGAAAATCTAAGGCATCCCTAGAATCCGCCATAGAGTTTGATGGATCAAAATAATCATCCTCATCTATAACCTCGTCACCGTTAGCACCTATACTAGAACCGCCATTTGGTTCAAACAACGAATCAACCCCTACCTCTAAAAAAGGGTTGTATTTATCTGATATTCCGTCATCCATAAAGTCCAAAGTACCATCAGTATGCCTGCCCCTATTTGTAAATGATGACCCATTTGTAAATGAACTTTCTATTTCTCTTAGTCTTAAATTTCTACTTTTACCATTGCTTAATTGGCCATTCCTTAAAGTTAATTGGTGACCAGGAATGTGATCCGCTGTTAATTTTCCATTCTTCTTACCCTGAAAATAAGCTTTTATATAATCAGGATCTATATGTTGCTTCCCTAAGAGATTAGTTTTATAACCCTCGAAAGCTAGGAATGAGGTACTACTACTGTGATGCTGACCTATCACATCACTCGTAGGGTCGAGATTTTTTGAAACCTCACTCAGGAGATGTGAGGAATTAAAAGCTGGCATTTTAAATTTTTGAAATTAAATAATTTAAATTTGTAGTTGCTATCAATAATTTAAAATACGTTTTAAATCATAAAATCTTAAATGTACAAAATTTGAATATACGGAATTAATATGTGCTAAAGAATAAATACAAAATTTCTAAATAGCATCTAAACAATCATAAACAATGCTCAAGAAAAACAGAAGTCAACTAGAAAATCAGTATAAGTCAGTTTAATAGCATAGCTATTTCATTAAATCATGTCAGTAATTTAAACTGTAGTTATGTTTTAAGCTTACCTCACCCTCACATTAGCTTTGAAATCCCATAAGAGAATCACATAGTGACTACATCAGTATGTGTAACTAAAAGTTTATTGCTCCCGATGAGTAGCAGCATTTTTTATTTTATTTTCGCGTAACATATCGTTTAGGGAATGTATATCAAAAAGTTGATATGTTTTAAAAGTGGATATCACAATGGTAATATCGCAATAGTATAGTTCTCCACAAAAATGTCGTTCTAGTGTACTCATAAAGATTAATTAATTGTATATTGATTTTTAAAGTTTTAATTAACTCAGACTGAATGTTTTCTCCCCATTATAAAATTCACAAAAAGTTCGTAATTTCTTAAAATCCTACATCATAAAATATTCCAGTAGTCTAACCACTCGCTAAGCTAATTGCATATCGCCGCTCCTCCTACTTATTCTCCTCCTCCTCCCTCTCCAACCTCAGGACTAGCACCTTGACTCCCTTGACTATTTTTCCTCTTCTTCGCACCGCCCTTGGGTGATTTCATGCCACCCATCATTTTTTTTGCCATGCTCATATTCCCCGTAAGACCTTTCAAACTTTTCCCACTTTTAGGCGATGGCGATCCACCATCAGTAGCGGTATTTTTACCTGTACCTCCTTTTTTCTTATTACTTGATGGTGAAACAGGGCTATCACCGGCAGTATTACCATTATTATCATCATTTCCCCCGCTCAGTGCATTCCCATATTTTCCCCCCTTTCCTACCTTACTTTCTACTCCATATTTAAATTTCCTACCTGCAATCAACATATTCATTAAATCATTACCTTTAATCCCTATCCCAGATAGAAACTCTTCTCTATACCTTTTTTCTTGCATTTCATTTTGTTTATCCCTTAATTCTTCCTCTTCTACACGTCGAATCCTCTCCTCCTCCATCTCCTCAAGGTATTTCTTCTTTTCTTCTTCCTCTTTCTCCCTCTCCAATCTTTCCTGCTCTCTCCTAATCTGTATCAAGCGATCTCTCTCTTGTCTATCTAATTCTCTCACCCTTTCATTTTCTGCTTCCTCGATTGCTAGAAGCCTTTCCCTCTCCACCCTGTCTTCATGTTCCTTTATCAAATTTGCCTTTTTCACCATTTTATTCATATACTCATTTCTCTTCCGCTCGTCATCTAATTTTATCTCTATTACTTTCACCGGTAATGGAGGTATACTAACAGGTTTTACTTTCAATTCTCCTGCTCCTTCTTTATATAAAGTTGGAGGTAAATCAGTATTAGTATTTATCTCTAATTTGGGCGAGACATGCCCGTCCCTATCCGCATTTGCGACTGATAAACCGCCAGGAATATTTGCATTCAAGCTATCCCCCGCTACTACATCTCTTTTCATAGCAATAATTTTCTCTAAATCCTTCAACACCTCCGGTTCCACGGTAGCAGGATCAATTTTTCCAAGATAATAATTCCTTGGATTAACAACTTTGCTTTGGTACTCTGATTTAGCATAAAGATATTGTGCAGTAGCAAGACCTAAATTACATGGTTGTTCTTTAACTAAAAATTGAAAAATATCATCAAATAATGTGTGGATATTATGTTTCCTAAGATAATCTCTTTTAGCGGCAGCCTCCTCCCTTGAATGTGGGTCGGAGGTGGGGGGTTTAAAGGAGAAGTTAAGCTCTATTCCTGTTTTCAAGAATTTTTTTACTTGACCGTTGGTGTCAGAGGGGAGTTCATAGGGTTTTAATTCGACGGTATCTTTAGTTGTTTTAAGGATTTCTATTTCAAGAAGTTGATCCATATCAAGAGTGGCGCCCTGGAGGAAAGAAAAAAATTAATTAAGTATTAATGATAAATTTCATAAAATCGAATTTACAGACTTGAAAAATAACAAATTTGAAAGTTTTTTTTCTTACCTTCCTCCTAAACCCCTTAGGAAATGGAAACCACTGAATCCCTTCTGGATTGTTTTTAACTAATTGACTAGCGACTTGTTTATCATTCTTTACATCTCTTTTTATATGCCCCTTCTTACTACTACTTTTCTTTCCTTTAATCTGTAATATCAAATTACTATTATCAGCCTCCACATGCCCCAAAGCATTATATAAATATAATCTTTGTTTCCTTGGACCATGATAATTCCCCGTAGCTTGCCCTGTTTTAACGTTACTAACAGCTATATTCTCAGGTTCTTCATCACTATACAAATCACTATCAGAATCACTATCAAAATCAGCACTCCAATCACTTAAATTTTCATTACTTTCTTTGTCAACATCTTTCCAGAATTCTTCTGTACCAACTGAGATTCTAGCATTAGCAGCTGCATTAACATTAGGATCTCCACTTTGACCTGGACCTTTTAGATTTATTTTCATTCCAGGACCAGGAGCTGTTAAAATATTACCCCCTGGACCTGCTACAGTCGGTATTTCCTCCTTGACAGGCCCAGCATATGGATCCAAAGTTTTATTCCTTAACCCCTCCTCTAGTGTATACATCTTCTTTTCCTCATGACTCATACTTGCTAGATCTTTCTTCTTTTTACCAGTGTGAAAATTACTACTTCCTGCTGTAGTCCCGAAACCAAGAGAGCTATCCATTGCGCTATTAGAATTTAGCCCTTCTGGGTCTGAGACTCCAGCAGGGTCAATACTTAGTTTATTTTTCGGATTCCTCATACTCCTTCTCATATTATTCTTCCTACTCTTCTGCTGATCAAGCAAATACTTCATATTCCCCTTAGCAGCAACATAATCAGTCATACTTATCCCCTTAGGAAATCTACATGCAACAGGAGCTCTCTGTAAATTAGTATTCTCCATAAGAAGATCGAAATCTTGACTAATTGCACTATTTCTAGCAGATACCCTCTCCCTCCTAGAGCGTCTTTTCTGTCCAGCAGATTCATTATTTTTCCCCTCTAGATTCAAAGTATTCATTCCACCGGACTCACCATTCATACCTACATTGGATAGGCGTGGGGATTTCCTCTGCGTGTCCCCTAGGCCAATACCAGGTGGCCCAAGGGTAGTGGATTTTACGCCTCCTACGCCCGGTATTACCGATGCATTTGAATTAGTTTTTCCAATTGGGAGTTGATTTCCACCAGTGCCGGGAATAGCTCTAGGAGAACTATTTAGGCCAACCCCACCCAAACCGGGCACGGCTAAACCACCAGGAGAACCAGGGGTAGACATGATTTAAGTAACGTTAACTCTACCGACGGTAAACTAATTACTTACTACAAATAATTTATAAATATTTACAAGTTAAATCAAGTACTATAAAATTTAGTTAGAGTTACAGTAATAGGAGTATTGCTACTTGTAAGCATATAGTTTAGTACAGATAAAATTAACAAAATTTGAAAACCTATTCAAATTTAAATTGGTAAAAGAATCATAATGAATTTCAATATCAGATAGTAACAGTATTATGTATAGATTGATTTTGTTTGCAATTTAAATTTTTAAAATTATAGGGCATTGATTTCTGTTTTAACTCTAATCTCACCTCGATTTCTTTTTCATTTGGTACTCCTTTAAAATGATAGAACAGAGATTACCATATCGACTATTGCAGTAACAACTGTTTAGTCCATCGCAAACCATGTGCGGTTGTAAGGATCTGAAATATTTTTTTCCAACTGAGTACATTATAACAAACTTTCTTAGCACTATTCTTTATCGATTTTCTTCAATTTGAATTCAAGTGTCTATAACCCATACTACTAAATTTAAAATTATGGGTTTTCATTTACTATTTTAGACTTCATGTTTTAGCAGAGGTGTTTTATAGACTCCAATAGTGATATTGTCAATGTGACAGTAGCGGCAGTCTTGTATAATCAATATTAAACACTTGCTTAAATTATGAGTTTCTAGTTTTTATAATAACATTTCCTTTATGTGTTTCTAGTTTTTATAATAATCTTATGGGTGTGTGATAATTAAGTTTACTATCGGGTTATAATATTGTATTAATATTTCAGTCTTTTTAAACAATTATTCGAGTTTCATTTGCAAATTTTACTGATCGAGTTTTTAATGCTTCTGATTACTGATTGATAACTAAGTCTACTAAAAATCTTGGAATATGATCGGTCTTACTACTGAACTTTCAACTATTAGATTGACCAAAAAACTAAAACTTTTGCTTTCAAAGAATAATCATAGGGTAGTCGCAGAATCAGTAATATAATTTTTTAAAAAATACAATAACAAATTATTGACTATTACTGATTCTTTGAAAATGAAACTAAACCTATAATTAATACATCTCAAGCAGTATATAAGGAAACAGATGTTTCATTTAAAACTTAATGATATCTTAAAACTTTAGCAAACTTCTAAAATTCTCAACTACAAGTTGAACTACTACCTCTATTATTAATATTACCTAAAACCATTTAGTTATTACCTCCAAGAAGAAAGTTAATCGCTTGATTCACATCCCCATTTGCTTGAACTAATGCTTGCACATTGGATGCCGTGTCTGGGAAACCCATAGCTGTTAATTGTTCTAACTGCCCGCTATAACGTTCTTCTGGAGGTCTATTATCAGCAACTGCAGGAGCAGCGGCTGGGGCCCCGCCCATACCTCCTGCAGGCGGAAAACCACCAGCTCCTCCCATTCCCCCCATACCTCCTCCCATTCCACCCATACCAGCCCCTCCTTGTCCTCCCATCATTCCCATCATAGCTTGCATCATAGCTGGATCATTCATCATTGCGGCCATAGGGTTAGCTCCTGGAGCCCCAGGAGCGCCAGCGCCTGGTGCTCCAGCGGTGTCAGTACCGCTGCCAGGAGGACTTGCGTTTGCACCAGGCATTCCTGCACCAGGCATACCACCTGCACCTCTCATTGCATTCTGCATTCCAGCCATACTCTGTAAAAATTGAGGATTTAACATCATTCTCATCATCTCTGGATTTTGTAACATGGCACCAAGCATAGGATCACGTTCAGACATTTGACGGAGCATAGGGTTGCCTGGAGAATTAATTTAGAAAATTAAGACAGTCAAATTTAATTTTTGATACACTAATAACGATTTATAGAGCTATATCTAAACATTTAAGAAACTTAAAAACAAACTCTTACTCTGTATCATCGCCTGTAATGCCTGAGGATTAGCTGTAAGCTGTTGCATCAAAAAAAGACTTTAAAATAGACACTTACTCTGTATCATCGCTTGTAATGCCTGTGGATTCGCTGTTAATTGTTGCATCATTTGTTGTACTCCTGGGTTGTTTAGCATTCCCATAACTTGATCCATATTCATATTGGCGCCACCTGGCATACCACCCATTCCACCCATACCGCCTGGCATTCCACCACCCATTCCACCCATACCCCCTCCCATCCCACCCATTCCCCCACCGCCCATTTGTCCCATCATAGCAGCCATCATTGGGTCCATTCCACCATTAGCGGCTGCTCCAGCACCCATGTTACCTGCTGGCATTCCAAAAGGATTCGCAGCGGGGGCTGGAGCAGTATTTCCACCAGCAGCGGCTGGTGTTGTAGCATTTGCTGCTGATGAATCAGTAGCAGCAGGAGCGGGGGCGGCACCTAGAGAGAAATAATTTTAAAGAGTATTCAAAATTTAAATTAATAAGAAAAAAAGTTAAAACTAATCTTATAAATCCACCATTTGTAATAACGAGAATAACAATAAATGAAGATATCATATAAAAACAGTTACAGTAAAGAAAAAAGAATTTCTTACCTCCAGCTCCTTTCACTATGTGCAACATATGCCCATCTTCTACTCCCACTGATTTTAGGGTATCTGGATTTTTAAGGATTTTTCCCTTATAAATTAATTTCATTGTTTCAGCATTCAAGGTTGAATTCTGCTCTTGACACTTCTTTTTACACTGAGGGAAAGTAAATTGATATAAGAGAAAATTTAGGAGCGAAATATAGACTGACACTTTTATAATACACATACTGTGACTACTTAGTAACTGTAAGAATCGTAAAAAATGTTTCTTACATCAATCACTGTGATTTCCTCATCAACATCCAATGAGAAGGTGTCAGAACCTGATACTTTAAAACTTATTTTAATAGTCATCTTGTTTTGCCAGTAGTAAAACACTAATACAAAAACTTAAAAGTTATAATTCTTACAATATAGTATATGATATCTTAAGACTTAACCAATAATAACTTCAAATATATTTATATAACAATAGCCTCTTTTTCTACAATATAATAAGTACTCTGTACATTCAAAAGTATAATTTTCACCTGTAAAAATTTGAATTGATCAATAGTGTGTAGGGTATAGAGCAATTTAAATGCGGCATTAACGGTTTTCTAAGTCAATATGCCATCGCAATTGTAATCGGTTTTTGTATATAATTTTCTCAAAACTCAATTAGAATCTAAAGAGATTTTCAACAGGTACCTTGTCAATGGTTTTGGAATTGAACGCTATAGGTATTAGATAAAGTATTTTTATACTAGCAGTTACATATTACATAAGGTCAATTCTGCGTGTCGATTTTTTACGAAAATTCTGCAGCCTCAGGCTTTAAAATTTGAATTAGAATTTATCTAGAGTTTATAATTGATGTGTATCTGGTAGTCGCAAATATTGCGATGGTTTATAGATTAGTTATGAAATCTGCATAAATGTAATGATTTGTGTAGCCTAAGGCTAGTAAGTAATTGAAATCTGCGTAAATGTAATGATATTTGAAATCTGCATAAATGTAATAATCATGATAATATCGTAAAAACTAGGTTTCTAAAAACTTTTAAACAAAAATAGTTATTTAATAATGCTACAAAATTGAAAAAATAAGCTCGCTTTGTACTACTAAAATATTACAAGTAGTACCTACAAAAAATAACTTTCAAAATGTCTTTTTAAAAAATTTAAAACATCTTTTTATCTTGTGCTTTATCGTGATAGTCTATTAAGCCTATCCTCCGCCGCTTTAGCTTGTCTTTCTGCTTTTTCACGGGCGACCTGTGATCTTCTATCGGGACTAACACTAGAGCCCACTCTAGAACCCACCCTACTTCCACCTGTGGGTGAATTCAGTCCTTCATAGGCTTCATTGTTTTTAATATCTAATTCACGTAGCATAGGAGAGGTAAGAGTCGTAAGACGAGGTGAGGTCGGACGCGGTGAGGTAACCCGAGGTGTTGTAGGGCGATACTCGTTATTAACGTTTTCCTGCATAGTATCTGTTGACTCTAAGTTAACCTCAGTAGGTATACCAGTTCCAATAATGGTATCGGTTACTTCTTCTTCAAACTCATTTACCTCTGGGTTAAATACAGTAGGTTCGTTAGTTACTTCTTCTTCAACCTCGGGATTGAATAAAGTAGGTCCAGCTGCTGCAGCTTCTTCTGCTGTGTTTGCACTAGAAATATCAGTAGTTATAGCAATATCAGTAGCAATATCACTAGCTATATTTTCCGGAACTGCTTGTGTAGGTTGTGCATCTCGAACTGTTTCTGTTGTTGGATTTTCTTCTGGCAAATTACCTTCTTCCTCCACAATTTCTGCTGTAAGTTCTGTTGCTGTAACTGTTGAATTGTTTTCCTCTATTACAGTAGCATCTTCTCTCTCTTTTGTAGCATCTTCTCTTTCCTGTACAGGCTCTGCTGGTTTTTCTACACTAGAACTTTGTTCTACTGCTTTCTCTGCTGGTCTATTCTCAGTAACAGTTTCCACTACCGGTTTAAAATTAGTATCACTCTGCATCAATTCTGAAAATGAATCTTTGGGTTCTTCAACTCTAATTAAATCTGTAACAGCAGCTGCAGTTACAGTATCTTGATTATCAGTATTATCAGTGTTATTGTCACTAAATTTAACACTTCGTTTAGAGAGGTTTGTAGCATTTTCCCCTCCTGAATTTCCAGAATTTGGATTTTCTAGTGCTGAATTACCTTCCTCTGCTTCCGAAATCTCCTTGTCCCAATCAACATTTTCTTTTTTAGAGCTCCTAGAACCCTCATATCCATCGTCCTCTTCCATTCCAGATGCAACAGCAAAATCATTGTCAGCATCTTTACTCCCCTTACCTTCTTTACTTTTCTTCTTCTTCTTCTTTTTAGTGCCAGATTCAGATTCTTTATCAGTTTTGCTTTCTTTCTTATCCTTTTTGTCTTTTTTATCTGTTTCATCTTTACTTTTTTTCTCTTTTTTTTCTTCCTTTTCTTTAGAATCTTTACCCTTCTTATCTTTCTTTTTTTTACTCGGTGAGCCTGCATCCTGTTCAGTTGTGTTGCCATCAGTTTCTTGAGTTTCCCCTTCTGTTTCTTTACTTTTTTTATCATCCTTATCTTTAATATCTTTATCACCATCTTTTTTCTTTTTCTCACTCTTTTTTTTACTTTTACTAGAAGTATCGCTACCAAATGGATTAGAAAATAAATTAGCACCCATTGTAGTTATAGGATTTGCTGATGCTTTAGATTTTTTCTTACTTGAGTCTTTACTATCTTTGGTGTCCTTAGTTTCTTTAGTATCCTTAGACTTAGATTCTTTACTACCTTTAAATTTTGAGGACTTTTTAGCAGCTATATTTCCTTCTGAGTTATCTAAATTTTCATTTTCCGCGGCAGCATCAGCACTGCCACCTGTATCCTTAGCACTGTTAGCAGTGGTATCCTTAGAATCCTTAATATCCTTTTTTTTCTTTGAACTTTTTTTCGATTCCCCACCACCTAATGCTCCAAATAAACCACCAAAAGTAGTAGGAGCCTGTTTTTTCTTCTTTTTACTATCATCGTTTTTACTACTAGTATGGTCTTCTTCTTTCTTCTTTTCCTTTTTCTTCACACTACTACTCTCTTTAGTTTCGCTCTTTTCAGTTTCTTCATTAATATCTTTAGAGGTATCTTCATTATCCTTACTATCCTTAGCAGTATCTTCATTCCCCTCTTCTACAACTTCTTCTTTACTATCTTTAGTAGCAGTTTCTTTCTCCTTATCTTTCTTTTTTTTCTTCTCCTTCCTACCACTACTTGGTGATGATCCTCCAAAATAATCAAAAGGACTTTTATATCCTTGCATTGCCTCTGTTATAGCAGCCCCAGCGTTCTGTATATTAGCTACTGCTGCAGGAGCAGCTAGCGCCTGAAGATTAGCCATTGCTTCATCTGCTTTTAATTTTGCAGCTGCCGCACTTTCACTAGCAGCAGCTGCTGCCTCATTAGCTACTGCCGCAGCTTCACCTGCTGCTCCTGATAATGCTTCTCCTGTATTCTCATAAAGATCTAAAACCTCGGCAGTCATTGTGATAGGTCCTGTTCTACTTTTTTGTAGAGTACCTCTATTCTCACTAGCTCTCTGATCATCACTACTTGTAACAGCATTACTAGATGGAAATTGAAATTGATGATTTCCTGCTATATTTTTTACTGCACTAATTCTCGATGGTGATCTCTTCCATTTCTGATTCACCATATTATTAGCATCACTTGATTCAGTGACAGATTGTAAAACATCAAGATTTTCTTTAGGAAGAAATTTCTTTTCAGTTAGCGTTGTTGGAGATATACTCGCAGAAATAGCACTTGAATCTGATCCTAGTGTCATCACTTCTGCTGCAGAATTACGAGATTCTTTAGGACTAAGACTTCTCTGCCAAGTTTGATCACTAGCTAAAATTTTTTGATACATTTGATCAGGTGCAATAATGGTTTTAGAAATTTCATCCCCTGTAGATTCCCCAGCAGTTGCTGGACTAGTAGCAGTATCAATAGGAGCTCCTCGAGTGGTATCAATAGGAACTCCTCGAGCTCCTATTTCTTCTTCATCACTGTCAGAACTGTTTTGAATTTCCTCGAGGGTCTTTTCGAAATCTTCAGGAGCACCAAGGAGAGATAAAATTTTGGAACCAAAAAATCCAACTTTACCTAAGTTTTTGGAACCAAAAAATCCTACCTTACCTGAATTTTGAAATGAAAAAAATCCAACTTTACCTAAGTTTTAGGAAACAAAAAATCCAACTTTACCTAAGAAAGTTACAGTTTTGAAATTAAAAAATACTAATCTGATACCTAGCTCGGACAAAAACTCAAAAAAAGTTAGTAACTAGTCATATAAAAAATAAATCAAATTATATACTTGATCCCGGCTCTGCTTTTTCCGTTGGCATCTCATCTGGTACATCTCTTCCATATAATAACAAACTATATACTAGATCCCGGTTCCGCCTTTTTCGTAGGCATCTCATCTGGTACGTCTCCCATGTATAACAAAGCTAATAAAAATTTATACTCGATCCCGGCTCTGCTTTTTCCGTTGGCATCTCATCTGGTACATCTCCCCAATGGCAATAAGAAAAATATATACTCGATCCCGGTTCTGCTTTTTTCGTAGGCATCTCGTCTGGCACGTCTCTCCCATATAAATAAGCTATACTCGATCCTGGCTCCGCTTTTTTTGTTGGCATCTCATCTGGCACATCCCCCATATAAAGTAATGGTAACAGCAAACTAGCTCCACTAATTCCTATAAATAAACTTAAATTATCAAAATTATCGCTTGTAATTCCAAGTGCTTCAATGAAAAAGAAGGCAATTAATTTATTAAAATTCCTTCCTACAGTAGGGATTGTAGCGAGAATAGCAAGAGTGGTAGCTTCCAATCCTTTAGGAGCAAAAAATCTAACAGAATAATTAAAGACTGGCATAAGAAGGAACCAACCGGTCATATCTCTTAATAATTCTCCGGAGAGGGCGAGGAACTTGGGATTAATACCAAATTGTTGATACAATCCGCTTGTTATTATAATCGGAGTAGAATAAAGTACTGCGGCTGTTACTGCAGTTCCAACAAATAATCTTTTAAAAGGAGTATCATAGAAAAGATAACGCCACATGGAAAGACCAACAATTTTAGCTAAATGATGTATTAATTGAATTTTACCTAAGAATTCTGAAGACCAACCAAGTTTATTTACGAAATAAAAATTAAGAGAATCATCATAATTGGGACCAATGTTGAAGAGAACTATAAATACGAGGGGGCCATAAATAAATTTATCTTGCATCATTTGACGTACTAATCCATATACAGTTGTATTAGAACGTTTTAATTTTAATGACATCATCTCCTTACGAGTAAGTTTCTTTCTGGCAGAACCACTACGTGTACGATGAAGTTTTGTTTTTGGATTAGTAGTAGTACCGTGATTTTTATTTCCTATATCATCACTAGGTGAGGGTGCATCACTACTAATATTACCGTCAGCATTATTCCCGATTTCATTAAAATTATTTCCAATTTCATTAAAATTATTTCCTATTTCATTTACCTTATATTTAGGTTTATATTTGGTACTTACGGTTCTAGCATCTACCATCATAGATACTGTCATAATTGACATAGGAAGAAAAACAAGCCCACCAAGGATTGCTTCAGCGGTTAAGCCCTGATAGATAAGAGCACCGGAAAAATATGCTGTAGATAGCCCTCCGAGAGCACGATAATTGAAAAAACCAGCGACCTCAGCAGTTGAAGCGCGCTCAAGGGATTCACGGATCTGAGAAAGGAAAATAGCAGGTAGTAACTTAGAAGTATATATTTGAACTGTTTATAACTATTAATGTTTTTTTCAAAATTTATAGATTTATATACATGTTTCCTCTGTTCATGTGTATCTAAATT
>Ga0099798_10070_pt1 | contig 29929 bp, 16 predicted proteins | sample Uncmet_Sort29A_1_FD_89870 | JGI IMG/M metagenome (GOLD analysis project Ga0099798, IMG submission 89870) | Marine eukaryotic communities from CALCOFI LINE 67, Pacific Ocean - CN13ID_Sort29A_1 | ecosystem: Environmental > Aquatic > Marine > Oceanic | place: Pacific Ocean: Monterey Bay | collected...
TGATGCAGCAATGTCTTCTCTGATGAAAGCTGGCGGTGACCTTACCTTCGCAGAAGCAAAAGATTGTTTAGACGTAACAGCTGAGGGAGGCGCGGCGAAGAAGAACGATTTGATTACTTTGAATATGAGTAAAGCCTTTAAAATTTGCATGAAATCGATGCCCGAAACCGCCGACTTCCCGATCCAAGACCCCGCAGTGTTTTCGTCGACTTTCAAAACGCATTTGCTCCATTTACAAGAGACGCTGGAAGATCCGAAGTCGAATGTTTTGAGACTTGATGATCTGCAGATTGGATTTGATGAGGATGGGGAGAAGAAGGAAGGGGAGAAGGATGGAAGTCCAAATGGAGATAAGTCTGCAACGGATGGTAATTCCCCCGATGGCAGTCCTAATGCGCCGAATTCAGGGGATAAGACTGCGACAGATGCGGGTTCCCCAGATGGAGGGCCTATTTGCACTGAAGTGATGTGCAATGAATGTCCGACCGATGTGACTCAAAAAGATTCCGATAAAAGAAAGAGTTCGAAGAAGGATAAGGGAAGAGGAATTAGCTTTGCGAGTAGGGCGGCGGCATTGCCGGGAGCAAAATCAGAGATGAGTTGGATAGAAGAAGAACTTCAGAAGGGATTACAGGAACAAAGTAGCAAAGCCTGGAGCATGATCAAGGGATGCTCTGCCAGATGTCCCTTGTGCGGGAGTAAATGTGATCAGGTGAGGTTGGAGGTTTTAACTTATCTTTGACGGTATTATCGTGAGCGCTGCAATATTGGAATCGGTAGACAATACCCAGAGTGATAATGATCTAGTGATAACGCCAATTCAAGAATACCAAGAAATTTAAACAATTACTCCCAGGTCGGCGAGCACGCCCGCCACAGATGCAAACATCATTTGTTCCCCGCCTTCCACGGGTGGATGGATCGCCAGAACGGATTCCCATCGTTCCATTACTGCAAGTCCAAGGAAGCGTTTGAGGGTGAGTTAGAATTTTGATTGTGAATGGATACGTACGCGGTTATTTGTAACAGATTTGGCTGAGTATTCGAGACTTTGAGACTAGGATTGAGGTGGGAAAACTAACTACTTATTGTAATTTCATCATTAGGTATATGATCACCAAATTTTCAGTGAACTGTGGAAGTTACAGTATACTTATTCATCCGACCGGACTGCACTTTCTTCCCTGCACTGCCACTCTTTCCCCAACCCAAGGTACATACCAGTGTAATGATGGAGAGTGGCGGCCGCTGGAAGTTTATTTGAGGGAAACTCACGAAGCCTGGCTACCGTTTGGTTCTGAGGAAGATTGCAGCAATGAGAGGGTGAGGGGAAGTGATATCAGGTTCATGTGGGTGCTAAGATTTTTTTTATCAGCAACAGTGATGGTGTGGAAATAAATTTGGAGCGGGATTCTCTTCCCACATCCGAGAGTGTTGGCGTCTCCGACGGGGACGCGGTGAATCTGTTCCCCCGCTTGCAACCAGACGGGCATGACTCCATTGGTATGGGCCTAGAAATTTGTCGGAAGCGTTGCCGCAACGCTAATAGCCGCTTCAAATCTTCAAGATGGCGTACACTACTATCGGAGACGATGGATAGCGCATGCAGAAAACATTCGTCAAAGACAATGGTTTGTGGTATTGGTCCACGACTTATGTCGATTGTTCTCTCACAAGCGTGGGAGAACGGAAGAAATTCGCAAAGAGGAGCCTACAGAAATTATTCAACGGGGGATTTTGACATGCATTTCAAATGGCGCAGAAGTGGCTGGAGAGAACTAAGACCTTCGGGCTTGCCGTCGTGAGCGCCCGCCATCGGGGCTGCGCGAATTACGACTGCCGGATGGGGGATGCGGAGCTGCGCCGCCTCCCGAAGACGGCGGCTAATACAGGAGCGCAAGAAGGCAGGAAACCTGTATCCACCGACAATCGTGATCGAGTCCCTCCTCGCCGGCAAACACGGCCGCCCGCATCGTAGACCCCGCGAAAACCGAATATGACAGGCGACAGCGAGGGGTGGCGACGCATGAAATCGGTGATGCTTTGGCAGAACTCATCCATGAGAGAGAAGATCCGCAGCTGTTCTGCTTGACAGTGCAGACACGCGCTAGTGGGGGGCCCGCTCGGGCGGCGCTGAGCATACTTCCGGTCAGAGCCCGAGAGCAAGCGCGCCGCGCCGCCTCCCCTCGCATTATTGTTACAACCCTGATGCCCCAAAGTTCCTCGCCCCGTCTCGGACGCAATTGACCGACAAACACCAACAGTGTTTACCAAATTCCAAACTTCAGGGCTTCTCCATCTCCTTGCTCCGTTCGGAGATCACGCACCATTTTATCAGTTTATCAGAAGATCAAGAAATATTTTTCTAGAATTATAATTCCATTTGCGAAACCAAAAACCAGGACATCTCCATCCTCCAAGCCGCGTGGGTGAATTGCAAAAAACCGCTGCTGGAATACTTCAAACCAATGGTGGACGAGATGCCGGAGGAATGGAACGCTTTTCACGAGAAGGATCGTGCGTTGACTTTACAGCATCTGAGGAAGGCGAAGGATGTGATTAGGAAGGTGAGGAGTCTGAGGACGGTGTTAGGAAGGTGAAGACGGTGTTAGGAAGGTGAGGACGCGGGCAACAAGCGTAAGCTAATTTAAATTTCAAGACGGTTGAACGTTAAACTTAATGTTGGTAGCTTGTCAAGGAAGATGATGTACCAAGGACGATGATTTATCAGTATCCTGGTGATTTATCAAATAACCAAGGAAAAGAAAAAAGTGGGACAAGAAGTCATAACGATTCAAACCACACGTCACAAACTCAAACAGAACTTCAATTCAACCAATTCAAAGTCTCACCAAAATCAAACCAACTCAACTGAAATAATAATAATATCCCGAGGTCCGCGAACGCCGCTACGTCCCTATCCTCGATCCCGAGGAGGAGAAGCGTCAAAGTGAGTTAGATGAGAAGAGGAAGGAGGAACGGCGTGAGCGGCGTGAGAAGCGGGAGGCAGAAAAGAGAGCCGCTAGAGAGGCAGCTCTAGACCTCGCTAGAGAGGCACAAGATGCCCATGACAAGGAGGCTCACGAGAAGTATTCCAAAACCGAAACTCAAACTCATACCACATGACTCACGAAAAGTATGTCAATTCTTGGCTCCGAAGTGGGCATATGATTGAGGAATATAGAAAGAATTTGACAGGAATTTCAAGAGAATTTCATAGAAACTGCATGTATATGTGGTAACTGGTATACGAAGTTCTCTGTAAATTCACAAGGGAAGTCTTTAATGAGCCCACTTCGGACACAGGTATGCCAATTCAGCTGAGGGAGCTGGGACCGCTGGCGCGCTCGTTGGTGGGGAGAATATGGCCGGGACTCGTTGCACTTATTCAGCGCAAGAGAGTAGTACTGTTGCGGTTGATGGGAGCGGGATGGGAGCAGGGTATGGGGGGAGCTTATAAGTCCGATTGGGTTTTGGGGATCACTGTCAGGAACAACGGTATAAGTTCTTCAATTGGGGCGAGAGTTGTAGAAAGGGACTAGGAAGAAGAAACAACTTCGTTAATAGCGCTCCCTAATACTTATGTTTTTGCTAAATATAGAGTCTATGGACAAACATTTTTTGTATATAATATGAAACTGTTTCACCTTTTGGCGTTAATAGTGCCATTTGCAAATTCCGCATTCCAAGATTTGGCAGGCTTGGATTTCCGGTGCGCAATAATAATAATCAATCGATTGTATATACTGTACTCCGAATCTGAGTCTGTCCGATTCCACATCGTAGCAATCCCAATCCTCCGATTTTTTTTCCAATTGAGATATCATCATTTTGTTTCAAACTGACTACTAGATTCAGAAAATAAGTATGATATCTGGTTTTTTGTGAAGATAGTTATGAGATCCTAATTTCTAAAAACATCGCGCGGCGCTCAAAAAGACGCGACGTGAGGCTCGTGAGCTGCGGCTGTGATACGTAAGTTTTTTTGGAAACGTTTGACCACTTACATGGGCAAGTAGAAGACAGGTAACTGGAATCCGAAAGCTAACGCTGAGGTTAGCATAATTTGGTGCGTAGACACGTGCAAACATTTGAACAGCATTATCTGCATTGTATTTCTTAATATGACGATATGTAACACTGACGGCGTGTCGGAATCGTAGACAGGATGACAGAGAGTTGATTTCGAGAATATAGATCACAAATTTTCTCCGCAGAGGCAATCTTGATAATATTTGAGAGAAAAATATTGTGGTATCATCAGTCCAGAGCGAGTATGATTGGAGGCGAGACTAGATTCGCTGAAATCAGAGCCGTGGCACCAATCGCCAGGCAACGAACGGTAAACTTCAGTTCAAACGCAAAGCTCTGCGCAAAGCGAGACAATAACAATATGAAGCAGACGAACAACAAAAATCAGCACTAGAAAACAAGAGGCACGTCATTATGACCCGGAGCAGCAGTTCGAGAGGCCGGCACAATCATTTGTGATGCGTCAACAATCCGCAAGGCCGGCGGACCAGTCAGGAAATAAGATAATAAAAGGAAATAAAAGAGAATGAGAGAATCCCAACCAAACAGAAAGCAAGAGGAAAAATACTAAATGGCAAACGAAAGACTTCAAAGAGAATTAAGTACAGAGCAATTGAATCCCCATAGCGACGATGACTACAGTAATCCATATAATGATTCTCAAATGAATTTGATTAATTTATATCCGGGTGCTTTCGAAGACTGGTTCGCATTAACTCATTTAATACGACCCATTTTTCGACGAGCGCTCCCGAATTTGGTCTGTTCGAGGAACGGTGGTGGAGGAGCTAGGAGGAGCAGCTGGGTTCTGAGGCATACTATAGTACAATCAGGGCCAGAAATCAATCAATCAATAATGATGGCCAGGAATATGATCTAGACTACCTTCATAAGAGTAAGTCGATCATCACGAAGCGCAGCGGCTCCGATGTTCCGATGGACGGACGTCTCCTCATGTTGGAGATTTTGTGACAGAAACAAGTAGCAGTACACTATCACATAAACCTTTAAATTTGATGATGTTTACGAGTTTTGAGAGCGAGTTGACGTTTTATATAATGAAATTCTACATTTAAAGTATCTCTCATTACAATAATATTTTCACGGAACTGGATGTTTTTAATTTTACACAGAGAGCTGAAGTTTTACTTCCGCTGTGGTGAGAATTTAACACGTTGTGAGAATTGCATCATTGTATAAATTTGTGGTTCTTGTGGGATTTTTTGACATCGGATCTTGTGTGGCGCGATTTTTCGAATTCAATTTTCGATTTTTTCGATTTTTCCTGTCTCATTCGAACTCTGAATATCTGTAAGTGGAAATTATTTACCTAACAAGCATCACAACACAATGTCAATACTAATAATGGCAACCAACAAATACTCAGGGACGTGTGACTCGAGGAGGGTGAGAACGTGAGTTTGTCTGATTCTCATCGAAATTTCGCGTAATTTGAAATAGTGTTACCATTACGATTCAGTTTCGTAAGTGGAGATAACCGTACCAACAGTGAGAAAAAGACTAATTGAGTGCGTTATTTAATACAATCAGCTACGAATTTTGGAAGAGAATACCATTAATAGTAAGTAACATTGATATTATTTGATTTCAATTCCACTTCAAGTCCAAAAATGTCTCTTCCTCGTTCGCCCTCGTTGCCGGTTTCGGCCGTTCTCCATCGTGATAAAGGTCGTCGTCGACGTCATCGTTCGTCGAATTTCTCCTTCCTCCGATTCTCCGCGATCTTCGGATTTTCTGCTACTGTAACTTGTTTGCAATATTTGATGTCTTCGACGTCCACAATCGGGCTCGATAAGAGCAGTAACACCAGTAGTGACAGTAATACTACTACCATCATGCGTGTCTCCGCCAAAAGGTTCGGCATGGATCAGAATGAGAATCAGACGGATAACCAACTGGAGCTTGAGCGTTTACTTCAGCGTCAGGATGAAGGAGAAGACGTGGATCTAGAGCTCGCAATCTTGATGTCCACGATGGATATGAATGCGAATGTTGGTAATACTGACGAAAAGAAGCAAAATGAAGAGAAGGATCAGAATGAAAACCAAAAGAACGAACAACATGAGTCGACGGATCATCAGCAATCAAAGGATAAAATCAACGAGGTTGAGGTGAAAGGAGGTGAAAATGATGCGAAAGGAAATGGGAAGACTAATACTATTAAGGAGAAGCCTTCCGTGCTGACAGAAGAACAGAGGCTCATGCAGCAGGAGGATATCAGGCATGTGATGAACACGCAACTCGAACCGAAAAAGGGGTCTCACGAGGAAAGTAAAACGGGGAACGATGCGAAGATTCAGAAGGAGACACGGAATACCACTCCTACCGAACAGATCGATTCGTGTCAAATTGACACCACGCCTAGGGAGCGAATCAGAATGGATTTCGGACTTGATTCCGGAATCAATAATTCGAGTCAGTGTGGTTTGTACGATGCTTTTTCTCCGAACTGCGATATTCCCCTCGGCACTGCTTCCCCTCCGCCGGCGCTGGTCACGTTGCTCGTCAGAACGCAGCTGGTGATTAATATGGTGGTCCAACTAGCCCAAACGGTCGCACAGTTTGGTCAAAGCGAAACAGGGCAAAGCGCCTGCCAGACCATGATCGCCGAGCTTTTGGAGCACCTCAACGAGCTCATGTCGACCTACTACTCTGACAGCAGCGTCTCCCCGCTGTTAGCAAATGAAAGCAACACTGGATTCGCGCTAGCGAATTGCCACAGCAATGGCCGTACTGATAATACGCCCAACGGCCGTACTTTTATTACGGCCCTGTCGGAGCAACAGATAGAGTTTCTCACGAAAAGTTCGGAGGCCCTGTGGGACATCAATGAGTCCGCCTTAGTACTGCAAACTAAGAGAATGGGTCTCGACAAGTTCCGGGAGAATGTCAGGTTGGTCCCGAAGTGGGCACTGAGGAATACAGATAGAATTGGATAGGAATGTGATTGGAATTTCACAAGAAGTTGATAGAAAATGGATGGATTTCTGACATTTATTGTATACTTAATAATATGGCAATGCGAAATGATAATTCTTCGTATTAAATTCCTACACTAACTCTAACATATGCACACTAAATTCCTACACTCACTCTACCATGTTCGAACCCAGGTCATGCGCGCCGTGCAGCGATTGCAAGTCGAATTCGTGGATGCGCATGTGAAGGCTTTTGGCGGATACAATGGCTATTATTGGAAAGATTGGCAAGATTTGAAGGAGGGTAGACAAGCATTTGTGGACAATATGCGGATAGATCAGATGGAGGCGAGGAATAATGGAGAAAATGTGGGGGTTGGGAATCTTGGGATGGGTCAGTCAAATAATATGGGGTTCGGGATGGGTCAGTCAGACAGTAGAGGTCAATCAAACAATATGGGATTTGGCATGAATCAGTCAGATACTGTAAATCAATCGGATTCCTTCCTGATCCAGCAAGCCGATTCCGTCGAGCAGAATTTTCTCGATCAGAAGAAGAAAGCTGACGAAGATTTTCAAGAGATGGAAAAGTCCAAATTTATGTGGTTATTGCTGAATCAGTGCCAACAAATGCAAAATGAAGTGCAACAAACGTCGGAGAGGATTCGGAAAATGCATATGCAGGAAAATAATAAGCATATACAGGAAAATAATAAGCCGATAAAGGGTGCAAATACTATGCAGATAGAGGAGTTGTGCCCTCCGCCACCCGCGATTATTGAGCTATTGACGTATACGCAGCTTGGTATTAATGAAATCAGGAGAATGGTGCAGGAGGAAGAAATTGAAGGAACCGAGTCCACGAGAAATGACGTCTGCGAGATTTTCCGGGAGAAGGTAATTGGCCGGAATACTAGCGGGAAGAATAGCGGCACAAATAGTAATACTGGCGGCACGAATAGTAATACTGGCAAAATAACCGACTCCACAACAGACATCAATACCTCTCTCAAAGCGACCTACAACAACAACATCGTGAACCTCAGAACCCGTGCGTTGCTACCTTCACCTGGGATGAATTCTTTGACTGATCAGCAAAAGAAAGCCTTGACTGGAGGGATCACTGATATGGTTCAGAAAATTCTCGAAGCTGTTTTGCTGATAGATTCAAAGAGGTCTGGGGGCCGCGAACTGGAGGCGTGTACGAATCTTCTAAACAGGATGCAAACGGAGTTTGTGGATGCAATCGTCGATGTTTTTGGGGGCTACGAGGGGTGCTTTTGGAGAAGTTGGGAGAAGCTGAAGGAGTTTCAGAAATTTGGTGAGGAGAGGAATTCATTATAATTTATTCTCCAACTATAGTTTACCAAATTTTAACGAGATGGTATCAGCGCAAGTAAGCACTTGAGTACCAATACTAGTGTATATCAAGTACTCTATTAATTGAATGATGTCAAGTAATCGAGAAAGTTCAACGTAGAATCTTTCCCTGGGTGGAGTTAAGTTAATTACAAATAATTAAATTTAAATTCGATTCCTCCGCCGATTTTCGATTCCGTCGCATAAACAAAACATCCCCACCAGGTACCACCGAAAAACAGATGATGACCGCGGAAATCAAGGCACCAAAGCAGGTGAAGTTTCAGGAGCAAGTTCTGGCTGACACTACTGCGGAAGGCCTTCTAAGAGAAGTCCAGAGCCTGGCCCTATGGTTGCAAAAGCCACAAAATTTAAACACTGCGAGAGGTCAACAAGATTCACACACTGAGAGTGCAAAAGGCCGGCAAGCGATCATATCCCTCGTTGACCGTGGGGAAGCTATCCTGAAGGACCTGCAGGAGAAAATTCAAAATGCAGGCGGAGACTTTGAGAGGTGGGAGAGCTGCATTACGGAGTTATTTGAATTGGGCGCGAGAATCGATAAGTTGATGGGGGTTTTCCATGTCCTCAAGGAGTGGGTGCAAAATTTGAAGCTGAAGGAGCGGGTTCGAAATTTGGAGAGCCAGTTGGAGGAACAACCTGTAGAAAATTCGAAGCACCATTCGAAGCAGGAAGAAGGAGCAGAAGAGCAAGACAATAAAGATAATAAAGATAATAATGCTTCAGGAGTGTCACCAAAAGATTCGAATGATTCGCAACTGAAAGCGAGCACCGAAGCTTTGATCAGCGAGATAAGTGGGGCCATAACAGACCTCCACGAGGTGGAGAAGACGTACGAGAAGCTGGAGAACAAGACGGAAATTGAAGGAGCTGAGAAGCACCTGATAGGCGGAGCGAATCCGAATCGGATGAATATTGGGGGAGCGAATCCGAATCGGATGGATATTGGCGAAGTTTTGAGTAAATGTCAAGAAATCGCTGCCGGCGGCGTGAGCCGAGGCAGGATGGGAAAACTGAATCCAATGAACCAGAATCAAAAAATGAACCAGAATCAAATGAACCAGAATCAAATGAACCATGATCAAAATCTGAACAATGACCTTCTGGCGGACGATGCAATGTCATTCGGCAATGCCGACACCGAGAGCCCAGACTCCCAAGAAATGGGCATGAAGAACGTGTCAGTGAGCAATCTGAATGGTGGTAGCGGCGCGAATGGGGAAACAGGAGGTAGTAGTAGTGCAGGTCTTGGGAAAAATGGGGAAACTGTTGGGCATACTAATAGTGATCAGGAACATCTTGGGCATACTAATAACAATGCATCTCTTTTCAGTCTCTCTACTTTTCTCGGAAACCATAATCTGTACTCGCCCCCAGGATTGTTAAAAGCAGTGCAGGAGCTCATCAAAGTGGAAAAAAACATCAAAGTTAACGATGTTCTTAGAATCCGCGACGAAGCGAAATCGTTCCTCAAGCACTGCGCCGAAAAGTTACAACTGCTGATCGGGCAAGGTGATTTTGATTTGATTGATTCGAATGAGAAGGTAATCGCTGTGAAGGCCAAATTCGACGCTATTATGATCTCTGGGGCAAATTTGACGCCAGACAACGTCGCTGTGCTTCTGAGCGAGGTGCACCGTGCTGTTGAAGAGCTACACGAATTCTACATGCTTAACCATAATATTAAGGGGAGTACAATTGGGAGGGTATTTAGTGAGGTGGAGGATGAGAAGAGGAAACTGCAAGAGACGACCAAGAATCTGAACTGTCGCCAGTTCCGTCCAATGCAGCGGCAGCAGAAATTCAATTTGAAGCAAGGCCGAGTAGAAGATTTTCTTGAAAATGGAAGAGCGTGGATTGCCAATGGTGCATCCACGTACAATGCCATCGATTCCATGCACTCTGCCAACGGTGCAAACTTCTATCACGATCCCAACGACGCATCCACGCACCATGCTAACGGTGCGTCCATCTCCGGGTTAGGATATCAGCGTGAAGTGATTTCTATCAAGCAAACGCACGTGCGAAAACAGCGAACACAGGTTCAAAAACACCTTCCTAATAGAAAAAGTTCCGGAGATTCAGATCCCGAAGCTGCAGTTGGAAAAACGAGGTTGACACTGGTTGACAGTGAGACTGGAAGCCCGAGATTCACTTCACAGAGAAGTGACACAAGAAGTGTCAGCAGCGACACGGAGATATACAGGCAAAAGGACGTGCGCTTCCACGAGGATGTCAATGATTTATCCTTTCAGGATATTGATCATGGCGATGTGGCTCCTGGTCCCCATGTGTACGATCAATCAATCAATATTTTCGGGCTTCTCGACTCGGACAAGAACAATGGCCAGTACAATAACAATAATAATCGTACTATTCCCACCTCTTCCTCCTTCTCCGAAAATATCAGGAGATTTCAAGCGCGCGTTTCGCGACTAGCAGCTGCGTTTCAGGTGGCGGGGATTGTTCTGGGGGAAGAGCAGGGAGCAGCTGAATCCGCTGTAGACGAGGAAAAAATGGGGATGATAACCACGCGCTGGCAAGAAATTCGAGAAGTAATAGATGGTATATGGGAAGAAGTGGTAGGGTGGGATGTCGAGCTTGACGAATCCATTCCGATTGATGTCGAGCTTGACTCAGGGATTGACGCAGGGGTAAATGTCAATGACGATTCAAATTATTCAATTTCTAATGGCAAGGAAATGTCAATGAGTACCGATGGAGCGGTTAGTGAGAATAATAAGTTAGATGAGAGTAAATTTGGATCTACACCTCAGGGTCCTCAGCCTTCATCTGGCGTGAGTGGATTCGAAAAATTTTATGATGTGCTCGGCAAGTCGAAGAGGAAGTCAAGTCACGGCTCGGTGGGCAGTGATAAGATGAGAAAGGAGATTAAAGTCACGAACAGTGGCAGGTTTTTGATCAAGGAGATCAAGGAGACCCCAATCGAGGAATCGCCAATCGAGGAAACGCCAATCGAGGGATCGCGAGTCGAGTCATCGAAGACGGGCCGGGACGTACTGGGAGGAACAAACGTACCGGGAGGAAGAAATGATCCAGACATGGTGGTAAAAAGTGAACCGGAGTTGGTGGTATCCCAGCCAGGAATCCCGATGAAATATGCTCCGACGGCGACTCCAGACATCATCTTACAGACTCCAGAAATCATGTTAACCCTAGACGCACGCAAGCTGAGTAAATTGATGCTGCCGGTGGATTTCGAGAACACAGAAAACGGGAAAATCAAGAACGACGAAATCAACGACATTGATATCATCTACGAAAGAGTGGAAGCAAAACTGGAGGAGTTTAAGGTTTTCTGGGGGAGGTTTCCGAACCACAAGAACAAGAAAATTTCGAATCAGATTCAACAGCAAAACCTGCGAAATCACGCAAAATCAACAGGACCTGCCGACGTCAAACAGCAAAAGCACCTGCAGCTCACGGGGAGAGACAATGCACGCAGTGTTCAAAATATCGAGACTCCAAGCACTGTTGGAAACATCGAGGATCCAAGCACTGTTCGAAACATCGAAACTTCTTTGGAATCTTCCACCATCGCACTGTTGAAATCTGAAATCGCGAAGAAATTAGACATATTGAGTGCCTTAGCGAAATTCTTTGAGGATCATCACTTGCAAACTAGTCGCGAGGGGAGAGCGTTTCTGGATAGGAGGGAGAGAGAGGATTTCTCTTTGGGACAGGATTTCTCTTTGGTCAATGGCAGGGAAAAACAAACGAAAAGAATCGATCAAACAGATTCTTCTACCGGGACTGATGTTCTCAGGGAGCTTCTGAAAAACGTGAATGCCGACTACACCACGCGGGTGAGGATTGCGGTGGGGATTGTCGGGGAAGTGGAGCCGAATTCGGATGAAAAAAAGAAGACCAAACTACTTCTCGGTGCTGGCAGAAGCAGCGGGGAATCTGTAGAAAAGGAGGCGTCCTGCTCACCTCAAATTAGTAGTAAATCGGGCAAACAAATTGAGGAAACTCAACCCGTGATCGAAAAGTCCGATAAGTCTGAATCTGAAAAGTCTGACAAGTCTGGGGATGCCCTCAGCCAATCAGCCGCTAAATTGCGTGTCGTCGACCAGACAACCAGTAGAAAGACTAAGTGCGTGCAATCTACTTACGTCGAATGGGCGTCTCAGCCATTGGGGCCGCAATCAGAAGATTATTCTACTGTGTCTGACGCTGACACTCACATCAGTCTCACCCCAAGCAGAGGTCCTAACGATTCTTCAAGTGTTCGCGACTCAAGTATTCGCCACAGAACCATGTGGGAAAGGGACGGAAATTTCGTGACTGGCACTACGCCGTTGGTTCCTGAGATTCACGGGCGGGCCTACTCGTCGACCTCGAGTAGCAACAGCGCCAAAAACAAAAATGGGTTGCACCGAGCTGAAGCTAACATGGTGAACTACTGGCTGGGGGAGGCGGGAAATGCGAATTCAAGTTCATTAGATGCCGTAAAACTCGCAGCGGCTGACCGATATGACTATTTCTTGGTGAAGCAGATATCTGCAGGAAAGTTAAACACAGAGCAACGGGAACACAACGGGGAATCTAATTTGAATAGCAGTACGCATCAGGATCACAATCTCCAGATACAAACCCTAGACCAACCCCTAGACCAACAAACCCTCACCAAGAAACTCCAGGACAAAGAACTCGAAATCGGATCTCTCCATGCAGAGCTGCATGTTCTGCGTAATGAGAAAAAGAGGATGGAGAGCAGGGGATATTTATCCGTGATCCCGAAAAAGTTTCAGTACAGCCGCACCGCCGAGAGGGACATAAATCCCGAAAGTCCGTTGGAGTGGCGGAAGAAGGGCGGTAAGCCGTACTGAGTTGATTTAGGAAATGGTTTCACTTTTAAGACTGAATCAAAATCTCAGACTCGTTCCGCTTAAATAATGTGATCAAGGACCATACCGCTTGTCCTTCTGCGAGATCATGTGTTTTTTGGGGTAATAATATTTTTCAAACTGTAATTTCAAGTTAATTATTTCAACCCCAGGCCCTCTCAGCAAGTCTCTCGGGAAGAAGGCCCTCTTGAAGTCCGTCGAGAACGAGTCTCTGCTCTCCCCACGACCGCTGGAATATTCGAAATTGCGAAAGGATTCTGACGACAAACGAAGAAGTCCGAAAACTGGCCGCTCTCTCCTCGAAGAGGAGGAGCAATTGCTTGAAGCTCGCTTGCAAGAGAGAAGAGAAATCTTTCTGAAACTTCTTAGGAAGGTGGATGAGGTGAGCTATTATACTTGATTTATTGGTATTGGTGTTCCGGATAGCAGGAAAAGTATTTTGCACATCTGGAAAAGAGGATTCTGGTGAATACTTGAATTTCTGCTCAATACTCGAAATTGAATTGAGGTAATTACTATTACTTTGTTAAACTATCATATTACTTTGTTAAACTTTCTCACACCAATATTGCTTTCTCACTCGAACACGGTGTATTAAGTCGCAGCACATCAATATTCAATAGTAGTATAATTATTTGACTTCAATGCCTTTCCCCAGTTGCATCTTCGCCTGCAGGAGGAGTATTCAGAAATCGTCTCCTCGTTCCAAAACTGGCAAAAGAGCGATAACGAGATAGTAAAAAAGATCAAAAGCGCTACCGAAGAAAAAACGCAGTGTGCAGCAAAACTTAAGACGCTGGTCGACACTGACAAAAGGATCGTCACTGACAAAGAGGTTCCAGACAAGTCCAACGTCCTCACTCCGAAAAAGATCGAGGAGGCACGCCACCAAGCTTTGAGCGAAGTTATTGAGGAGTTGGAGAAGAGGAGGAAAAGCTCCCGGGATGAGAAAGTAAAAGAATGGGGACAGAGATTCCAAACTCTGCGGAAAATGGCACGGAAGGGGGCAGCTTCGCTTGATGGGCGCAAGCAGAAAATCGTCGATTTGTCCAAGCGACTGGAGACGTCGCTGAAATTGACGGAGAATGAAAACAGACTGAACTCGAGCGGAACACAGATTTCCACGCAGAGGCCTGAACCACGGGTGAACTACTTCGAGGCGACTCAAATCACTCACTTCGGGGCGAATCCTGCGGCGAATCCTTCGAATCCCAACGTCAATGATTCAAACACCACGACTGCCGGCCGGCGGCTCAGTGAAGGCGGCTTAGCGAAGGTCTATGTCCAAAACGTACTACAAAAGATCCCAGGGGTAGAGCGGATTCAAGCGATGGAGTATAAGAAATCCCAGATCGACAGACGCTATCATAATGTCGTGCAGGAAATTGAATTTCTGAGTGACCGGATTGGTCGCGCTGAGCAGGAATTGAAGTTGTTGGAGTTTGAGAGGAGAAGCGAGCAGATGATATCGAGTAGTAAGAAGAATGATTACATCGCCATCGAAAACGCCGCCAACCTTTCGAATCTCGGCCTCCCCAATCGTGCCAACGATTGTTTTATCAATTCGGTTCTCCAGCACATGTACCACGATGCTAATCCTGAGAACACAAAATACCTTAGCAGAGAGAGGATTGCGCGGATTTTCAAGGTTTATCAAAACACTGAGAAATTAATTCAGGTTTGGAATGAGGAGAAGGCAGTTGTAGAGGAGCAGGAGCGGCTGCGCGAATTTGTAGAGAACCAGAAAGCGCGAGAGGAAGGTCGAAACAGTGCGAATCAATTTGATAATTCTGAATCTGACGGAGACTCAGAGATATCTGATGTGATCCCGATGCAAGGAGATTCAGAGACATCGCCCACATTGCATGCATTGGCAAAGCACCCGCTATGGTTCGCTGCCTCGAAACTGAGGGGAAGTGATGATGAAGCGAAGAAACTCCGGAAAACCATCGCTTTCGGCTTGATGGTGTTGCTCTATTTTTATCGGTTGAGTATCGGCTTTGTGGACACGCAACTGTTGGAGTATATGAAGAGAGCTCCTGTTGTCGGCGCCCGAGTCTTGTTCAATGAATCCGATAGAGAGGAGCATACGGGTCTGTCGCAAACTTTCAGCAAGGACGCCGCGATGACTATTGTGAGGCGGGGGGTGATGGAGGTATTTAAAGTGGATTCAGAGGAAAGTGAGCGTCAGAAAATAGTTGAGAAGGCGGGGAGCGAAAAGGAACTGAAAGTGGTCATCGAAAGTTCCAGTTCGAGACTGCAGAAGCTTCTGAGCGACGTGGACAATTTCGACCGAAGACAGGAAAAGGTGAAAATGGAGCTGCAGGAAATGAAGAATAATCGCTCCGGCTCGGAGCCTGAAAGCGGTTCTGCACTCCTGAACACGGCTAGCAAGGTCAGCAGCTTCAGGTCTGGTGATTCTTCTGACAAATCTGGGGAAAAAACTGGTAGCAATCAGGAGGAGATAACTCCAACTAACACGCAACAGAAAGACAGCAAAAGTGTCAAGAGTAGCCGTGAGTCCTCTTCCAAGAGTACTAAATCATTTAAGGCTTCTAATGCTAAAGTAACCGAAAAAACTCATTCAGAAAGTAATTTAGAATCCCCGGAAGAACTTCTCCTAGTACCACGATCTGATTTGAAGGGTCTAGTTCCTGCATCGGAGACGGCACCGTCAGCCATCAACCCATTTTTCGGCCAAGCAGATTCAAGCGAATTCGAACAAAAAATTTGGGACGCCATTTTGGATGTAGTATTGCTATTTGATGTTGGGAGCTATCGAGTGGTGGAAGATAAAACGGGATTCGAGGAGAATACTAATAGGAAAGAGGATCACGTGATCGAGAAAGCGCTGCTTGCTCCGCCGGTGAAGGAGTCTCCACAATCGGTTGTGGTCCGGAATTTTCGGGCTGATTCAGATTCGAAGGGTACTAATGGCGCCGGTAGCAACGGCAGTGTAAATGTGAATAGTGTTAACGAGAATGTCGAGCTGTTTACGAACTATTTGACTCCTACTGGTTCCAAGAACGATTCCCAGAGTGATTTGAAGGCTGATTCGCAGAGCGATTCAGATGAAACGAAGGAAGACACGACCAACTCCAACGGGACGACCAATTCCAATTTCTTTCCCGTTTTCAATGTAGCTACTCTAATGTGGAAAAGTCACGCGAGTATGGAAGCTGGTGAAACGGACGAAGGGAGTAAGGCAACTAAAGTTATTAAAACTAGAAGTTCGGGGGAGTTGCTAGAGTCAGTGAAGTCGGAGTCGGAAGGCATGAATACAGATCAGTCAATGCAGGAGTTTTCAATGCAAGGCGTCGAAAAAGAAAACCAAGAGAGTGAAAACAAGGAGAATGAAGACCAGCAGCACATGCAAGTATCTACGCCCGAGAAGAAGAGGGAAAAGAGTTTAGACCCGGTCACGCCGGAAAAGAAGAATGAACCGGAAAAAATGAAAGTGTCTACGCCCAAAAAGAAGACAGCACAATTCGTGTCGACGCCAACAAAAGAACAAGCAAAAGATCGAGCAGAGCACATCGCAAGCAATGCCAATACAGATCCAACTGGTATTAACACAGATCCAAATCCAGAAAACGCAGATCCAAATCGAGACAATGCAGATATTGAAGCACCGGTTTCACAAAACGCACAAAGTCTAGATGAAAAGCAATCAGATGTCAATGAAAAAGCCAAATCCCGTTCTCCTCCGAACCTCAAGCAGAAAATGAGGAACGACAGGATCCAGCACATGAAAACTTTGGAGCTGAAGAAGCAGACGACGTCGCAGGTTAATAAAATCAGTTTTGGCAGCAATGAAATGCCAACCGTATGTGCTAGCCCTGGTCTTGGACTGAGCCCTGGTCTTGGACTTCGTGATGGGAGCTCACGACTAAGATCATCATTCGGTCTTGCTCGTCGTGGTCTGGATCGCAAGCGGAACGGGATGGAGTCAGATTCGGATTACAATCTTAGCTCCCCAGAATCCCATGACGTATGGCAAGGTATGAAGGGATTTTTATTCCATGGATTTGTTGCTAGGCCGAAAGCAGCGGAATTGCCAAAGCTTCGCACAGTGCCGAAGCAAGGTGGAATTGCCAAACGCGGGCGCGATTGGGATGTCAGTCAGATGGAAGCCGGCATGATTGGCATTGATCATGTAGTCACTACGAGTAGCGAAGCTTATAGTACCACTAAAACTCAGAAACGCCGCTGGAGACCGCAAGTGGTGAGTGAGAAAGATGGATCTAAATGTGAGGTAGGGAGCTCTGGGTCGGAGGGGTCGTCGGAGAAACTCAAAGGCTTGCGAAGCAAGGACATCGAAAAGGGCATTGCCAGTGCAACTTCAGGAAAGCTAAACAGTCGGGCCGATTCGACTCCCAATTCCACTCCAGACGTCACTTCAGAAACGGTGAAAGCATCCTGCCTCAAAGCGCCGATCACGAAACATAGTCTGTCATTCCCCTTGTCTTCTTCGTTTTCCGTTAGAATTGAGCGTTTCTACAGGGACACGATCTCAGGTTTGATGAGAAAAGAGATGGGAAAGATCAATTTGCCCACTGAGTATCTGGCACCTATTGGATTCAAGAAGAATCTGAGAGCAGGAGTGGATTTTAGTGTGAATTTTCAGAAGGAGTTGTTGTGGAGTAAGGAGAGGAATAGAGAATTCGAGAGGTTTGCGTGGGACCAAAATGAAATTCAGCTCGAAAAAGCGGGGTATTCGGCTTTGAAAGATTGGGTGGAGAACATGAGCGGGATTAATGCGAAGACCGTTGTCGAGTGGGATCAAGAAACTCAGAAAGGAACCGAGAAAGCTAAGAGTGATGAAGAAGACTCAAGCGAAAAAGAGGATGAAAAGAGGTCGGGACCGTATTTCGGAATCACCATTCACGAAGCGCGGAAGAGAATTAGAGGTTTCCAAAAAGAAAAGGATTCCTACGAACACGGAGAAAAGCACGAGACACTGTCGACTCGTCCGCAGAAATCTCAAAAGTCGCATAAAAACTCGGAATCTGGTGTGACTGAAATGGGAAATAAGCTCGGCAAACTAAATTTGGATGAGGAGAATTCGAGCGACAAGCAGGAAGAAATGAACCGAATGACCAATGGTTTTTCGAGCGCAATCACTGACTCCAGAGTCATGCAGAACCTTGGCGACAAGATGCGAAATTTAGAGATTGAATCGGATGCTCTGGATGGAAAGGACATCGAAATTGCACTCGGATCGCCAGGAAAGACTAATTTCTGGGACCCCTCTGAATCGCGCAGTGGCAATAAGCCTGATAATGAACTCGATGAATCAGAATCGGAACCCAGTGAATCTCAGTCGGTCAAGTTGCAAACCGAATCTGACGCTCATAAGTCGCCCAACAAGGAAACGAACGCTCCTCTCCTTCCTCCTAGTGGCAAACAATCCCTTCCTCTTTTTTCGAAATATCTGTACTCCTCCTTTGTGGTTCATATCGGCAGTGGGCTCGGCGCGGGGCATTATAAAGCTTATCGGAGATTGCGTGGAAGAGGAAGCCGGGGACACGTTCAGAAGGAGATTCAGGGTGACGATCAGGTGGAGAATCACGAGAAGACTGACCACACCAACCTTCCTCAGAAGAGATCTTTCGCCCGCTGGGTCGAGTTTAATGACGAGGAAGTCCGGGTCGTTTCGGATGAGTTTGTACGAATGAAATTGGCGGAAGCGTATTTCGTCACGTATGTGGAAGTCGAAAATATGGAGAGTGATTTGTTGACTGAGACGGAGTACAGAGCTTGGGGAGAAGGGAAAACTGTCGGAGAGGTGCTGGCGAAAGAGGGAGCAGCGAGGATTGAAAGAGCAATCGAGAAGATTGCAGCGCGGAAACGCGAAGAGGAAAATAGGATAGAGGAGGAGGATCAGAAAGAAGTTAAAGAGCTTAACCGTAAAGCTCAAGCTGCTTCGTTTATTGGCGGTGTTTTGAAGAAGTATAAGTTTCAGAGAAGTAAGGAGAATGTCGACAATGTCAACAATAACAAGGAGAAGGAGGATCACAGGACCGAGGAGGAAAAGCAGAAGAACATCAAAAGCGTGAAAGAAATGGACGCGTATGTAAACGGGGAACTCGAGAACAATGAAGGCATGGGAAGGTTTTTGACGCAACTTTAGGAACTTGGATGGGGTTCTATGACGACCATAATAATATATCTGGTATTAATTACAATGATATATCGCATTATTATTGCTTGGGGATTCGTGGATAGTCCTTCGAGCGATGTAGTATGTTTGCGCCTGTCGGTTGTCGTGGGGTGCAACCGAACACGTAGTATTTAGTTAAAAGTATTTCAGGCGAAGAGGAGTTCTTCGGGTGTCGGCGGCTTCAACTGAACACATAGTATTTAGTAACTGTTAAAAGTATTTTCAATGGGGGAATCGGATGTGTTGTATGCAACTCACAGGGGAACCGAATGAATGAGTGGGGATGGATGAATTTGAGAAGTCTACGCGAATCTTCATATTGCTAGTAGTGAACGTAACAAAGTTACAAACGAGTAGGGAATGGGATATACGATCAAGGGAGTATGCGCAACACGCTGGGATCAAAATGATCATTCATACAAAATATTAAGTAATACGGCACCATTCAGCAAGAATGCGTAACGATAACGAATCATAACGATAAATTGGGATGGTGATCTCCATGACGATAACGAATCATAACGGAGCATGCATACTAGACAACACTATGAGGATAAGTGCGACGAAATATTCAAAGATGAACACGGTGACGATGGAATGATGATGAGTGCACTAGCTGATAGAGGTGATGGGACAAACGATGGAAAAGAAGAGCTGATATTAGTGAAAAATCATAAATGTGGAGCTCGTACTCCTTTTTTGTTTTAGATTGTACTTTTGAATTAACATGGTAGCATGCTAAGATGCAAGATATGTAAAAGGAAACGAATTCTCTGTCTCCAGTCCATTTCCAAAATCTTCTGTTCATCTGATGTCCGAATCCTCTATTCGGTATTTTCCATATGTCGTCGTCGTCTGATTCAGTTCGTCAAACAAATTGTTATCATTTTCATCAATGATTAATGTTGAACACAGGCAGTAGCACAATAGAACATATTTTTATGGAAGTAGATCGATATATTATAGGAAACGAATTGTATCATAGAGCATTACGACTCACAATTTTCCGATCGCAACTACCATCGTCAATTCCATTATTATTCCTTCCCACCAATAAGACATTTTGTTGCCCCAAGCAACACACAATGACTACCCTAGACGAATCCGATGCAACCGTGGCAGCAGCAATGCCAACAGTGCCAGCTACCGCCGCATCTGCAGCAGTCGACTCCGACATCAAAATCGCTGACGCTGCAGCTTCTGCTAGCAGCAGCGAATCCACGAGGCCGACTGATATTACTGATAGCGTAGTTGCTCCTGCCAACACCACCAGTAGTGCGAGTAGTAGCCCGAATACTGCCAGTGCAACTAGCAACACTAATACTAAAAATGCGTGTTCCCTGGAGGACACCGATGCTGAGAATCACAGTGGCAGCAATAATGTCAATGACGACGATAATTCTCTCATCGCGGACAAGTACATCACGCGATTGATATCGGGAGACGTAATTTCTCTTCCTCGCAAAAAGATTCTGATTGCAGTAGTGAAACAGTATGCGGAAGACAAAAAGGCGGAAGAACAAAAGATTAAGGGAGAAGTTGAGGAAAGCGAAAAACAAGTTACTAGCGCAGATGAAGAGGTGGCAGCGGCGGAGGAGGCACTTCGTGCTGCAGAGAAACGGGTAAAAGAAGCGAACGAGAAAAGAGGAATCGCGGTTTCGAAAGACAGAAATTTGAAGGAGCAAGCTCTGAAGGCGAAACTGGCAGTAGAAGATGTTGAGGCTCAACTCAACGATGCCGACGATGCCGCAATAGAGGCTATCGCGGGATTCGTGCAAAAGGTTCAGAACAGTGAGGAAAGGGATGAGGTTGAGGGGAAAGGACCAGGTGTGGATGGTAGTGGGAAAAATGATGAGGAAGGCGAAAATAGAGATGTCTCTCAGCACACACCAGTTGCAGGGAAACGCAAAAGGGAAGAAGATTCTTCGGATGAAAACGAAGAACCTGCAAGTAAAGAACGGAAGTTGGATGAGTCAGAAGGAAATGGTGGTTTTGAACTTCCTGACGGTGCAGAGATTGACGCGGAGCTCGGAGTAGTATTCAATTCTCCATTTCGCCCTCAGCTCGAGATGCAATGCGATGCGCCCTTCGAAAGTGACGAAAAGAACAGCAGTACGTCAACAAGCAAAATTTCAATCAAAGCCAGTATTCTTCGTCCTTTCGTCCTCGACGCGATCAATGAATATCGAGCGAAGCTGGGCCAGCGTTCGGTGCCACTTATCGAACTCATTTTCCTCGTTAATGACAAAGAGGCACAGAGTTTAGAGGACGGCGGCGCAGTTTCGGAGAGCGTTTTACTGAGCAGCGAAGTTACCGTGGGTATTAAGCACTTTCCGGAACTCACGTTCGAGAAACTCATGCGGCCGTTTCAGGTATTTCAAAAACTCCAAGGAAGCAAGCAAACAGCATACCCTTGATGATCAGGATCGATATTAAGTAATTACTTTGACTCCCAGCAAGTACACTGTGACTCCTGACATTTACAGTGAGTATTTGATCTGTGTAGCGTATGAAATTTTATTTCAACGTTATTAAGTAGACCATTTTGTTTTAATTTTACTCCCATTTCGCGTATGAAGGTACTCTCTGCGGCGCTGACGCGTGACGAACCCTCTGATGGCCAAACTGGTGATGATGCAGCAGCAGTAGCACCACCAGCGCCCGCTCAGAGTGTAGTAGAGGCGGCTGGTAGTGGGAGTAGTGGGAGCAATTTAAACGGGGATAGCAGTGACACTAATGGCAATGACGAAGATAAAAGTAGGGATCGAAAGAAACCGCAAAACGATATCGCCGAGCTTGAAGCAAAGTGGTGGGCCGCCGTCGAGCGACCCGATGGTACCTCCTTTGCGAATTACTCCGCCCACGAAGCGACGGAGGAGCTCGCGCTGTGGCTCGTTCGTAACAATGGTTATCGCGCAGGCGGCGAACTCGTAGAAGCCTTTTTTTGTCATCATTTCTCCTGTTTGAACCCAAGTCAGACGGGCGCCCGTAGTAATGTCAACCTGGAATTCGCGCGTTGCTGGAGCGCTCGTAGAAGCTACTTCTTTCCCTCCGAAAAAGCGTGGGTTGTTGCGGAGTTTCAGTTGACAGATGCGGACAAAGGTGCTGCCAACCTACTGCGTTTGTTTCCTAAATATACGTGTTCCGTGATGAGTGGTTTCGAGTATGACGGGCCGAGTCCGCTGGAGCAACGCGCTTTTGGAAAAATTTTTCGCATTATCATGGACCTCACGTCTTCCTTCCCCCGACTTCTGAACTGCCCATGGGCGTGGCCGCCTCAACTTCCAGAATTGAAGGACTACAAATTTACGATGCCTCTGCTCACAGCGTTACTGTATGATGATGGTTCTCTTTCACGAGCATCAGCCCGGGAATTGACTCAGGATCTTCTGAAACACCTGAAAGCCAGCGGGAGTCCAGACGCGGACGCCTATTGGCATTTGAAGCAATGCATTGTTCGGGACGAGTGCAAAAGCGAGGATGACTGGAGGGAAAAGTTAATTGCGAAAGAGAAGGAAACGAAGTCCGCATTGAATTCAGCAAAACGGAAAGTGACAGGTGCGAGCGCGGAATCCAGTGACGAGCTCGTTGAGGTCGACAAGTGCGAACAGCAGCTGTTACTTCTGCAACAGGTTCGAAAGATTGAACGTTTGGCGAACCGGTCTGGGAAGTCGAGTCTGGTGAAGCTTCAGCAGCAAACCGTCATGCAGTTAGACATCTAGTAGTATTACGGAGTGGTACAGTGGCACTGAACAGGATAGCCGGGCCCGTGGTAGTTTCGAAGTGCAGGTTCATAGATCGTATCTTCTCGCCGGCGTCGGTTCAACATTTAGTACGGTGTCGACGGGAGACCGGCCGGTTGTGATCAAGACGGTGTATGGACATGGATGATAGTGTATACTTAGGAAGATGATAGCGAGCGCTGGTTCGCAAGCATAAAAACCCATTGCGGCGGAAAGAACGCCGATTTGTATCTTGAATAGTTGTAATCGAAATCAAAGGTTGGTTTTATCATCCGACAGCAAAGTCTCAAAGTTTCGACTCAGAACACGATTGACAAAATAAGCTTGGATTTCGTAATCAAATATAATGCTCATAATCACGGCTTCGAAGAAAGCACGTTAATGTGAATCATAGATGGAATTTGAATACGAATATTAATTATTGATGTAGGAGTACTCCCAAGAGGTCACAGTGGTATCGGCCGTGACGTTAGATGTAGGAATTGATGTAGCAGTGACACGAAGTAGAATGTTGAAGAGGATTGATCACAAAAAAGCTTGGATGATCATGATCATTGAACGACCCTTCGGAGATATTCATATTAGTTTTTCATGTATTTGGAAGTTTCTAGATTTGAAGCACTGGTCTTTGGCTTGTGATCACATATGATGTTAGCCTAAATCTTCTTAAGGGCGGTATTTTCTGTATCTCGTCTTCGTCCGATTCGATTCGGCAAACAAAGTGTTATCATTTTCATTGACTAATATGCAACACATGCAGGAGTTACAGTATAATAGTAATACTGCATATGTTATAGAAGTAGCACGATATGTTATAGGAAACGGATTGTAGCATACAGCAGTACAACTCACAATTTTCAGATCGCATTTAATAGCATATTCAATTGAATTCCTCCCCACCAATAAGACACTTTGTTGCCCCAAGCAACACACAATGACTACCGAATCCGATGCGACCGTGGCAGCTGCCGCCGCATCTGCAGCAGTCGATTCCGACATCAAAATTTCTGACGCTATGGCTTCTGCTAGCTCCAGCAAATCCACGAGTCCGACTGATTGTGCCAGTCGAGTTCCCAACAGTGTTAACAACACAGACAACACTAGTAATGGAACTTGCATTGTGAACACGGATGTAAGTAATCACAGTGGCAGCAATAATGTCAATGACAACGATAACTCTCCCACCGCGGACAAGTACATCACGCGATTGATATCAGGAGACGAAATTCTGTTGCCGCGCAAAGACATTTTGATCGCGGTGCTGAAGGAATATGCTGCGGACAAAAGTGCTGAGGAAAAAAAGATGAAGGAGGAAGTCGAGAAAAGTGAAAAGGAAGTCATCAAAGCGGAGGAAGCGCTCGCAGGTGCGGACAAGAAAGTTGCAGAGGCGGAGGAAGCATTGCGTGTCGCGAAAAAGATCGCGAACGAGGAGAGGGAAAAGAAGGACGCTGCGATTTCGAAAGACAAGAATGCGAAGGACCGAGCTGCGGCGGCGAAACTAACACTGGAGAGTGCTACGGCTCAGTTGAAAGACACAGAAACGGCGCCAATAGCAGCTATTAGGGAGTTCCTCGAAAGCGTCCAGAACACTTTAAAGCAAGGGAATGAGGTTGAGGGGAAAGGTGTAGATAGTAGTGGGAAACGTGGTGGGGAAGTAGTGGAGAAAGGCGTCGGTCAGCAAACACCGATTGCAGGGAAACGGAAGAGGGAAGAAGATGATGCATCTGACGATCACGATGGGCCGCCCAGTAAAGAGCGGAAGTTGGATGACTCCCAGGGGAATGGTGGTGTTGAACTTCCTGAGGGTGCAGAGATTGACGCGGAGCTCGGCGTAGTGTTTAATTCTCCACTTCGCCCTCAGCTCGACATGCAGTGCGATGCCTTCTTCGATAGTAATGAACAAAACAACACTGCCTTTAAGAGCAGAATTTCAATCAAAGGCAGTACTCTCCGTCCTTTTGTCCTCGACGCAATCAATAAGTATCGAGCGAAACTGGGGCAGCGTCCGGTTCCGCTCGTTGAACTGATTTTCCTCGTCAATGACAAAGAGGCAAAGAGTTTAGAGGACGGCGACGCAGTTTCAGAGAGCGTTTTACTGAGCGGCGAAGTCACCGTGGGCATTAAGCACTTTCCGGAACTCACGTTCGAGAAACTCATGCGGCCGTTTCAGGTATTTCAAAAACTCCAAGGAAGCAAGAAAATAGGATACTCATAGTGAACAGTATCGAAATCAAGTGACGTAATTAATTTTATTCCACCAAGTGCACCATGACGCCTGACATTTGTAGTCATTATTTGATCAATTAATACTATCTGTATAGCGTATTCAATTTTATTTTGACTGTAAGTGGATCGTTTCGTTCTAATTTTACTCTCATTTCGCGTATGAAGGTACTCGCTGCGGCGTTGACGCTTGACGAAGCCTCTGATGGCCAAAACGGTGATGACGCAGCAGCAGCACCACCAGCGCCTGCTCACAGTGTAGTAGAGGATGCTGATAGTGAGAGTGTTGGGAGCAATCTAAATGGTGGTAGCGATGCTAATTGCAATAGTAGTGGCGAAAAGAAACCACAAGACGGTATCGCGGACAACGAAACGAAATGGTGGGCCGGCGTCGAGCGATCCGATGGTACCTCCTTCGCGAATTACTCCGAACACGAAGCCACGAAGGAGCTCGCGCTGTGGCTCGTTCATAACAATGGTTATCGCGAAGGCGACCAACTCATAAGGCCCTTTTTTCGTCATCAGTTGTCCTGTTTGAACCCAAGTCAGACGGGCGCCCGTAGTAATGTGAACCTGGATTTCGCGCGTGTTGGGAGCGCTACCACCCATTTCTGGCCCTCCGAAAAAGCATGGGTCATTGCCGAGTTTCAGTTGACAGATGCGGACAAGGGTGCTGCCAATCTTCGGCGTTTGCTTCCCAAATACTTGTCTTCTGTGTTGTGTGGTTTCAGTTGGAATTCTCCGAAGCCTGATGCTACCCGTGCTTTTACGAAGTGTCTTCGGGTCATCATGGACCTCACGTCCTCGCTCCCTCGATTTTTGGGCTCTCCATGGGTTTGGCCGCCTCAACTCACAGAAGTGAAGGACTGCAAAGTTACAATGCCTCTGATCACGGCGGTACATCAAGGTAAGTTTTATCGCCCGCTTTCCAGAGAATCAGCTAGGGAACTGACTGAGGATCTTCTCAAACACCTGAAAGCCAGTGCGGATGCGGACGCCTATTGGAATTTGAAGCAATGCATTGTTCTGGCCGAATGCAAGAATGAGGAGGAATGGAGCCAACAAATGGCGGCAGCAGAGAATGAAGTTATGTCCGACTTGAGTGGTTCCAGGAAGAAACTAAATGAGTCCCTCGACGCGGGAAAGGATTCTACTGAAGCGCTTGATGAGGTGGATAGATGGCAGCAGCAGTTGTTGCTTCTACGTGCTGCCCGGAAGGTGGAATGCTTCGGTAGTAGTAACCGATCCGGAAAGGCGATTATGGTGCGACTCCAGAAGCAGACGGTTATGCAGCTTGACATCTAGTGATAATTGTTACAAAATAGTGCTTTATACCGGTAGTTGTTTCGATTCGTCGGTTGCACGGGGCATATCTGGGTGTGGGGTTGGTTTTAGAGGCGTGGTGGTTGGAGATGGTTTATTTAGGATAAAAGCGGTGCACGGACGTACATGGTGGCTCACAGAATGAGAATACTTGCGATGGCGAGCGCTGGTTCGGAAACAGGAACCCATTGCGGCGGGAGGACCGCCAAATTGTATCTTGAATAATTGCAATCGAAATCAAAGGTTGGTATTACTATCATCCGAGAGTAAATTGAAGTCTCGCAGGTTCGATTCAGAACACGATTGCCAGCACTGGCAGAAATTTGGATTTCATAATCAATTAATACATAGCGCTCACAATCATGGGTACGAAGAAAGCACGCTAATGCGAACCATAGATTGAATTGGAATACGAATATTATTGCTGTAAGAATAGTGCCGGTTTTGTACAGGAATTGATGTAGCAGTGACACGCAGAGAATTACCCACAAAAAAGCTTGGATGATCATGATCATTGGACGAACCTTCGGAGATATTAGTTTTTCATGTATTTGGAAGTTTCTAGATTCAGCCTGAGTAATTGTATGCAAGACTCGTATGCAGATCCGATGACGATGGGCGAAATTCATCATCTCCGTTCTTCAAGATCTTGGCTGCAATGGCATTATGTTCTGATTAAGTACTAATATTTCTTGGTCCCGAAATATTATTGCTGCGTCGTGGATTGCGACACATTGTTGCTGCTAAAGAAATTATTATTCTGGTCTCCATTCCCCCGATTCAAATATTCAATGAGTATCAGTCAGCTGGAGTTTCACAGGTATCGACACATCTATGTACATTAAATTTACCATGTAGGCGGAAGCCGGACCACAGTAGCATCGACTAGAACAGTTCGGCTACAGCAAAATTTAAGTCGGTTTTAGCTTATCATTATTCATAGTTCTTAGATCGTGTTATTATTCCTAAAGGTTGTATTAATGTTGGTGTCTTCCTAAATTCATCTATCTACTGACCCTCCCAAAATGTCGACCGTCGGCGATCCGCTTTCAGCAGTTCACCCTGATTCTTCGAGTAAACCCGCAGGAACAGCGGCAGCGACCAGTCCCAGTGAGCCGTCAAGCGCCGCTGAAACCAATTCCAAAAGTGCAGTGAATGAGGGCAGTAGGAGCAACACGAGCGGCGCGAATGATGTTACCACCAACGAGAGTAATGATTCTGCTCTCGCTAACCACGCCGCGTCTGAAAGTTGTAGTAGTGCTATGAGCGAAAATCCAATCAACAAGGAGCGGGACCATTATGTAGTAAATCTTATTTCAGGAGATGAAATTCGACTCCCACGCAGACAGATGTTACTGGTGGTTCTCCGGGAGTATGCGTCGCAGAAACTCGCGGAAGATGAGAAGGTGCGCGAGGAAGTAGCCGAATGCGAGAAGGCAACGCGGGAAGCGGAGGAAGGGGTTTTAACTGCGGATGAGGTGCTCAAAGAGGCGGAGGAGGCAGTACACCAAGCGAGGCAGAGAGCGAGTCAAGCCAGGAAGGAACTAGAGGTTGCCTTCACGATGAAGGCAGAGGTGAGGAAACGAGCTAAACGCGCGGGGGCGGCACTGGCGGATGCACATGAAAAAATAACGGGCGCAGAAGGAGCCATCTCTACAGATCACGTGGCAGCACTGGTCAGGCAGATACAGGAGACTAAAGCCGGCGATGAGGATGATGGAGAAAGTGAGAAGGAGAAAATGAATTCAGAAGGTAGTGAAAACGCTGCTGGGGAAAGTGACGAGAAAAATGTGTCGCACAGTGACGGCGCGCTGCTTGCCGGAAAGCGGAAACGGGAACAGCACGAATCGCCTCCATCGCGCACCTCAAACGCAGCGGAAGAACGTAGTCGTCGGGCCCGGAAGAAGGAGCCGAAATGGGATGAATCCCTTGATAGTGGCGGTGAGAAACTGCTGGGCGTTGCTGAAATGGACGCTGAACACGGGATTGTCTTCAATTCGCCTTGTCGCTCTGAGCTGGGTCTTGAGTTTCAGGAAAATAGTAACTATGCGAGCAGTCCATCAGGAGAAAAGTTAGAAAACACCGTCGACGAAAAATCTGCGATGATCAATAGTGATACGTTGCTCAGATTCGCCTTTGCGGCGATCAACGACCATCGAGCAAAGGGAGGCCTGGATCCAGTGCCTCTCCCGGAGTTGATCTTCGTGGTCAACCGGGAGACGGCAGAAGATCTGCTGGAATGTCACACCGTCCCGGATACCGGCTTGTTGACCGGGGCAATATCCGTGGGAGTACGGTACTTTCCGGCGTTGAATTTCGACGTTCTGCTGCGGCCGTACCATGCGTTGTCGCGCGTGCTTCTTGAGAAATGGGAGGAGAAGCAAACGAACGAAGCGATAGGTTCGCAGGCGATTCAATTTCGGAGAGGGGGCGGCCCAGGACACGGCGATGGTGCAAACGGTAGTACAGCTATGACTCAATACGGAGCGGAACACGCAAATAGTAATACTGCACTTGGAAATACGGTTGATAACGACTGGTGGGAATGTCACGTGCGGGAAGATGGTACGCACCTCCTCTACTCTGAGAAAGAAGCAACGGAGCAGGTGGCACTGAATCTCTGCACGAATGGAGCATCCTGTGAGGACGGCCGTTTATTACTCCCTGCTTTCTTCGCACACCACACGCCAGAGCTAGCTAGAGGCTCCCAGGTGAATTTCTGCACCGTCGACATCAGTGTCCCGAGTGGCTACTCGAATTCCAGGCGGTCATTCTATTTTCCTTGCGAGAAAGCCTTCATCATCGCGGAGTTCCAGCTGGGAGATTCACAGAAAACTCCCGAAAACCTTCTGCATCTCTTTCCGCAGTTCACGTGCTCCCTGATGTCTGGTTTCGCCTGGCCACTAGCTGGGTCCGACGAGCCGCAGCGGGGTGTAATTCGATTTCTGCAGACGGCGATGCATTTCGGCAAATCATCATCATCACTAATGAGGAGCCAGTGGAGTTGGCCGCCTCCTCTCCTTCGCACTAGGTTCCCAGGTGGCAGAGAGTTAGCGGCATCTCCGTTGGTTCAGGCCTTCGATTACACGCACTTACCACGAGATCGAGTCAGGAAGCTAATTGTGAATCTGTTGCAGTGTTTGCGCGCTCAAATCGCTTCAGCTAGCAATGCCGAGATTTCCTCGATTGCAGCACTGCATTGGTGGTGGAAGTCAAACGTACTACAAGAACGCTTTTCCAATAGTGATGCGTGGG
>Ga0099798_10071_pt1 | contig 29910 bp, 35 predicted proteins | sample Uncmet_Sort29A_1_FD_89870 | JGI IMG/M metagenome (GOLD analysis project Ga0099798, IMG submission 89870) | Marine eukaryotic communities from CALCOFI LINE 67, Pacific Ocean - CN13ID_Sort29A_1 | ecosystem: Environmental > Aquatic > Marine > Oceanic | place: Pacific Ocean: Monterey Bay | collected...
TTTGAAGTGCATTATGATTATCAGCTCCTATTCTTGCTGAAACGGATCCAACAGCGCCCCCTGGAACAGCCATCGGCGCGTGCACCGCGACCTGATTTCGTTGAGCCACACTACTCGTTGTCGTGTTGTTTCCGCTGGAGACAATCCCAGAGCTTAGGAGATTGCTATTTGGGCTGCTTTCGGCTGTGTAGTATGAACCAGGGGCATTATTTATCATAGGATTTACGAGAGCCATATTGTGATTGTTAATCGTGTTAGCGGAGGAAGTGATAATGCGGGGAATTTGCAGAACGTGATATGTCCCATTCCCGCTGAGTATGAGAATGAGGGTGTTCAAGACGAGGAAAATTTAGCTTCATCGGGGGAGCAGGGGGATGGGGAACAGTACGGAGAAAAGTATGGAGAAGCAGAGACGGGGGAAGCGAGAGCTGATGATGGGGAAACAGGAATCGCGGATGATCTAACAGCACGGACCGAGGGCGACGATATGGCGCCTGTAAATAATGGTATTGTTCTCGGAACAAAGTCGCCGAACATTTTGAGTGATCACGCTGCCCGGAATCGGCAAATCCAAATGACTCAGGAGCCTTCTCCGCTAGACCCAATGAGCGTCGAACATCCATCTCCGGAAGCTCCGCCCCAGCTTGGAGGGGCGCCTAATATTTTAGCTGATCACCAACGAAAATTCTTCGCCCAGCAGCAACAGCAGCAGCAGATGGGAAACGAGCCCGAAAACTTCCACGAGCAGCCCGAAGATCAGCAATACTCGCAGGATAATAATTACGTCCAACAGTATTCAACTGCCGATCATCAATATGATGGTTATCAAAATGACTATCCAGATATTAATCAGGCAGTCGATGGTGCCGAGACAGAGGAACAGCGGTTGAGGCGCATGGGAGCGAGAATAGACCGCGAATACAGCGAGCTGACGAAACGCTACCACCAGGAGCAGAAGGAAGTGATGCGGGCGAAGCGTAAGGAATATTTTTTATGGAGATTCTTTAAAATCTTTATTTGGTGACAACAAATTGCGTTTAAGTCTTCTTCTTCTTTGAACCCATGTAAATGTAGATTCCAGTTCAAGAAAAAAAAATCTCAGGCGAGCTCGGTATGGGTGCTAAAGCGTTCCGCTAAACGTCGTGGGAATGGTGTTCGCGCACAGCTGCCGTGGATTATATTTTGCGAATGTTTCTTGCCATCCGTTGATTCTGTACTGGAACACAGTGGCTTACTACCAGCCTGCTAATTAGTTGATTTTGCCAAAACGAGATAAACTCCGAAGAGAAATTGGAAGACAAGCTATCAAATGGCATCGCCAGTACACCAGAGATCTGTACGCAACGAAGGTATTTTTATCCAGAGTTCGTTCACTCTACTCAGAAAATTGATGCATCAAAATCACGATTTACAATGAAAGATACAACATCAAACACGATTTACAATGAAAGATACGACATCAGGATTTGAGAGCGTTTTGAAAAGAGCAATTAATGTACATCTCGAGAGTATGGAGCGTTAGTATTCAAGAATGGAGCGTTAGTACAAGGTACTTAGCCCAGAGTACGGACATACGACATGATTCACAACTACTGTTAAATGAACCCCCGTGCTAAGCGGAAGGAATCTCTGACGAGTTCTGAAATCTCCGACGATTTCTGGTCCGGCCTTTCGCGGAATTCTGTCCCACATACGTGTACGTACCATGTCGTCACCATGGTAATATGGCAACCACACTATCAACGTCAGCCACCATAGACACTTTTTTTCGAACGCGACGGAGGATCAGAATCTCTTCACAGGCCGAGCGTGGTCGCGGCAAGTTTGGTGTCAGCAGTGACTTGCCTCAAAGCGAAGAAGACAATCCACGAAACGAAGAGATGGAAGAAGGCAATCCACGTATGAGACTTTTGTCGCAAAAACTCGAGGTTGAAATATTTTGAGGATCATTGTGAGTACCACATTAATATCAAGTGCGAGGAGGGAACGTATGTAAATTTGTGCGGTAGTGTTCCGCGGTTTGGAGTCTGGAAGATGTGCGAGCGATGAAATCGTGCGAGTGAAGTGAGCAGGGAAGTACGACACTATACATCCATGCATTATGCTACTATGTATTACTTCCGTATTACCGGAACCTTTGAACTAATTTCTGCAATCCACAACAATACTTCAGGGGTCGGTGCTCTCGGACGAACGACGGTGTTTGAATTAGAGATCTGATTGTATCACCCTATCATGATCTGCGTGCTTGTTCATCTAGTAGTAAAATATCTCTTAATATCTAACTCTGAATCATAGAATTAATCATGTCCACCTCGCGTTCGCCGCGTCTGTGGACGAAAGTCTGCTCCGTCGTAGTGGGCCTCAGCCTGCTCGCGCATCCATCACTCGCACGCTCTCTCCGGCATGCTGCTTTGCAACAGCAATCCGATTCCAACAAGAATAATTCCGTGTACCAGCAGACGAGCACGTCCACTTCGTACACCAATGGCAACAGACCGGCACAGGCGAGCACTCGTGGAGCACGCACGGACATTGCAAATTTCAAATCAAACCTCATGATATCAAATCAAACCTCATTCAGCAAGAATTCGAAGTTCGAGCAAGGAGAGTCTGAGAAGAATCTCTTTGCCAGTGACATTTTGGGCTCGGTGCGCCTGAACACCATTCTTGATAGTCATCCGCTCGTATTTCAGCAGATCAATAGTGAAGGGGTCGCGGACACCCAGAATTCGAAACGAGCGCAGAATGCGATTCAGAGGACGAATTTCATACAGAGAAGTAATACGCAAAATATGCAGAATAGACCACCGAAACCTGCCCGTGTGGTGGTGTCAGGCAAGGGTACAAAAGTCATTCGCCCGAAACAAGCTAGTGCAGGTTTTCGTGATTTCATCAAGGGTGCGAAATTGCAGCATCATGCCGGAATGAGCGGTGATTTTGAGCTTTCAGATTCTGACGACGAAATTCTAAAAGGAGACACTCCACCGCACCTCCGCGCTGCTGATCTCCTCGTAAAACAGGGTGGATATGTCCTCGCTGACGCCGAAAAGTATTCCGTCGCTACACAAGGCTTAGGTCCGTGTATGGGAATCGTTGTGACGTTGTGTAAGAAAAGTACGGGACGGAAGCAGGTTTTCTTAGCACACCTCGACGGTGAAGATGCTGACTGGCAAATTCGTAGAATGACTAGTCCGCCCGGAGAGCGCCCCAGTCCACCGCAATTATTAAGTCGAGTCAGCAACAGTCGCTTGAGTAATTACAGCGGTGGTAAGATCACTAGTAGCGGGAGAAAGCAGATCAATAGTAGGATGACCAATAGCAGTGGTAGGGGTGGTAAAATCGTCGGGAGGAATAAGATTGACAGCAGGTTGACCGACAGTAGTGGCAGGAAAAGCGGGAGGAAGAGGGAATACAACATTCAGAATAGTGGAGGGAAGGATGCAAATCGCTCAAATAGGAATTTCGTTGGACACTGGGATATGCCTGTTTTACAACTTTCGGAAAAAGAAAGTTTAAAACTCGGAATCAAAACTCCGGACAAAACCCCACCGAGCAGAACTCCCGACTCCACGCCAAAGAAAAATCCGGATAATCAGCATTACTTCCCCGTTACTTCCCTCGAGCAAAGATTTCATCAGTTTGTATTGAATGAGGAGATGCGAGAGAAGAGAAATGAAATCGCAGGCCAGAACGAAGCTAATACTACCATCACTTCGGTAAGCGATGCCAATACTACGAAGGAGAATGGAGCTATTACAAGTGATGGTAGAGAGATGGGAAATACCACGGAAAGGAATAGCGTAATCGCCTCTCGCACCAGTAGGAAGAAAGGCACGAGCAAGGGGAAGATGCAGAAAGGAGGTGGACGCCCTTCAATGTTTGCCGGGATCAAGCAGGCCGTGGCTAATGAAAAGAAAAATGAGAAGAGGAACAATGCTAATGGTAAACCGGCTTACTCGAAATACGCTGCAAACCACCTGCAGGATAATTCCGAAGATCCCGAAGAGCAGCCGATGTCGAATGTGCATGCAACTTTGAAGGTGAAGGTCGGCAACGAAACAGTCATGATGCACTTGCACGGAGGGATGGCCGGCTGCGGCTTCATTGGTGAGGGTCTTGTCGGACGTCAAGAACTTGGATTCAGGAATAATAACGGCAACATCAGCGGAATCGGAGGCGGAAACAATAGTGAAGAACGAGATCAGTACGGTGACGAGCAAGACCAATACTTCAATGTAAATCAATTCCTGAATGTGGACGTCGATGAAGATGTGGATTTTGTGCAAAGAAATGACGGGAACAAGCACCAATTCGATCGCCAGTTCGAAACACCCCCTACAAACCAGCATCGCATGATCGAACAATATTTGAATTGTGTGCAGCGAGCGCACGGCGCAAGCGGAGGTGGCAAAAGTGGAAGTGGCAAAAGTAGCAGCGGCAAATTGCTCGGCAGAAAGCTGGAGTTCATCGATCCGAAGATCGAAATTCAGCAGAAAACCAGCACTGAAATACAGCAGAAAGACAACGCCGATAAAACTGATGTCACCACAACCGACAAACAGGTTCAGCAGCTCCCAATGAAAGTCATTCACACAAAAATCGTTCCGAAGCCCGAACTAACCCCAGATGAAAAAGTCGACCTCAAACGAGCACTCCTGGGAATCTTCGCGTTAGCTTATTCGGATGGGGCTGACGGGTTTATTAGGGATGCAGTTAGTGTGCGCGTGCGTCTTCCACAAGAAAAAGCCGACAGAAGCATGCGCTACATCGCAAATGTTTTGCTCGAACAGATGTTTGGAAAGGAGAGATACGAAAAAGTCGTGGGTATGGGAGGAGACGAAGCCGGAGACTCGGTTTGGTATCATCCGGCAAAGAGTGGAAGTCTGGAAGATCCGTTAGAACTGAAACACTGGAGAAATCGCAAATTTCAGCCGCGAATTAGGCCGTCGATGAAGGAACAAAAGAATATCAAAGAGGATTCCGGAGAAAAGAAGCTCGGGAGGCAATTATTGATTGCGGGCCCTGTCGAGAACGAAAACTTTTTGGAAAATAATGAAGGTGAGAATTTCCATGGTCAATTAGAGGATAACCGCTACATTCCGTGCCCTCCTTTTTTGGCCAAAGCTAGTACGGGAATTACCGATAAAGATCAGGATGTCAACCAGGGCGCTGTGACGGCTGCACAAAATCAGGGTGTTGCCCCTGTCGCACAGAAAGCGCCGCAGAATAATTCCACCAGACAATCACCTCACGTCACGCCGGAAGGTATGCAGGGAAGACGAATGCAAATTGCTACGCAAGATTTGCAAATGCAATCTCATCCGGAATTGACTGATCCCCTCCACCGAGCTTTTGAGAATGCTCAACACTTGAACGAACCATTTGAATTCGACATCGTCATGCAGAGTCCGCCAGAAAACACTGAATGCCAAGATCCCTCCGAACAAAAAATCTCGATGGGAGAGACCTTTCCAGAGTCCTTTCCGGATTTGAAAATCGTGAGGATGAAGAGTGTTGGTACCAGTGCAACGCGGAAACAACTGGCGCAGCAACTGGGGCAGCAAATTGGAGCGTTAGAGAGAAGGGGAACGACCGTAGAAAAGAGGGGCAGGGCGCATACCTTTGAGGAGCCGTGCTTTGTTTTGAAGTATAAAGCGTCTGACAGCAGTTGTACGATCAAAGCTCCAGAAAGCACTCCAGAACTGAAAGCTCGGGCTGCGAATATCGTCAGGGCGGTTACTTCGTATATGCATGAGATGGAGATGGAGAAAAGTCACGATGGTGTACACTCAAAAACAAATAGTGTCAATGAGTCGAATTCAAAACCGAATCAAAGGAGTGATTCGTCCAACTTCCGAAACGTTTCTCCCAACAACTTCGCTATGCATGAGCAGCTGCAGCGGTTGGCTCGCTGGGCGAAGGAAGTCCTGGGAAAGGATGTTTACAACTGGATTCGACTCTACGAACAGATTCGGGAGAGGATGAAACATAGACAGATTGCAGAAAAATATAGACTGATTGAGGAAGAGGAAGAGGAGAAAATGAAGAGAAGTAGAACGGCTTTGGTCGATGGATTAGCTATGGTGGCGCAGATACGGAGGGTTCAGAGAGAACTCGAGAGGGAGCGAGAAGAAGAGGAGGGAATGAAGCTGGTGCAGCGATCACTAGAAAGGGAGCGTGAGGAAGAGGAGGGGATGAAGTTGGAATGAAGGTGGAGTGAAAGGAGGAAATAGTAGAGAATGCAAACAAGAGGAAGTAGAGAATGGAAGGAGAGAACGCAAAGAGGAGTGAAATTAGAGAGAATTTGCATTTGCGGAAAATCAACCTGACTAGTTGCAGTGAGAACAGAAACCCTGCCTCTCTGACGACTAGGAAGGACAATTATTCCGGAGTATGCATGCCTGCATGCTGAATGTATCTCACCACAAGAAGTAGAGAATTAACACGCTGATAGACACGACAATGCACGTTTCCTTAATAATTTTTGAATCTAGATTCTCAATCGAAAAGCGAAAGGACAGGTTTGCTGTAGGTTACAGTTGGAGTTCTGTATGTTTCGTTTCTATGGTTAGATGTCTATTGTTTGTTCAAGTCAATCTGGTTGTTTGTTGTTTTGATGTCAATTTTACAGAAATAGCTCTTATATAATCAGAGATTGAATCTAAAAAATAGTCGAAAAAATTTCCGACTCGATTTACTGAGATGTACGATGATACGCGAAACGTCCTCGGTAGAAGCCGCCAGAAGATCAACCTTCGCTCGCACTTGTGATTGATTCACGTGCACCCGTACCCGGACCTCATACGAGAACCCAGTACCCTAATACCTGATTGATCACTAATCGATAAGTTTTACTACTCGGTTCAGGCGAACAAGATGGGAGGAGTGAAAGCCGTAAACTCAGAAACCGCCCGAATATGTTGGGTCGGTGCCAAGAGCGGGACCGCGGGGATTCCGTGGGGTGAGACGATTAAAGTTATAAAAAACCACTGTGCTCAGTGCAATCAGCACGAAAAAGTTTATACAATTTTCGCAATACAGCCGGGGCGATATGGAGTGCGACTGCATTCGGGGCGACGGAAGGGAATCTTGGAGGAGGCGCGGGCAGCCGTGGTGGCGGGGATGGTGGAGACGAACGACACGGACGGGAGTGGCGGAAACGAGCGAGACGGGAATGACGGAGACGAAAAGCAGGGATGGTGCCGAAGAGAGCCACAGTGGCGGTGGCCCGCGCGGGCGGCTCCCAACCCGACATTCGCACCCCGACAACGAGCCAGGCGCGAGGCGCGCCCCAAGCCCATGCAGCTTGACTCCTCGTCGTGAAGTACACCCTTACGCCGGCCTTACCGACCATTCTTTAAATTCTGCCCCCAGGCGGCGACGTCGAGCGCGAGTTCGAACCGGCATCCCTCATTATTATCTACCTGGTCTTCCTCGCGTATTGTTTTCTCGGTGTTGCAGTGGTCTCCGATATTTTCATGGGGTCGATCGAACGAGTGACGAGCCAGAAAAAGAAGATAAAGGTGGCGGGGAAAAATGGTAAGTGCGATTGCGATTCGTAATAATACGTTCAACTTAGTCTGGCCTACTTGCTTTAGCTTAGCCCCGGGCTCTGGAAAACTTCCTAAAAGAAAATCTAACTAAAAAATCTCCGAACCCTCCTCCGTAGGTAAACCAGCGCGCGAAATCACCGTCAAAGTATGGAATGACACGGTCGCCAACCTCACGCTCATGGCCCTCGGAAGTTCGGCTCCGGAGATTATGCTATCGGTGAGGAAATGACATAGAAAAGAAACCGGTTCAATTTCGGCTGACAAAACGAATGTGACCTGTGGTTTCTGCAGTGTAAACTTGTCCAATAAACAAACCAACCCCTCAAGGTCATCGAACTCTGCTGGAACGATTTTAAAGCTGGTCCATTAGGACCGGGAACGATCGTTGGCTCCGCTGCCTTTAATCTTCTCTGCATCATTGGGATTTGCATCGTCAGCATTCCAAGCACGGAGATTCGGGCGATTAAGGAGTTTGATGCGTGAGGAGGTCGACGGATTTAACAAAATACCTGAAAAAACGTTTTTGGTCGATACTTTGATGAGCAACATCGCCAACATCGTTATCAACATATCCCAGCTACCTCGTCACCGCCTTCTTTTCCGTTTTCGCTTACGTGTGGTTGGTGATTATCCTTGTCGGAATCACTCCCAATCAAGTAGACATTGGCGAGGCAGCAGTGACGTTTGCGTTATTCCCAGTCATGGTTGGGATCGCGTATTTAGCTGATCGCGGATTTTTCCAGCGGAAGGGTAGTCGCGAGGAGTTTTTGAGGAAGCATCGGGGGGATGTGATTGAGAGCACGGATTTGAGGTAGGGAATACAATCTTGAATAGGAACTTTTGAGAAGAGGGAATGAGGCGGATGTTTCAGAAGATAAGAATTGATGAGAAGATGTCAACAATTTCCATTGACTATTTTTCATCGAGCAAATAATATTTTCACGTAAAACCACCAGGGCCCACGGCACATTCGACCACGACACTATGGAACGAGCTATGGAATTTATTCAAGAAAAAGGAGGTTATGTCACTCAGAAAGAGCTCGAAGGAGTTTTGTCCGGAAAAACAAAAGTCACATATGCAAAAAGGAGAAGGGAGGCTGCGCGAGCACTCGTCGGTGGTGGGTCAAAACCGGCAAGTGGATCGTGCGATCGCGCTACGGGTGGATCGGGACCTGGTGATTTAGAGGATGGGAACGGCCGGGGGTTGGGAATGAATCACACGATGAGCGGGAAAATTTCGAATTTGAGTGGAACTAAGGACAACAATGGAACGCCGACGAAGAATGACTCTGCTGAAAATAGCGGGAGCAGTAGTGACAATCTCAATCCAGCACAAATCGTATTAGCGGAGATTAGTGGCGGCCAGAGTGGGAAAATCAGTGGTGCTAGTCCTTCTAGTCACCTCGGAAGTGGAGGAAGTGGCTTGCTAAATGCCGGCACCAGCGGCAAAATCGCGAGGACGAATTCGTTAGGGAAGGATGAGACTGGAGCTCATGGAACCAATAGTATTTCTGCTTCTAGTCCGCCGAATCGCGTCGAATCCATGCTCCTAGAGCACAAACAGCGGTCTGCAGTTTTAGGTTTTTCGGCTGGCGAGCAAGCAGTCGGCTTAGGTAAAAACGAAATAGCGGTTATTCCGATTTGCAGGACAGGAAACGTCGACGATAAGATTTCCGTTGAACTGTACACCGAGTCTCTAACAGCGAAAGTTGGAGTTGATTATGCTGATGTAGTGGGTGAGATTACCGCAGAGAACTTCGCAGACGATGGAGGAATTCCTACTGGAAACTCGCCACTACCACGGGGGAAGAAGGGTGGACGGCAAGTTGGCGACGGTTTGATTCCGACAAATTTTGGTGGACACAGTGGTGTTAATCAGTTGGGCGATGATGCCGGTCAAGATGTGAAGGGAAATACCAAAGCCACAACCTTAATTTTCGAGCCAAAAGAAATTATCAAATACGCGAAGATTCCATTAACGGGGAACCAGAAAAACGCGACGTGCTTTTTCGTGCATCTGTCGAATCCGCAGCGGATCATTCGCGAGGGGCTGCTGGCTCCGGCAGTCGAGGAGGTGGAGGGAGGTAGGAATCTGCAGCGGATTAGTTGGGAGTTGCTACGATGCTTAATGTCATGATGATTTTCTACGTAAACTTTCAAAAACAATTCCCCAAAACATTTCCCAGGCTCCCACCCCATCGTCCACAAGCCTGCTCAACTAGGCCGCTTTGGCTCTATCCAAATCAACGTCACCGAAGCTCTCGACCCCGGAATGCTATCTTTCGTAGAGGAAGGCTCCATCTCAGTCCAAGGCAACGCCTCGGAGAAACAACTCGTGGATGTCGTAGTAGTCAGAACCCAGGGCTGCCATGGCGAGGTCGCGTGCAAGTATAGGACGGAGAATGGGAGTGCGCTGGGTGGGCACGATTTTACTCCGATGGAAGGAGAGTTGGTTTTTCGCGATAAGGAGACCCACAAGAAAATTCAGTTGGAGATTTTGGAGAAGCCGGATTATGAGTGAGGAAGACGTTGATAGAGAAATCCATCTTTCTTTCCATCTTTGAAAATCAAAATTTCTTATCTGTCATTACCTTAATGCATGACCTTCTATGTATTGGGTATGTGCACTCGCCTAATTTCTCTCATTCCCTTCCCCAGATTGAAGGAGCACTTCTTGCTCTACTTAGAAGAAGGAACCAATGGAGTTACGTTCAATCCAGACGACGATGGCGGCGAAGAATGCAACATTATCACGATAAATGTGTTGCCAACGGATAGGAAGCCGTCGGGTGAGACTAGGGAAATGGGATGGGATGTCTTTGATGAGATTATTGAAATCTTGCGCGCAGAGGGGGATGCACTTTGGAGCCAACCTGGTGGGGGCGAGTTCTCGGACTTTAAGGAATGGTGCCATCTTATCAACTCTCGTCAGGGCGCGCTGCAGGGGGCACCAGGCGAGCGGCAGTGCCACTCCGCTCGTCAACCCGCGGCTCGCTACTTTCAGCGATAGTGAATCTATCATAGGGGGAATTTGTAGTGGCTCAACCAAGCCCGCAGGGCCGCCTGCCCGGGCGGCCAAGAAAACCTGACAACGAGCCAAGCGCGAGGCGCGCCCCAAACCCACCAGGCCCGTTTGAGCCCACACGCCCCCACATGGTTTGAACTCGAAAGTTGTGTTCACATGCGAGAGTCGCTAGAGTCGTTCGGACAAAAATGGTAAAAACCTATTCCCCCACCTCCTCCCCAGGCTGCAAAAACTTCGTCTTCCACATCCTCTCGTTTTGCTTCAACATCGATGCGTGGTCCTCCGGAAACTCCGAGTATTTGAACCAGTTTAAAGAAGCTTTATATTATGACGTGAATGGCGAGGAGGCGTCGGCGACGGATCTGTGTATGCACTTGATTACGTGCCCCTGGAAGTTCTGCTTCGCGTTTATTCCGCCCCTTGGTGAGAGGAGTTGAAGTGAATATGATTGTCGAAATTGTACTATCGAGGAATTTCTTCGGATCGGAAGAAAAAACAGTCCCATCCAGGTTCCTCGCTATTCACTCCAACCCCACCCCTCAGAGTACGTCGGCGGCTGGATCTCGTTTTGGATGTCTCTCCTATTTATCGGTTTGGTAACTGCGGTCGTTGGGGACGCTGCTCTGATGCTTGGCTGCGCAATGGATATTCCGGATGAGATTACTGGTGAGGTCAGTAGGGATCGGGTGAAAGAGTGTGCACAGATTCGGCTTCCCGCTTTCGGCCTAGTCCGACCAGTAACAACACAGTCTCGAAAGACCAGTACTACTCGGCTGGATGTTTTGATCCTCTTTGTCGATTTCGATCGCACTGAGCCTTCGGCGCAAAGTAGAGGTGCTCGAGCGCATTCGGTCAAACGACATTAAAAGAGAGATCCGAATTCTTTTGGAGCGGGAGGCCCGCTCGGGCGGCCAAGCCGATAATGAGCCAGGCCTGAGGCGCGCCCCGTGACAGCAACGAACGTGACAGCAATTCGATTCCGCATTTACGCTTTGCGCTCACAAAAATCAAACGCCTTGACAAAATTAAAAGCCTCTATTCCACTTCTCCCCCCAGCCATCACCTTCGTCGCCCTCGGCACCTCGCTCCCGGATACATTCGCTTCCCGTACTGCAGCTCTAGAGGACGATACAGCTGACGCTTCAATCAGCAACGTTACTGGATCAAATTCAGTGAATGTATTCTTAGGTCTCGGTTTACCGTGGTTGATCGGAACCATCTACTGGGGGTCGAAAGGCGAGGTGATGGAAGTCAAAGCCGGAACACTGGTGTTTTCGGTTTTAATCTTCTCTATTTGTGCCTTCATCTGTTTATCCTTGCTGAGCTTAAGGAGACGCGCTTTCGGCGGCGAACTGGGAGGCCCTTTTGGGCCGAAAATATTGAGCGGTGTGTTTTTATTCTTGCTCTGGGGATTTTTTATTGGGCTGTCGTCGTGGCGAGCGGTTAAGGGTGATGGAGTGACTTTGGGGGAGCAGGTTGCGGCGATCCTCGTCGGCGTTGCGATCCTGATTTTATCAACGGGTGTTCTGGCTACGCTTGCTAGTTATTGTGGGGGTGGTCAGGAGACAAGTTCTTCTGAGAAGACAGAGCAATCCGAAGAACAAGGCTTTAAAGTGAATTTTGGTGGTGCTAGTGCTAAGAATCTGAATCCTAACTTCCTCGCCACTCCGAACTTTGCCGTGAATAATGTCGGGATCACTCCGCGAGGAATGAATAATTGGGATGGTTCAAATCAGAAGAGTATGATGGCTATGAACACCTCGCCATCGCGTTTCGCACGATCCCGCAGCGGACAGCAACCGATTCCGAGTTCTGGCGACGTGCAGGCTCAGCTTAGTCAGTTTTCGCAGATGCTCAGCGGGATGCAGGAATATATTGCGAATTTGCAGGCTGCGATGAGCGGACAGAATAATGGAAACAACCTGAGTAGCATCAATCCTATGGGTAGCATCAATCCAAACGCATTGTCTCCTGCGAACATCGGGGGTCGCAGTCTACGAGGAGCGCTATCGCCAAATCCTGGGAGTAAACAAAGCAACGTTGGCAATTCCCCTTGTCCTCCGAGTGGCCGTCGGTTTGGATCCACGATTAGCGGTGATGCCCAAAGTACGATGAGCAACGATCTGAGCCTCGCGAATAACGCGGGAAATAACGCAGGAAATATGGGTGGAAATGTTAATGGAACGGACGCCGGAAGGGAATCGCCCGAGAAGGATGGCGCAGGCGCTGCTGAGTCACCCGATGCTTCGACGCATTGCTCGTCTCCGGATATCTAGAAGTTCTATATAGGATCTTTCATTAGTCAGGCGAATTTTATAGTATTCTGAATTAGCATTCTTGATGTAAAACGATTCATTCATCATCTGAATTAGCAAATGTCGTTCATCATCTGAATATTATATGACACAACCATATTAATTGACGGATCTAGAAAAATGGATCTGATATCTCTGATTTTTGCGACACCAAGGTATTTTTTCGACGATTACAATATTTTCGTAACTGTGTGAAGCCTGCATTCTTCTCAAGAGTACACGCAGAAGGCACACACGTCAGGACTTTTTAATTCAGGCGCTGCCCCCGATTTTTAGAATCAAAGCGGTACTGCGGAACTTTTGAGAATTCGCTGCAATGGTCAGATGTGATGGTCACCGGCGGTAATCAATGCACCGCCAGGATCATGAGGACAACAATCTAATTTAGTGGTCTGCGAATGGATTTAGTGGTCTGTGAATGGATACCTGTGTTTTTTTTTCATTGACGGATTTTTGCAATTGATGTCTATCTGATCTCACTTCTCGAAACGTGTAGCTAGATTGCGTTGTGAATCCAGAATGTTCCTGAAATTGCAAAGTTTCCGAATGTTGGTTCTCGAAAATATTCCGGCATCGTCTACAAATTCCATTCAACATTTCTCTCTCAGTGCTTTGTACAATATTCGAGTCCGAGTCAATACTCCGTATACGTGCACTATCATTATTCCTAGCCGTCAGTCGGCCAAAGTCAACCCATCGAGAAAAGTCAACCCATCTCCGAGTCGACCCATCCCTCAGTCAACCCATTAATCCACACCTAACAATCCCCCTCCGCTGTCCAGAATGTCCGCCTCCCGCAAGGAATCCGACGCGGAGGCTTACGATGACGATTTTGAAGATGAGGATACGGTAACCGCTGTAGTGGAAAAAGATGCATCTGCAGATAAGTCGAATGACAATCCCTCGCAATCCGTCGAAGTCAGCGCAAGCGGTATGGAATGCGTGACGATAAGTGGGGATGAGGGGTTTGATGCCGGTGGGAATAATGCGAATAGTGGTAATGCAAGTGGCAACAGTGCGGATCTGGCTACCGCTAACAAAACTGGACCTGCAATAGGCGAAAGTTTGAAAGTTGTCAGCTCAACTGTGAGTTCAACTACTGAGTCGGATGATGCAGCGAAGGGTGTCACGAAAGTAGTAGATCTGTCCGCACAACCACCTAAGACAACAGCGGTAACCAAACCAACTTCTACCACATCAAGTCCCTCTACGCAACAAACCGCCCCTCAAACCGCCCCTAAGACCGGTTCAGTAGCGGAGATGCTCGCAGCCGAAAGACAAGAGAGAGAAAAGAGGGATAAAGCTGCCGCGGATAAGAAACAACTCGAGGCAAAGGAGCAGCTAGAAATGGAGAGGGCAGCTGCGGAGAAGGTCAAACAAGAGAGAGAAAAGGCGAGTCAGAGAGAAAGAGAAAAGGCTGCTCAGGCGAAAAAAGAAAGAGAAGAGAGAGAGGCGAGATTGAAAGAAAAAAGAGAAAAGGAGGAGAAAGCCGCCAGAGAAGCAGCCGAAGCTGCAAAGGAACAGGCAGCGAAGGATGCCGCTGAAGAAAGAGCGAGGAAAATAGCTGCTGCCAAAGAGATGGAAGCTAGAGCGATGGAGATTACTAGGGCAAAAGAAGCAGAAGCGGCGGAGATTGCGGCCGCGCATAGATTGATGGCACAGGTGGCCGCGCAGGATGATAATGGTAAACTTAACAACGAGGAATGAACTTGGAATAAAGGTGCTATTTGTGATTTGAAAATACCACTACCAAGATGCAGCTCGGTATCACAAAACAAAAAAATCTCTTGCAAAAAAACTCACAATAGTACCACCAAAGTGACTCGCACTGACTCCTCGCGCACCCACAGGCGGCGACACTTACGAGGACGATTTTGCGCCCGAGACGGAAGAAGACCTTATGAACGCTGAATTCGATGAGATGGGGATGCCGCCGGAAGGATTGACAGGGGAGGAACTGCAGGATTGGAGGGAGTAAGGAATGATGAGACTGGAGGATTGGAGGAGGAAAGTCTCGTACTCTTTAAAAATTCGAATTGAGGCAGTAGACGGAGAATAATATTATCCACAGCAGAATTCCTTTCACTCATTCCCCAGATACGAACAAGCCCGCATCCTCAACGCCCGATTGAAAGCGATGCTCGCCGAGTCTGATGGAGCAGGTGCGTTTGAATCTGATCCAGGGGCAGGAAAGAAGACTGGAAAGGGGAGTGGAAAGGGTGCAAGAGGTGGTGGTGGTAATGCCCGCGGTCGTGGGAATAATGGAAATATTAGTGGGAGTAGTAGTGGTGGGAATGGAGTAGGAAGGACTCGATCTACTGGTCAGCGGAAGCCTCCGGGAGGAGGGAAGATGCCGACTGGAGCGGGCGGATTAGGGTACCAGGCGGCGAATTTTGAGGTATCTGAAGAAGAAGTACAAAAAAGACTTGAACAGAAACGAGGTGGAAATATGGGAGGTAGAAGCAATAGCAAGGGGAGGAGTGGTGCCCCTGGAAGTAGTTTACACCCTCCGGTTGCACAGCGGTCCGCGAATCGGTCGACTGCGAGTAGTGCGCATTCCACCCATTCGTCGAGGATGGGAAACGTTGGGAAGTCGGTTGTTAGCGGGGGGATGGGTAAGGTCTAAGAGTGCAGGGAAATTAATAAGCCAGCAAACTGAGGAAAAAATGTAGTACGATACGACTTGTTTGATGCTCCAATATTAGGTTCAGTTTAATATCTTTGATTCACTCTCCTCTCCTCAGGTGCTCACCAACAGCAGAAGCCGAACGCAGACCCGAGCGGCAACTCAAGCAGAACGCACACGGGAATGAGTATGAGTATGGGACGAAATGGCACCGGGATGAGCATGAGTAGCGGTATGCCCGGTGGCCACCTGGGAATGTCGACGCAGAGTGGATTGGGGAGTACTGGTATTCCAAAACTCTTGCAAAAGGATCGATGGAGCATGAAACATGATAATCATGATTCCATGAAGGATCGTGTATTTCCATTTGGTAGAACTTCGATTTTAATACTTGCTCAATATATATAATATTTTGTTCAACGTCGAAAAGGTATGCACTCCAGCGCCGGCATGTCCACCCACACCACGCAAACTCAAGCCACAAGACAGAAAAAAGATAATTTCTCTTTCGGTAATCACCAAGTCGCTGAAATCAACTGTAATAATCACCGCCTTCTAGACAGAATCATCGATATCAAGGAGAAGAGTAGCGGAGTAAACACCGGAGGCACAGTCGCCGAAGCTCGCAGAGAAATGGAAGCCGCTCAGAATAAGTTGAGTAGCATCCAGATCAACAGGATGCGAGAAAGCAAGAGGGTGCACAGCGATAATGTGAAATTGGTGGAGCGGTTGGAGAAGGTAAGAAGGGGGTATTCAGTAGGTTAGAACTTAGTTTGACCAGCGATCACTGAACTAAGTTTGAAATTCTATATTACCTCCGTTTACTTCTTGGAAACAATGGAAATCTGGAGCGCCAAAAAATCGAAGTATCCAAAATCAATTATTTCTCCTTCTCCCGTCAGGCCCGCGGCTGCAACCAAAAACCCCGACCGCAGAAGAAGGATTATTATACGCAAGGCGATCTTCCTGCGGGTTGGACGCGTGGAATTGGAGGTCAAGCAATGCCACCGCCGAAGCTCAGGTAGGGCCAAAATTAGAGTATAGATGTTGGGGATTCAATATGGGAAGAGAAAAATTCGAAATAGTTTGATTGGGTCGCCCGAAATTATTCAATCAAATCTCAAAACTCCAGGTGGGGCAAGAAGTACGATGCTGGCGAATGGGCTTCGTAAGTGGATTTCCTCGGCAATTTGTTGGCAAAAATGATCCGATCATGCGATAGAATGAAATGACTGCCGTTGATACTAGCGGCGGAGTTGACAATGCGAGCACTGATTCTCGAATCTCCGTCTGTTTTAGTTGAAATAAAGGAAATTCTGCTCTGAAAATGAATATTATAGTGATGTATACACCAATGAAATTCATGCTTATAGTCTTTCTGTATATTTCTCACTACCATGAAGAATCATACTGGAATCATCGGAATTCGCGCAAGCAGGTACTCGAATTCGAGCTTGTGATATGTTGGCGACAGCATACCAAATTTTGTACTGACACAGAAAACTCGTTTTCTTGGTAACAACGATGTTTACACTTTTTGTAGAGTACTACATTTTGTAATTGAGCTCGTTGCTGGTTCGTCGGATTTGATTTTTTTCTAGTCGTACTTTCGGTGGATCCACGTCGTTGGTTGATCTCAGTTCAGATGTGAAGGGTTTCAGTGGCTGATGAGTGAATCTTGATATAGGTCCGGAAATCGTTGTATGTAATCTTCGCATTCAATCTCGAGTCCTCGTAATCTCAATGATCACACATCTAAATAATTCCCGCAGCTTGATTGGGTGGAGAGGTTTATAGAGTATTGTGGTTGCAAGGGTGGATGCAACCAACGTGATTGATGGTAATCTGAACTTCCCGCAAATCTCCAATAGCCGTATTATGTAGAATTAAGAACCCTAGCGCATCGATCAGTATTAGGAACTTAAACTGAGAAGAGAAAGTCTAACGCAATATCGTTTCCTTACATTGCTCCTGTGATATATAGAATTTCATGCCCAAAATGGCCGTGAAGCGTAAACACTCGAATGTTGACAGCGGGGCTGAGCCCAAGCGCGCCAAGAAGGAGGGTGCTCAATCTTCCTTTCACGACCCTCGGGAGGAGATTACCAAGACGGCGAGGGAGGTGAGAATTTTTGAATATGGTAATACTTGCTAGATATTATATGTGCTTTATGGAATCTGAGTTTGCCATTATCCTCGAACTTCTCATCGACAAAACATAATATTAACAAAAACCCCTCCACGCCAGATGCTCCACCAATTCGGCGACTACATCAACACCTCCGACTCGCAATCGATCCAACTCTCCCCATCTCTGATGGAGTTGATGCACAATGCCTTCCCTCTTTCGGTTACTACTGCGCCTAATGCCAGACACGAATGGGAGCGTGAAATTATTGATATGGTCGGAAATTTGATCTCTCAGCAAATGGAGATGTTGCAGGGCGAAGAGAGGAAGATGGAGGAAGGTGAGATTTTTTGTAAGGGAATGTTGCAGGGGGAAGAGAGGAAGATGGAGGAGGGTGAGGAGAGATGATGAAAACAAAATAAATTCCAGGGTGCTTTACTTGGACCTATTTGTGTACGGAAAACGATTTCCAATTGTGGATTCAGCTACGCAGAAGAAAACAAAACGCAAAACCCGTAGGTATCGACGCCCAGCGCATGAACGTGGCGCATGCTGATGACGATTCCGCGGAGGCGTTGAAGACGCGATTGACCGTGGTGGCGCAGGAATTGGTAGGATTAGATTTTCCAGGGTAGATTTCGATACTGTGGAATAACGTATTTCAAGAAATTGCACATCACCATGCATCACTACAGTTGCATCATTACAGTTCCCAGACTTTTAACACTCCCAGAATCAGAATCATAATGTTACTCTCCCATAATATTACACTCCCAGGCCGAAAAAACCAAGCTCGAAACGTGCAAGAAGCGAGTTGCTGAGCTGGATCATAGGATGAAGACGTACAGACAAGGCATTCGTCAGTCGGAGAAGGAGCAGAGAGATGTGAATGACAAAGTAAGGGATTAAGTTTGAGTTTTAACGTGGTAATAGGTTTGAGTTTTTTCGGCTCATCAGAAACAGATCTAGAAAGTTTCTTCGCCAAAAGGAAAAAATGATTTATACGTAAATACATTTTCTGAATCTTCCAAAAACACGCTAGATCACCGACATCCGCTCCGTCGTGGACGCCGTCCAGAGAATGATGGGAGGCGAGGAGGCTAGTGCTGATGAGACCAGTTTGATCGAAGAACATTTGAGGCTATGTGATGCAGATGATTCGATGATTGAAGCTTTGCAAAATGTTTCTGATGCAGCGGAAGGGACTTTTGCGCATACGGTGAGGGGCTGGGGCGTTGAGGTGCTAACTATTATTGTGAAATCAGTTGTTCGGGGTATGATTTTTGGTGGTCTCGAGCGATCGAATTTTGACGCCGCCGGCCGATGTGACGGGGGAAGAGAAGCCAGCTTCAGCTTTGCGTTGCCGAAATGACCCCCGAAGTTATCGACTGGCTGCACGAAGACGAATATCACAAAGTCCTGGCCAGCTCCATATTTAACTTTGGGCGCTACGATGTGAGGGAGTACCAAATAATGGAGGCCGCTGAAAACACGGACAACGGGGTAGCGGCGGAGTCGAGTCTAGGCTCAGGTCGCATAGGTTGTTCCATGCGAGATACGACGCTTTATAATGAAATCTCATTTTATACGACGCTTTATGATGAAATGACCGACCGCGCGCCGACGCCTGCGGGCCCGCGCGGGCGGAACGCCAAACCCGATCGAAAACCTGACGCCGCGCGCGACGCATGCCTGCTTTACCCGAAGCCGACGCCCGGTGCTCACTCGAACAACAGACTCCCACTAACTCGGTTTCACTCGCCAAAAGGGAATCCAAATAAGATTCTTCTCACTCCTCCTCAGGCCATGCGCAACGCCTCGGAGATGTTGCAAGCGCATTTGGGAAACGCGGAGAAGAAATACGCTGACCTCGAGAATAAGTTGCATACGAAGAGGGAGGAGTTGACGGGTAAGGAGAATGTGTCAGGCTAGGAATGCAACATACCTAAGAATGCCGCGCTCATTTTCCCAGACTAGTCAATAGCAGACTACTCGAGCTTAAACCACTCACTACTACATACATACATCCCAGGCGTCGAATCCGAGCTGACATCCGCAGAGGAGCAGCGAGATGAGTTGACCACGAGCTACGACAATCTCGAAGAGCAAAAACAGACGAGTGATGCGGTGAGGATAAACAATGTATATTTTAAGTTCTGCTCGTTCATGCACCTGAAATCGCATACTCTTGAGTACAATAACAGATCACCAACAGATTAAACAAAACCATTTCCAATCCTTCCCCAGCACCTCCGCGACTGCCGTTCCCGCTTCAAACTAGCGCAGGTCGAGTTGGATCGGTTGCAGAAGCTGTTGCAGGCCAAAAGAAACGAGATCACCGATTACGAGTTGAATTGCGTCGATGTCTTCAAAATGCTTGAGGGCAGCAGTGGAAGTGCGATGTTTAGCAAGCTGCAGAATAATGCTTCGAATAGTAGTGGTCAGGGGATGAAAGTCGAGCAGAAACAAGAAGATAATTTTCAGGACTCCTCTGCAAGTTCTTCTTCTTCTTCCTCCGCGAATAATGATGCTGGAAATAATGCGATGGCTGGCAGTGGTTATTCCCAAGGAGAGAAGGCGATGCCAAAGACGCCGAGGAGTGCGATGAGGAAGGGAGCGAATATGAATCCGACGCCGAAGAGCGTAAGATTTGGATTTGTAACATTATAGTATGTTGCGTAGATCAAAGTGTAGGGAAAGTGAAACCTGATAGTAGAACATAGCATTTAAATTATTTAAATAGGACGCCCTCTCAATCTTCAAATTTTCGTCTTCAGGTCCACTGGCCCGATGAACTCGCGAAGCAAGCAGGCATTATGGGTAAAATGGTGTCGCCGATTATGGGCATGTTCAGACGCTTTTCTGGAGGAGGCAACGAAGGAGCTGACGGGGAGAAGGAGAAGAGTGAGGAGGATAGACTATAGTATTCGAATCCTGATGATAGTTTTGGAGGATCTAAGTTTGGAGAATTCTGGTAATAGTTTTAAAGTGCAAGTTTTAAAGTTTGAGTCTCAATTTTACTTTTCTTCCTATTTCTCTTTCCATCTCTCCAGCCTCCTTCGAATCCGACAAGAAGGCTGGTCTCACCCCACTCCGCGAAGACATTGATTCCAACTCCCCAGCCCCCTTCGAATCCGACAAGAAGGCTGGTCTCACCCCATTACGTGAAGATATTGATATTACGCCGGAGTCGAGGACTTCCGGAAGTGACATCCCGCTGTGGAAGAAGAGGCATTTTGCTGGAGGGTTGCTGCCCGGTGAGAGATTATTTTAGTATTTGCAGTTGGTTGAGTTGCTGTCTCGTAAGAGATTCTTTTAACAGCGTCTTCGGTTGGCAAAAGAACTACGAACCTTCAAGGCAGAATTCCGATTTCGAAAAAAAATCCCTCTCAGGTGAAGAAGAGACCTTCGAAGCCGAAGTTCGCGACGCGGCAGGAGGTGTATCGAGTGAGGTTCCCGAAGGCATCCCCGAGGGAATCAAGCCCGAGAAGTTGGAGACTACTGCCTAAAGTCTTACTGCTTCGGCGGTAAGATTTTGGTGATTTAGGATTTTGGATTGTGTCTGGAGTGGAGATTCTTATTGGGGAGGAGCGTGGTGTAAAAGGAGGAGGAGGTGGTTTCAGGACGTGGTGTAAGGAGGAGGTGTAAAAGAAGAGGAGATCTATAAGGATTGGTACAAACATATCGAGAGGTGTATAAAGGATAACAGTTTTAATCGATACGGAACTTGCAATTCATCACAGGAAAATTACTATTCAAGAAGCAAACAATGTCAATATTCAATCGTTTTTCCATTCCACTATTTGAGAGCTATTCACAAATTAGCAAACTAATCGGAGATATATGCTGCGCGGTGTCAAGGAGTCGAGTCGGTGAGAAGACCTATTAAGCAACGTTACTTTTCAGAAGATGAAAAAATCTAAGTTATCTCCCCGATTTAAGACTATTGCTTGGCATTTGTCTTGGGAAGATAACGGTGAAGGACGCGCGCGGAGACCACCAGTATCAAACGATCGGATGATACCGGACCCTGGAGTGTAACTTAATCAAGGGAAGAGTCATCAAGATTCACAAAGACTACTAGCACCTGTGTAGTATTAGCATCGCACAACAGAAACTGAAAACTAAGATGTCACAACTCAGATGTCACAATTAAGATGTCCCAACTAAGATGTCACAATTAAGATGTCCCAACTAAGATGTCACAACTCAAGTGCACAGACAGATAAGCATGCCGATGGCAAGCCGCACATCCTTGATATAAAATATCGCAGAAACTACATCGCAGAAGCGAACTTGATATTACAAAACCAACAGAAACACTTTTTTTGCTCGTAGCAGTATTTATTACACGATTAAGTACACGATTCAGCACACTACTAGGTATTCCGAAACTTTATCAATACGATATCACACCGTCACACGCCTTTTTTTCCAACGTACATATGAATATGTATGGTTCAGATCACAGGTAATAACAAAAGTTTTGTTGAACGCTCATCGTAGAATGAATTTCAGTCCCTACCAATTGGCGAGAACTCACAGACACGATGAATGGCAAGAATCAATTGAATCGATATTCCACTCAATTTTGCGAGGTTTCAGTCAATCAATTTTGCTTTGCAATTTGTGTATTAATGAGATCAGTGTCAATTTTTTTTTAGATCGAGATTTTTGATTTTCCCCCGCAGATTTTTTTCCCCTGTCGAATGCAGTCAATTTTTCCCTATCTGCTGATTGTTTTCTGAAGTTGAAATCGAGATTCACTCTGAAATCGCAAATTTGAATCGAAGTACCCTCTTGAGTCTTTGAATTTGTTCAATTTCATCCAAAACGCAGCATTATGATCTGGCATCAACAGTACAGATTACAGAAGTGTTAGCATAGTACAGATTACCCCTCTCTTTTCCACCGATCCCCACGCTGATCCTCCTCTCTCCCCTCCAAACTGTTTAGCTTGTCCCCCAAACTGGAACCCCCGAACTGGAGTCAAAACTCCCACCATGGCCCCCGGTTTCGTCCAGCTCGCCCTGGACGCCCTGTTCGGCAGAGTGAGGAAGGCCGCGTGTTCGGCCGCCAATGTGAATCCGGATCCCAGATTGGTCCCAGATGTCGGGCATGGTCAGATTTTGGGACAGCAGGGCGTCGGGGCCGGGGGGTTTGCAGAAATGACGGCTTTGGCGAAATCGGGGGTGGATTTTTTGGCCGGATGTGAGCCGGCCCCGATCAGAAGTTCAGCGAGTGTCCGGGCGGATGATGTTTCGGGAATGATTCGGGATGCAGAGATCGATCCGGGGCCGACAGTTTCGGGTGTTTTGGGGGATTCTTGGGGTGGGCCGGTCGTTGCTTTTTCGCAGGATGAGATTCGGGAAAACGGGATTTTGCAGTGAAAATGCGGTTGGGGGTTGGGCCCGGTTGTGTCGTCATTGATGGGGATTGCAGTGAATGGGAGTGAAGTTTGGGGTGGAAAGATGGTTCTGCAAAAGGAGCATACTCTGGACACATTTACATTGAAGAAAACATAAAGAATGAACTTTGAAGGATTTTTTGCAACATTTTTCGATCCAATAATTCGCCTTGCCAGTAATCATCCTGATCATTACCACTAAAATTTCCTATGAGCTGCCACTAAAATTTCCTATGAATTGCCTATGAATTGCCACTAAAATTGTCTACCAATTGCCGCAAAAATGAACACAGACTTACATTAGTAGGAGGAGTGGGAGGGCAGATGGTGGAGGAGGCAGGAGACACCGGAAAAGCGAACTTCAAAGCGGTTACGCCAGAAAAGAAGTGCGGAAATCGAACGAAAGATGGAGTGACACCAGAGCAAAGATGGGAGAAACGGCTAAAGAGATCATGCGAAAAGCGGGAGCAAATAGACAGTATGCTCGCCGCGGAAGAGCAGAAGAATTTAAGACTTCTGGAGGAGAAGAGGCAGAAAGAGGAGGAAAATCAGAGGGAGAAGGAGGAAGAGGCGAAGAGAAAGAAGGAGGAAGGTGAGGAACAGCGGAAGGGAAATACACAGCAGAAGGGGAAGGGAAAGAATACGGAGAGAAACAGGCGCCGCCGCGAGAAAAAGCGGGCAGCCAAGCGCGAACGGAAAAACGCGCGTGACGCAGCAGAAGATCAGCATTAAAATGGCATTTTCCTAAGGCCAGATCCCGCTGATTAAAATGCGAGTGCGTCTACAGACAAAAGTGCGGATTCAGAAGGTGCGAATAGAAGAATACTTATGGAATACACAAACATAATTAGTGCGCGTTCAGCATTATTCCACTGACGCCACTATTTAGTCTATAAAAGAATCGAAGGATAAATTCTAATCGAATTTCCTTGCAAATATCATAGCGGTAGGTTTGAGAAGGCAGAGTGGTTTGCGAATCTAGTGTACATTAGAAGCATATTACATGTGAGATGTGATTATCATCATCATTAAAGTTATTGGAGGAGCTTAGGCAAAGATGGTTGGTCCGTCGTCGCGCAGGTTATTGCGATACTCTTGCGATTGCAACATATGATTTTGGGTCTCCGGGCAGGACTAGACGCCAACACCGACGATCAGTTTCACGCGACGATTCCCTCGACGTGGAAACGATTACACAAGCAATAATGCGCTAGCGACTACGATCGTCATCGATTCGGCCATAATCGAGAGTAGTTCCGAACAAATCTATCAACCAATAGAACAACCGAACAAGATAATAGAACAAAAGATAATAGAACAAATAGCAGAACGAATAGCAGAACAGCCAAGCAGCAGAACGGCAAGCAACAAGAATACAAATCACCTGATTTAGAACGAACACAAATATTCCACGGAAAAATAAGATCAGTGGTACTCAACCATACTCAGCAAAATGACAACCGACAGCGGCCGATCAGGCGGCGCCGCCGCTGGGAGGAGTGACCTCCGCCAAGTGCAGTCAGCAACGCCGATGGACACCGTCACAGCAGTCCGCTTTTGCCCGAGTACAACAAGTTCAGACTTCTTGGTGACGAGCTGGGACAAAGGAGCGTAAGGAGAACTACGGATAACATAATATTTCGCGAGTAGGATAGTATGCCAGTAAGAAGATCCTGTAATTACTTACACCTCATATAAATGATTGTATTGGTGGTCGTATGATTCCTCTTAGTGTAGTAGATGCTATCGCCAAACAAAAAACCTCAGATATCTCTACGACGCAGCCAATGAAAAATGAAAACTCTCAGATATCTCTACGATGCGGCGAACGGTGAATTGAAAGCGAAATATACGATGCCGATGCCCATCCTCGATGGTTGTTATGCAGATGAACGAACAATTTTGTTAACGGATTTGAGCGGACGGATAGCGATGGTGGATGTTATTGTAAGAGAATATGGAAGGAAATACAGATATTGCGCACGGAAAATATTATTGCGCACTGACAGGGGATAGAAGTATTGCGTATTTAGAGTGATTGTAATTCAGAGATAGCAGATGTCGTTAGCAGGCGAAACACTTCTTTCCCACACCAACATTATAAACTCACATCCTCCCCAGACCTCCAAAACAATAGCGACCAAAGAAAAGTGCCACCGGGACGCAATTCGAGCTGTGAGAATGATCAATCCCTCTCAACCAAAAGACGCAAACGCTGCTGGGGGTGGTGCAGGTGCAGGTGCATTGACAGGTCCGTGTTTTATTACCGGAGGATGGGATAGACAAATAAAAATGTGGGACGCCCGGTCGATGAGCAATACTGCAACGAATGCACTGACGAATGCCAAAGTTTTTTGTATGGATGTGAATGGGGATAAGCACTGTGTTGTGGGGGGAAGCGACAAGAAGATTCACGTTTTTGATTACAGGAATGGATTGGCCAGGTTGCTGGAGAAGGAAAGTGAGGAATGTTGATGTTACAAAGATTTGATTTCGAGGAGATACTATTTATGATTTCGATGATACGAAGATTTTCGATAAAGTACTTTTTTGGGTATGACATATTGATATTCTGCATGATCCTTATTGTGATTTGTTCTGAAATATTTTTCTCGAGCACCACCCCAGGTCCACTGAAGTACCAATTGCGGTCGATAACCTGTTTCCCAAGCAATGACGGATATGTACACGGAAGTGTCGAGGGAAGGGCGAGTTGGCTGTAAGAGGATCGAGATTTGATGAAGTGTTCCAGCACATGATGCGAAATCATTATGGATGCAAAGTCAATATCAGATAGGAAATATCCACCAAGCGACGTTAAATTCCACAAGTATTTCGGCGAGTCCTTCAACTTGTAAACCACTTCCAAATAAACCTCACCAGGTACTTCGACGAGTCGTCAAATGTCCCTGGGAAGAAATTCGCGTTTACGTGTCATCGCATCGAAAAAGAAGGCCAAAAACAGATTTATCCTGTGCATGATATCAAATTTCATCCTGCGTAAGAAATATTAAGTCAATATGAGGAGAGAGGTGGATTGTTTAATAACTTTCAGATGTTGTTAATGTTGTAGCACAAATGGATAGATACCAATCGCAAAATCATATTATGAATTAAATTCATCACCTAGAAACTTGAAAACACAACCTCCCAGCGGCACCTTCGCCACCGTTGGAGGCGACGGCACCTTAGCTATGTGGGACCCGACCGTTAAAACCCGAAAATGGAAAACTTCTGCCTTCGACGACGAAATCACCGCGATCGATTTTTCGAAGGGTGGGAACTACGTCGCAATGGCCATCGGAAGTACCAAGGAGGAGAGCGATGAAAGGGGGATGGGGCATGAGAAGTTGGGGAATTTGGGTCAGAGACAGATCTGGGTCAAGGATTTAAACGAGGGGTTGACGGGGTGTAAAAAATGAATTTCTGTTGGGAGGCGGGAACGAGACTTGAATGAGGGGTTGACGGGGTGTAAGAAATGAATTGCTGTTGTGGATTGTTGTGAACGAGGTGGAGACCGAGGTGGGTGAGTGCATGTTTGATGTTTGTGGAAGCTTGAGTTGTGAACTTGTTTGCGGAGGGAGGCGGAGGTAACAACATGCGCAGAGAGGGGGAACTTGAGTAGCTGAGGAGGTGAGCTGTTGAGATGATGAATAGAGGAGAACACAGAAGATGGGTAGGTAACTGCACCAGTCAATGGTGCAGATGAGGAGACAAAACTACTTGAGAATTCAATCCTGCATATCTGCATGCGAAGCTGTTCGAAAAACCAAAAAAACACGATCCTCTCTTGAGGAGTATCAGAGTATTATCATGACCGTAGTGCTCTTAATTGAACGGGTTTTTTTCAAATCCAAACGAAGTTCTTTTTTGCAGCGAAGACCTGTGCAGGTTTCAGTAGGAATGACGAAGTTAAAAGTGGAAGTTGAGTCAATTTGTTCCGAAGTTTTTCCAGCGTTGTTTGTATCAAGTTTTAGCGGTTTGTTTGAAGTTGCTGCTCAGTAGTAGGGTTTGGTATGATGATGTCAATATTAATAAATCTTTTCGCAATCTTAAATCAATGTTATCCTACGTGGATCATTATGAATTCTTATTTTAGCGGCAGACCGTGCTAGTTCCACGCGGATCAGAGGTGAGTGTCCTGGATCAGAGGTGAGTGTCCTGGTGAATTTCCCCTCGATTCGCTCGTTTCCGTTGCGTATTTTTTTGAAGTGGAACGGAAAACGGATCGCGGATCGAGGAACGGTCCGAAAACGGATCGCGGATCGAACACCAATATTACCGATACCATTTCATTAATACCATACCAATAAAAAGATGTCACCTTAAACTGTGTGCCACCGAGCGTAAGAGCTTACATTTGGAGACGACGAATCTTTGAATCTTTGACGCAGTTGAAGCAGTGTTAGTGCTGAAGTGTGCGGAGCCAGAGCTGAATCGTTGATTTTTTGCGGAGCCAGAGCTGATCCTCCTGAGGGCTATAAAGCAGCTGGTGCATGACGTGACTGGGAGCAGTGTGGTCTTCGCATGATGCGTCGAAAATGTGGCCGGCTATGCAAAGCTACATAACTGGGAGTAGTGTAAGAGTGCACCTACTACTATGTATCGGGATAGTTTGTTGATGCGTGTTTTGAGTATCAGCTCGACTATTATGCAACTTTGGAACGCACGGACATCTCCCTTATTACGAGTATAGTACTACTACTAACACAACTAAAACCAGAACCCTCCTTCTTCTGGCAATTCCTCTGCGACGTCACCTGTGAAGCAACCTTCGCAACAAACCACCTCCGCTGCGAGCAGCGCAAACGCTACCACCAGTATTAATCCAAGTAGCAGCAATAATCCGAGTAGTAGTAGTCAGTACACTAGCACGATGATGCCCAATACAAACGCGTTATTGTCGGGCAATCTAAAAGCCTCCCAACTCACTGGCATGCAAGGTTTCCAAGGCCCAAAACCAATTGGTTCTGGTTTAGTAACGCAACAACAAGTTCCCCAACAACAAAAATCTGGAAGTGGGAATTCGAATATGAGAACTAGAGGGTCGGGTGTCACTGCAGGCCAACCTATGACCGCCGGAGGTCCCGGAGGCGTAACTGCGCAGCCCATGAGTCGCGCTTTAGGACAGGGAGCCAGTCCACTCGGAAAAAAGATGCAGGGAGGTCCCGGGCAAGGAGCTCTAGGAATGAACACAGGTCCGTTGATGCAGGGAGGGCCGCCGGGAGCTCAGCGATACGTTACACCAAGAACAGGCAACGGCGGCATAAATCCAGGATTTAGTGGCGTGGGAAGGGGGTTGGGTGAGGGGATGATATATTTTGCTTGCGGTGATATACTATCATGGATACGCTTAGTACAAAAAGTATGTGCCTGGTAGTTCGCGAATCGTATTATTGAACAGCCCGAATCGGAGTATTGAGTGTGATCGTACAATCCTGCGATTCCCAATCATAAAAAACATTTCCCGAAATCTGAACCTAGGCCTCGCCTCCCCACCACCACGGCGCGAGCAGCAGCAGCCGCAGAGTTCACGGACGTTAGGTGGTGGATTCATAGCTGCTCCACCTGTCAGCTCATCAGCGTTGATGGCAGGTGTGGGAGGAAGCGCGAGCAAGAACCACACTACCAAAAGTAGCCACAACCAAAACAAACGCGGCAGCATCGACTCGGACAGCGGTCAGAACACCAGTTCAACGATAGCGTCTTCTGGGGATGTCGGAATCCTAGCGAACATGATGAACCCCGGGAGTATCGCGGATGCCAAAACCATAAAGGGTAATTCCTCCTCGTCCGCTGCCAAACTCCTGGGGCATGAGAGCACCATCACCCCCACCGGCAGCACCACCCAGCCACATGGGCAGAACGGGGAGACCAGTGGTGTCACGTCGAATGAGGAAAATAATCATCTGAATGGAGAAAATAATTTGGACGGAAGCGCCAGCGGGAGTGCCAGTAGTGCTTCTGCTAGTGGGAGCGCGAGTGCCAGTGCCAGTGGCAGCAGCGGTGCCGAATACACTGGGATGAATCAATCTAGCGTTGACGGGACCAGTAGTAGCGTGGAGGATGCGACTAGTAGAAGCGTTGGTAGTTTAGGAAGTGTCGGCAGCGAAGATCGGAGGAGTGCTGGCGGTGCTGGTGGAGAGCGGGGGAAGAACAGTAATATTCGTGCTGTACAGAACATGGCACAAAACGCGGCGAACGCAGCACAGCACCAGAGGGCGAAGCGGGCAAACAGCGGGATCGAGATTGGCGGAAATCGAGGTCCAGGAGGTCAAAACAACAACGGCCCAAGAAAACAGCAGCGGAACAGCACGATTGGGCTTGGGGTGGCTAATCTGACCGGGGTTGCAGCGATAAATGCAAACTCTGGAATGCCAGGCAGTGGCATATTGAATGCGAGCATTCCAAATTCAGGAGTGTTGAATACATCGAATATTCCGGGAATGGGAAATATTGGGGCAAACACGGCAAACATAGGTGGAGCGCCATCTTCAGGCACTGGCAGCAGCAGCAGTTTTACCGCAATGCCTAATTCGGTGCCTAACTCCGGCGTTCTCGGAGCGAGCGCAATACCAACAGCGATGCCAACCGCAATCATCCAAGGAGCCGCGGCAGCCGCAGCTGCGCAGCGGCTGAGCCCCGAAAAACAGCGACACCCAAACCAGCACCGCTCGCAGACTGCTCAAAACTTGCGGAGTGGGGGAGGCAATAGCAGCGGGCATAAAGGAAACAATAATCATGCACAAAAACGAAATAATAGTGGTAATCACCAACAGCAGCAGTTGGCGAAGACAAATAGCCTTGGCTTCGGACAAACTTCTAATCCGATGGCATTTACCGCGAGCAGT
>Ga0099798_10072_pt1 | contig 29822 bp, 18 predicted proteins | sample Uncmet_Sort29A_1_FD_89870 | JGI IMG/M metagenome (GOLD analysis project Ga0099798, IMG submission 89870) | Marine eukaryotic communities from CALCOFI LINE 67, Pacific Ocean - CN13ID_Sort29A_1 | ecosystem: Environmental > Aquatic > Marine > Oceanic | place: Pacific Ocean: Monterey Bay | collected...
GGATAGCAGCATACTCTCAGGCGACCACCGCTTCCAGAACGTCATGTAGGTGAGCGTCGAAATAACCGTGCACAGGGTGAGCATCCAGAAACACCTTAAACCAAGGATCAAGAGTAACCGCCCAGTAGTTGGCATCTTGTACGGGAATTTTTCTTCAGCTTCAGCTTCGTCCATTTCCCCTGATCCCGCGGAATACTCCTCACCGTCGCCCTGACCAAAGACGCGAAAACTAAATCCCACGGTCGAAAACCACGTGAACGCCATGTACGCCAGGTATAACAAGAGAACACCGCACAGGATCCAGCAAGCGTAGCCCTTGCTGCGGTCCTTGAAGATGTCGAGCAGATCGCGTTTCAGGCTCTCCCAGAACCCCAAGTGTTGTACGCCCCCCTGCCCTACCTGTTCTGGGTTAACTGAGAAAGATAACGGAGACAACCGGTGACCAAGGGAAGTAGACATCGCCCTTGTTGCCTTGGGGATATCGGGGAGTTTGAAGACGCACTTGCCCTTGGGATTGGCCTTCTTGAAGAGGGAGTGTTGGGTGGAGTGGTCCACTTTTCTTTCGGTCGTCTCGGAAAGGACGGTGACCCGACCGGCGGCGGCCTCGTCGAGGGTGAAGGTGGATTCGGTGGAAGATTTCTTAGCCTTAGCAGCAGCTTTCCTCTCCCCTTCTTTCAACGACATAACCTCGACGCTCTTGAAGCGCTTCTCCCTAAGTCCGATGAACTCCATCACCTTTTGAGCAAGCTCCTCTTTAACTCTTTGACCTTGCTCGATGACCGCATCGACATCAACCCCGCCCAGACTAATCGCGGACATCACGCCGGACGTGCTCGCCCCGCCCGACACCGAGGCCGAGCTCGCGCTGCCGCCCTTGCGCTTCTGCTGAGCTGCCGCGTCCTTCTCACCCTTGTCGCCGCCCATGCAGACGAACCGGAGAATCTCCGTGCTCCGACTCGGATCCGGATGCGGCGGCGGTTTCTCCACGACCATCGTCCACTCGCTCCCCGGTTGAGCCGTCACAACCGAGCTCTTCTTGGCGTCCACCGCACTCAACTGGGGGTGGAACTGGATGGTTTCCGCCGCGAACGGGACGTACACGAACTGGTACTCGTCGTCGTCCGAGAAGGAAGAGAAGGGCCACCAGCTAGCTAGCAGCAGCTGCTCATCACTCGTCCTACTCTCCCCCAGCCCCAACGTGTCGTGCCAGAAGTCCGCCACCCACCGGGAGAACCGAAACTCCCAGCCCTCCCGGACCTCCTTCCAGCCCTGCTGCATAAGGATCGCATCTTCCTTGCTGGGTTTGGCGACCTTGACCTTCGGCACCGGACAGTCACTTGACTCCGAAAAATACATCGGTTCCAGGACGTACGGCGCAGGGCCGTTTGTCCCGATCGGAACAAGATACCGATCGTAAGCGGCGTCCCAGACGCCGCGCTCGTTGCAGATCGGATCCGCTTTGTCTACGGCGGCTTGAATAGCAGCAGCCTGGTCCGGCGCCTGCTTCTGTGCCTTGAAGAACGAGATAGGGTTCAAGCTGGTCGATTTCCCGCGCCTCGCCTCCTCCTCCAGTTCTTCCACGCGGTCCTCCGCCTCGTCCGTTTTATCTCTCACCCGTATAAGGTCGGGGGGCAACCGGGTCGGCATCGCCAACTCCGAGTCGGGCACGGCCGCGATCATGGACTTCACCATGTTGGTGTGGGCGTGCATGCGGAGCCGGATGTCCTCCGATGTTTGGGTGATCTCAAATGGTATGGAGGAGTCCATTGCTGAGGTGGATCTGGAACAGCAGAGCGCCACGAGCAGGACTCGGATGAGTTGAAGGAAAACGGACATCATGATTTTCATGTGAAGTTAAACTACTGTGCGGCTGTTGTAACTGGGAGAAAAACTACTTGGTGGTTATTACGAGAGACTAGCGCGGTGATAGACTGGTGAAACGGAGCGAGGGAAAAATGCCTTGGAGCTTCGAGCTCAAGCTGGCAGGAAGCGTTTTACGACGGCCATGAACGTTGTGTGGCAGGGGAGCCACACAACAGGTCTGTATTCTCTGGGCAATATACCATGCGTCCTCCTAAATGACGCTAAAAGGAGCGGTTAGAAGCCGCATCAATCACCCAAGTCCCGCACATTCGCTAAGCGCAACCCATAGGCTCGGCATGTCTCAACTCACAACTCTACGTTTCACCTCGCTTTTGCGCGTACCACCCCCAAATAGCAGTGCGAGAACTCTTCGAGCCGCACCTTCGAAGCTTGCCCCCCGGCGCTCCTCTCTGAACGGGGACCACAGGACGTTTTGGGTCTTGGTCTTTGCCTGAGGCTCACGGATCGCGTCTCATTTAGTTAAACGGTCGTAGCGTTAAATTGTGACGGGAAGCGCACTTGAAGAGATGTCTTGTCGCGACAGCAGCCTGAATTCCAGGCTATGCGGCGCGGTGGCAGAGAAAAGCTCGGCTGAGGTAACAACAACTGTACAGAACGAAGAGCTGACCAATGAGTTGTAATACTGACTTCCGAATCCTCAGAAACTGCAGGTGGTGCGCGGCTGACACGCACCTACTCACACTCTAATTCCGGGATGCACATTTAATTAGGTTGCGGTTCGGTGTTTGTAACGGCTGATCATAGCCCCAAGATGGGTCCAACCTTAACCAGCAGCACCTCCCGCACGCTGCAGCGGAGTTCGCTCGACGTCGCCAGACACAGGTCCGCCAGCAGCGGAAACAGGACCGGACACACCGTCTTGAACAGGTCACGCACGATCTTGCGCTCGGCTCCATCAGCGGGGTCGACGAGGGTGGTGTTGTTGTCTTTGCTAATGCCCGGTGTACCTGGCGTCCCAGCCGCTGCGTTGACGTTGTCCGAGTCGTTCGGCGTCCCCTTGCCCGTCGAATTAGCATCTGCTTCAATCAGGTTGTGGAGAATCACTTGGGTAATAATCGGCTGCAGCCCGGTCGTCTCCCGCTCGTACTCCACGGCCTGGACCTCATTCTCGCCGTCGCGGAGCATGGACTGCATAAGGCGGTCTTTCCGCACGTAATTATGGATCACGGAGCGAGAACAGAAGGTGAGTTTCTCGCACAGCTCCGTGTCCAACCTGCCCATGGAGTAGAGGCCGAACAGGATGCCGAGATAGCAGGTCAGCCCTTCTCTCTCTTGCTTGAGAAGCCCGGGGAGGTCGCGCATGTCCCGCATGAAACCTAGCCGTTTTAACTCCAAACGCAGCGATATCTTCTGGTTGAAGTCGTGCGCGAAGGTGAAGGAAGATTCCAATGCCGATAAAATCGTCACAATCACCGGTCGAGGAATCACCTCGGCATGTTTCTCGAACGTGTTGTGCACGCAGTCGATGAGCAGGAGCTGCACCACGCACCCCGTCACCACCGACCGCGTCACCTCATCCACCTGGCCAGCAGCCGACTGGGAGCTGGCGCGATCCGTAGGCGTGGGTGCTTGCGGCCCCTTCATTGGGGACGTATGCGGAGCGGACGCAGCCGCTGGTGGGATGGGTGGTGCGTTCTCGCCGGTTGCTTGGGCTGTTGAGGAGGAGCTCGGGGAAGTTTCTACGGGAACACCGTCCTCGGTACGAGCAGGAGGGTTGAAAGGCTTGGCGGGATCACTGGGAGGGTTAGAAAAGAATAGATACATGCTGTGAATGTGAACACCACAACGATTTCCGACAAACAGACACACAAAACCCAAACGCAATCCTTACCCAGCCTGCGCTCTCCCCTTCGGCTGCGCCGCCTTTTTCGCGCCTCCGGTTCTGATCTGGTGCTGCCTCACCAACGCTGTGTATAATTCGTCCTGAATAGCCACGGGCGTTGTGGCCTGAAACAGCTGTTCCACACTCCCCGCTACCAACTCCCAGTTCTCCGGCGAGAACTTGTCGCCGGATTTTTCGATGAGCTGTTTCAACGCCTCAACACCGAGCCTAGCCACCGACTCCACCGTGTGCGTCACCGTGCTGGCGAGGACCTGGATCACATCGCCTAAGAGGAAGGAGAGCTGCGCAAAGTGCGCGTCAACCAGACTCACGCAGTTGGAGAAGGCGGAGAGGCAGATCGTGTCCTGCTGTTTTCTATCCACAACCTCGAGCTGGATGTCGTCGAACAGCGGGAACAGCACCCCCCGGAAGACCACGCGCCACGTGTCCTGGTCGAAGCAGGCGCCACCATGGGTCTTCAACAGCTCGAAGAGCCCGTTCAAAGCACGAGTGCGAACCTCCTTCCGACTATCCCCAGACAGCGTGCACATCGCTCTGAGTAAAGGAAACCACTGCGCAGCTTGTCCCTCCGCTGACGCTTTGGAGAGGGTCTTAACCGGCGAATCCACGCCCGAAATCGTCTCGGTCGCAGACGAAGAGTCACCTGCGCCGCCTTGAACCGTCTCCCGGTCCGCTACTTCCTCAGCTTCTTCCTTGGCTACCTTGGAGAGGTACTCGGCGGCGTTAAAGATGAGCTGAATAACTTCCAACGCCTGAGCTGTGGACAGCATCGGACACTGCGCAAACCCCACCAGCGCCGTCATGCCCTCCTGGAAGTTGCCGACGAAGTGTTGTTGATGATTTTCTATTGCCCCCTGGATGACGGCGAAACTGTTCAGGATCAGGGTTTTCCGCGCTTGTAACTGCTCCTTAGTCAATCCAGACACGTTCATCTGCTGCTGCCCACCATCCTTGCTGGAACCCCCGGTCATGGGGATTCCCATGTTGGCCGGTTTCGTCGTCTGTTCGAGGATCTGGAACAGGTTCTTCCACCCGGTTTTGATGGAGGAATGATTCGCCTTCATCAGGTTCTGGACGACGGAGATGACGAAGTACTTGGCCTCAAGGTTAGCGTTCGGAGAAGAAACTACCATCTCCATCGGCCGCAAAAACTCCGCCTGAAAGCTGTTGAACTCAGCTAATTCGGGGCGAGAGAGGAACTTCATCGCTAATTGACGAAGGGAATCTAGGGCGTACATGACCACGTTGCGGTTCCTGCACGACACCACGTCGGAAAAGTGCCCCGAAATCACCTTCCACACCTTGGTCCACACCTGTTTACCCCTTGGGACGGAGGTGGACGCGCTCATGTTGGCGTCCGCGACCTCAACCAGCTTTTGGAGGGAGAAGATCCGCGGTTCCGCCGACACCTGGCTTCTTAAACTCAACTCATCCGCGGACACCTGACACAGCGCCGTAACGAAGTCCACGATGGCTGTCGCGGAGAGGTTGGTCGACGTCGCAAAAAGCTTATCAATATCTGAGATGTTGATCTGAGAAATGATGGTTTCGGAGTTAAGGTACTCGGTATGGAGTTCTTCTTCGGACATCCTAATCACCCCAGAGTGTCCGGTGCCCACCTTCCGCTTCACCTGTGATTGGCGAATACTACCCGACCCCCGTGTACCCTCCCCGGACGCCGGAGTTGATCCACCTAACGCGGACCCGAAGACGCTGCTGTCCCGCTGGGCTACCGATCCCTGTGATTGCCTGTCGGGGGAAGTTTCGCCGCTGTTCACCTTGCCCTCAGATTCATCAAAGAAGTGGGAGTCTGGCTTGAGCGTCCTAATCAACTGCAACCGCTCCAAGTACGAGATCGTCTGCAACACGTGCGTCCAGCTGCTCGCCAAGTGGTTTCCGTCATGGAGACCGATTTCTAACAGCACCTTAACGCACTCGACGTTCTTCTGGGTCATTTCCTTAATCGTGGCGAGGTAGGTGAACTTGGCGAGACTACACACGAACGCGTCCCGATGAGTCTCCATGTTCAACCTAGCTGCAAACCGGATGCACAATCGCATCGCGTGCACCGACAGCTCGATCATGCGGTTCTCCGGGGGCTGGGCCTGCTCCTGTTCCTGGTCGGCTTGGCCCTCATAGTTAACCGCCGGGCGGGTCCAATGCGTCGTCTCCAGCAACACGGATAAAGTCGCCAGCATGGGCCAGCACATGACCTCGAATAACGGTCGGCCGACGGCGGACTTGGGAAGGGTGTCGGCGCATACGTAATTGGAAGAAGCAGAGGAGGTGGAGGAGGAGGATCCGCCAACCGTGATAGTGCCTGCTGCGGCGGACGTTGGTGAGGGCGGAGCGGGCGCCGCTCCTGTTGTGGTGGTGGTAATGGCGGAAATAACGCTGATCGTGTCGCTGATGTCGCTCACCTTCGGAACGGTGGTGCTGACCAGGCTCTCCTTCTCATCAACGCTTGTATCTAACGCACCTTCCTTAACCTCCAATCCCGCATCAACCGCCGTCTTTACTGCGCTCGCGTTGGCAGCCTGCGCCATCCGTTTGTGTCGCTCCTTGATCGCTTCAAAGGCCTTGGTCGCCCGGGTAATCATGACGTTGGATTCCTTCTGGAACAGCTCCATCTTAGCGGTGGCGTTGAGCGCATTCTGACTATCCACCCTCGCCCTAGCGTCCTCATCTTCATTCAAAGTGATCGGACTCCGCTGGATGTTGTTGTACAACCTCGCTAGGTACTCCTTCGACAAGCTTCCCCCGTTGTTGATGCCCCGGTTGTTCGATTGGAACGCCTCCACCGTCATCTTGTTCTTGATGGAGTCGTTGTGGAGATCTGTTTGCAGCATAACCAAACTGAATGCTAAAACATAAGCGCAGTCCGCGTTCGTCCCGAACTCCGGGTTCTCGGGGTTGTCGGTGCAGTACTTGTCGGCGAATTTTTCGACCATACGGTCGATCTTCTGTGCTTCCCCAGGCAACCTAAAGTCCGCCAAAAACATCCGCAGCGCCACATCCAAGTCCAAATCTTTAAAGGAGTTGGTGTTCACCATGGTGTGCAGGACCTTCTGGTTGAACTCGGCGGGTTCTCCGAGGTAGTCGCCGATAGCGGTCTTATCCAGCCCCGTTGTCGTCCTGAAGAAATCTACTAAAGCATCTGGGTCGTTTTCGGCGAGGAAGTTGCCCTTGTAGAAGGCCTCGATCCCTTTCTTGGGCTTGGCGTTGAACTTTTCGATGGCACCTTGGAGTTCTGCTTTTTTGTTTCTTAAGTCGACTACGTCTATGGTTGGTAAGGATCCTGCGGGTGGTAAACCGGGAATGTTGTCGCTGTCTCCGGCTCCGCTGGGGGTGGCGTCCTCGTCCGTTCCACCATCCCCTAAATGATGTGCTGCCCAAGTGACAACCGAGTTCATCAGGCCCACCAGCGACTCCAAAGCTAACACGCGCAGCTCCTGGTCCTGCACCGGCATGATGGTGACGCCGTACTCAGGCTGGCTGAACTTGCCCTGCGCAATTTTCCCGAGCACATCCAGCATCCTCTCGAACAGGTTCTTCGAGTATAAATCGCAGTCGTAGTTGACGAAGAGTTCCACAGCCACGGACGGGTCGGTGCACAGCTTGTAGAAGACGCTGAGCACCCGTTGTTTATGGGCGAACGTGCAGCTGCCCGAGTCCAGGATCCGTATAAAAATCGTCTCGATAAACACCGGGATTTCCCACTTCAGATGCGTCTTGAAGTGCTGCACGAGGACCAGGAAGATCGACAGCGACAGTCCGAAGATCTTCGGCACCGAGGACAGGCAGTTGCGCACGATGGCCAGGCAGAGGTAGGACTTCAGCGCGGCCACGAACTTCTCGCTCGACCGGAACACTGGTCCACTGTTCTGCAGCATCGAGAAGATGAGTTCCAGCGTGAGCCGCTTGGACTTGATGAACTTCTGGTCCAGCTGGGGGATCTCCTTCAGGGAGAGCTTACACAAGGACGCAAACACCATGAACGTGTCCTTGTACAGCGGGAGTTTTTCTAGAAACAGAGGGGAAAGGCGCTTGGGCGATCCCGGACCACCCGTGCCTGTAACCGCTGCTCCGAGTGAGACAGCGAGCGATGGTGGTGGAAAGTGCAGATCCACGTTGGCCTGGCGGTCGAGGTTGATCTGCTTGCACTCGCGGCTGCACACGGGGTCCTTCGTCTCCAGGCAGTAGTGCGGAGCGGGTTCCCGACAGACGATGCACCACCCGAACTTGCCCGCGGGCTTTTCCCCGCCGTCCTCGACGACGGTCTGGGTCGTCCCGCTCTCCTCGACCACGACGAAGTTACTGCTGGAGTTTCCGCCCTCTTGTTGAACGGTTTTGTCAACCAGAACATCGACGTATCCCGGAAGCCATTGTTGTAAACATGCCTTCGCTGCCGCATCACAGCCTCCTTCCCGCCTAGCAGCTGCTTTCGCAGCTAATAAAGCTTCCTGCTCCATGCGCTGGCACTGCGTGACAACGATCTGCGTCAAAGTGCCGTGGGTTTGCCGCATGCCCTGCACGCTCTTCACCTCGCGGTAGGACTGGAAGCAGGCGCGGATGCCCTGCATCAGCGTTGCTCCTCGAACGACTGAGTTCTGTTGGAGAATAGCCGCAGCAACGACGGAGACTAACTGAGTTAGGAGGGTTTCCTCGGGAATCCGAACCACGTCACAGACCTTGTCCATGACGTTGTCCATGAGAATCCTGTCTGCGGGGACGGGAACGGCCTGCTCCCCAGCCGCTTCCCTTCGCTTGTTCTCGGCTATGGTCAGATAATCAGGACCGTCGCCTACGATCAAACCCACTTCAAGGAGTTTCTGCAACCCACCGAGCATGGATTGTGCCATCCGGATAAGAGACTGGTCCTTAACAGCCTCGGGAATCCCCAGCTTCCATATCGCGAAAAACTCGTCCGCCTTCGGTTTTGACGCACCGGGGTCTCCTTCTCTTGCCGCCACATAGTCCAAAGCGCGCTGGCACTCCTCGCGCACCTCCTTGAGCCGCTTGGGGACGTGGGCCTGGATGCGGAGGATCGCGTCCTTCAGAATCGACAGTGCGGACACCGGGTTGTGCTGCTGCTGGTTCTTCGGGGAACCGGCGGTTGCGGGCACTGTGCCGGAATCCTCGTCCATGTCGTTGAAATCGCCACGTTGTTGGGCGGTCAGGCTGGAGATAAAGCTCCCCACCCCCGTCTGGTGGTTGATCGCCTTCACCGTCTTTTTTCCTAATTTATCGATCTTCTCGACGTTCTTCACGATGTTATGGCCGAGCTTGTCGAGGTTCTTGCCCAGCTGGGAGAGCGCGCCCCCGCTGCCACTTGTCTGCCCCTTCGAGGTGCCGGGTGACTGACTTTGGGCACTGTTCAGACTGTTTTGGGCCTCCATCTGAGTGGGGGAGCCCGGTTGGGAACTGGGTCGACCCTCCGAGGGCGGATTTGCGGTGGGGTTGCTGGTCGTGGCTTGTATTGGCGGATTTGTGTTGGCGCCGGCCGAGGACTTGCTTTCGTTCTGGACGACATCCTTCGCTGCAGCTTCGGAGGCGATTGCGCCCGCCGACGATGTCGGCGAGACCGGACTCTTCGTGTCCGTCATGAGAGCGTGGAATGGAGAGGATTATGGATGGATCGATTTACGTTTTAACAGCGGCTCAAAGATATTCGATTTACAAAGTAGAGGGGTGGCATTTTTCGGGCGGTTTCCGCGCCTAGCCTACAAGAAAGGTTGAGACAGCTCAAAGTTGGCACAGAGCCAGCAAGCACATTCAAACGAAAGTTTTCAAGCTCGTGTAGAACACCTCCATCAACGGTTTTGCACATGGCTGTGTGTCAGTCAAGATTTCGAGTTTCGGATCACAAGTAGTTGCACAGGGTTCACACACACAACTGCACACAGTTGTTCGTTCGCTGAATTGGGTAGTCCCCTTAGAACCTCGGTTTCGCTCTCTTCCTTCCGGTGAACTTCGAGTCCTTCTTCACTTCTCTCCCCTGCGCGCGCATCTGCTGCTTCTTGTGCTTAATCCAGCCAATCGTCTTCACGCTCACCTTGCCGCGCTGGTTCTTGCGCTTCTTCTTCTCCTCAGTGACCCGTTTCTCGACCTTGATGGTCTTGCGGTTGCCCTCGCCGTCCTCGGCGTCGGAACCCTCCTCTGAGCCGTCCTCCATGGCGTCCTCATCGCTCTCCTCCATGTCCTCGCCATTTCCGGTCTTAGCGAGCCCCGACACATCATTAGAACCCCCGTCCACCGTCGCCCCGCAGTTCAGCACCAGGAAGTACTTCTTGGCCTTGGCGGAGTGCGGGAAGTCGACCACCAGACCGCCCGTGAAACCCGCCTTCATCGCTGCGGAGGTCAGGAGTTCGATCTGATCCGGCCCTTCAGGGTAGAACTGGAAGACCGCTCTCCCGCCCTGCACCAGGCTGTTGAACACGCTCTGGAAGAACCGGTAGGCGCGCTTGAAGGGCTGGTCACTCGTCTTGTTTCGTCGACACAGCCACTGCACGGCGGAGATGGAGATGGCGGCGTCGAAGACGCCGGGGCGGAACTTGAAGCCCTGACCGATATCGCTCAGCATCAGATCCCCCTCACAGTCCCGCTCCAGTGCTACCAGCAACATACTCGGCGAGATGTCCAGCCCCACCCAGTAGTGCCCGTGATCCGACAGAACCTCCCCTGAGATCCCCGAGCCGCAGCCGATGTCGAGGACGGCCTTCCCCGAGTCGGGCTGGATCTTGGCGAGCTCGAGGGCGCGCTCGGTCATCGCGGTCTGAATACGGATCATACGCGAGTTCGCGCCGTATTTGGCCGCCTCCGGAGCGTCGTAGAAGACCTCGGCGGGAGCGATGTGTTCGGGACGGGACATGGTTGTTAAGCAAGGTTGTTAAATACGCGGCCGATTCAATTCCTAATCAGAGCACGTAGTTTTTAGCTAGCTTCCATAGCAATCACCTGAGGTTTAGTGGGCGGAGAGGAAGGGGTAGCGCGTGGTAGGAGATTTCAGGACACGATAGAGAGGGAAGCGTTTGAGATCGAAATATCGTGTGAAGAGGAGAACTCAGACAGATGATTGGGAGGATGAGAGAGGATTTCGCGGACGAAGACATCAGCAAGCGGGTGAACACGTGATCGAACTGAGACTTGGCAATGATGTTTTTCGCATTGTTGAATACGCCACCTCAGCGAAAGTACCCCACGCTCTGTGGCTGCACTGCGTCTGGATCCAACAAGACGTGCGGCCCATCCCCCGCCCACACCTCGCACTCCAAGAAGTAGTTGCCGGCTGCGCCCTTCTTGCCCTTGGCATCAGAAATCATGTTGTTAGAGCTACTCCCGCTCGTCTTCGGCCGCATCTTCAGCAGGTGTCCGTAGAAGCTCTTGATGTTGTCCAGCAATTTAGCGTTCGAGAAATTCGTATCTCCGATGGTGACCAGCACGTGCCCCTCGCCCTCGGCGCGGTACTCCATCTGCCCACCTCCTTTGATTTCGTTGATGGCGGCCTTCAAATCCTCAACCACGGTACCGGATTTAGGAGAGGGCATCAACCTCTTCGGTCCCAACACTCGCGCCACCTTCAACACGTCTCTCATCACGTCCGGCGACGCGATGCAGCGGTCGAAGGCGGTCCAGCCCTGCTGAATCTTCTTGATGACGTCCTGGAGACCAGCGATGTCGGCGCCGGCGTCGAGCATCTCCTGGACTTCCGATTCCTTGCAGAACACCAGGAGTTTGGTTTTCGTTTGGAGACCGTGAGGGAGCTGGCAGACGCCGCGGACCTGGGAAGGAGGGGAGGGAAGGTGGGTTTCGGAAGACGGAGGTAACGCTTCGATGACATCGTGTGTCCAAACTTACCGCCTCCCTGCTCAAATCAATGTCCAGCTTCGTCTTCAGGAACACGTCGGCCCTCCCGCTCTTCCATTCGGGGTGGAACGCGTTCAGGTACCGAATCCCCTGGAACGGCGTGCTCGACAGCATCCTTTGTTGGGGTGACAGCGTCCCGCTCACGCCCGCCTCTATGGCCATCTTCTTGCGGTTTTCCACCAACGCCTGTTCAGCCTTCGCCAGCTGCGCCTTCTCCAGGGTTTCGGCGATGATGGCGTCCTTCCTTCCCCCCTTCTTCGCAATCCTCAGCGGCCCGCGGATGGGCTTGATGAACGGGCGGTAGCGCTGGAAACGGACCTGCTCGAGCTGATGTCCAGCAGGACCTGAACTCCCGCTGCTAGCCGACGTGCCGGTCACGACGAGGCCGCATGTCCTCGAGTGACAGTCCTGCGCAGTCGTCGGAGAGAAGGAGGCGAGACCGGTGGAGAGCGCGGGTGCTGGGACGGCCGTGGGCGTCCGGCGCAGCAGAGATACGGAGCAGCGGAGCGACATCTCGCAGTGTGGCTCGGTCTTCACCGTGGAGGCTGAACTCGGCCAGAAGCTACAGCGGAATTCGGGAGGACGGACATTCACCGGAACACGAACACTCGTCCTGACACAGCCGCCTTTGGTGGCGTGTAGACACTTTTTTCCATGTAATCAGATACCAATGATGTAGTCCCGATATGGTCCTCGCATTCCTACGCCTACTTTACAGAGGACAACGTGGGTGCACCTCTGTGCAGCCGTGGGTGCCTAGTTGTGCTATAGACTAAAACCACAGTAATAACCAAGTAGCAATTGATTTTGCAGTTTCAACAGAAATGCTGCGACCGGTGATATGATGTTGTAAACAGTTTGGTAATGTGTGCGCTGTGCACCTATGCCTTCAATGAACTTCTTCTGAACTTATCTCGACCGTGCTCGAGGTGTTGTGAATCGTCTGGTAAAAGTAACTTCAATCCGGCCGTCTGCCTCCCGTGTTCACGAGGTGAGCGTCTGGACCGCGATATCTTAGACTTCTTGTGTCCTAACATCCAGGCTGCGAGCAGCTACTACGAGCTGCGACGCTTTTCAGGGTGACCTTCTTTCTAATCAACAGTATCTACGATTATCCAACAGTGTTGCCACTTAACTCAACATCTTCAATCAACTAATAACCGGAGGAGCACCTCTACCGGATCATGCTCATGTGCACGTCCGTCCTCGTTTGCGGCGACTGGCCCATCTGGCCACCACCGTTGACCGGCACACTGACCGGCGGAATCATCGCAGATAACGGCATCCCCCCCGGCATCCCGGGCATGGAGGGATTGCTCATGGTCGCCGCTTGATTGTTCGTAAAGAAGTTGGTCGAGTTGATGTTCCCAGCCACCTGACCGTTCACCACCATGGACCCGCGAGGAGTGAACTCGATCTTCGGCTGGCTAGCCCCGCTCGCCATACGGTCGGTCTCACCGACGACGGCGAGCCCGGAGAGCATAACGGCATTCTGCTGCATCGCGTTCATACTCGCGTCCTCGGTTTGCATTTTCGTTTCCCTAGCGTTCTCCGCCGCCTGCGCCCTGTTCCTCGCGTACCCCGCATCCATCCTGGCATGCGCAGCCTTCAACTTAGACTGCAGGTTCTTGGCGACGGACTCGATGGTGGAGTTCCCCATCTTCTGGGCTAAGAGATCCTGGACGTTGGGGAGGTCGGCGTCGACGAGGACCTGCTTTTCTAACTCAGTTTGGGAACCAGCGGCGTAGAAGATGGCGAGACCGAAGGCGACCTTGTTCAGCAAGTCCGCGATGTTGTAGATGGCGTTGAGGGCGTCCTCCTCATCCCTTCCTCCGGCGCCACCAATAACGTACCCAGCTGGGTACAGCGCCCAGCCGAAGACGATGATGATACGGAGAAGCTCGTAAGCGAGCTGGGCCTCGGGCTTCTTGAACTCCTGGAGAGAGATCTGAGCCTTGTTAGCGGTGCCGCCCTGGGGTGGGAGAGAGATGGGAAGATGACGATGATGCCTTCATAAGATAGACGCAGTCACGAGAATTGCTTTGCTTTATGTAATATGGAGAGATAATAGGCGAAGAGCTCTCTGTTTCCTACTTTGGCCGGCGGTGCGGCTGCCGCCTTGGCGGCCTCAACGGCCTCCTTCTGCCGAGCAATCTCGTAAGCCTAAGTAAATTTTGGAAGAAGGTAGGATTGTGGCAAACTAATCTGGACAGCGACGCTATTCCACGCTTCCCCACGCTCCCCGGGTGTTCTTCTCGCAACAAACAGTGTCCCTCGTCTCATCTTACAACCTCGAGTATCTAGCAGAATTTCAACCGAAGGTAGGGCATCCGAATTCGTCCGAATTCGGCGGAATGAATTAGACAGTCAGCATGCACGCACACACACACACACAAGTGGAGTAAACGAACCGTTGCGTTCACCATCTGACAATAAATTCGGGTCACCGATTAATGGGAGACAGGAGGATGCATGTGTGCACTCACATTGGAATCACATCTAACACACACGCAGTCATTCACCCCCATCGACAGCCACACCCAAACAACCTTACCGACGTTCCCTGCATCGCAGCCATGTTCTTCGACTCGGCGATCTGCATCTTAATAGCACTGCGCTCGTCCTGGGCCTTATTGTCGTCATCCTGGTTGTTAACACCGAACTGGGCAATCAGCTTCTTAGCCTCTAATAAGGATAACCGCTGCGCGATACGAGCAGCTTCTCCCATGTACACCTCCCAGACGATGTAGACCCACATAAACATGCCCGCCACGAACGCCACCCACCGCTCCATCACGCCGGTTTCTCCCATGTAACCGAAGGTAAGCATCAACATAGACGCGAACAATAACCTGAAAAACAAGTTATACCCTAAAATCTCCCTGTCGACCGGGTTGGCGGCGGAGAGGATGAGGAAGAACTCGATCACCTGCAGGGGCACGGTGATGAGCCAGTCCATGTAGCGGTAGATGGTGGGAGCACGGAGAGTGTCCGCCCAAACGTCCTTCATGTACATGTAGTGATGCCAGGCAACGAAAGTGACGAGTCCGCACACAATCATCGAGTTCGCCCACCGCCGAGGCACCAGGAACACCTGGAAGAAGAAGAAGACCGAAGACGCTAACATCAACCCAGTAACGAGCAGGAAGGAGAGACCGACGTGATCATCCTCAGCCATGAGCTGGGCAAGTTGACGGAGGAAGCCGGGACGGGTTTGGAGAGTCCTGGTGAGCTGGTCAAGCTCGGTGTTGACCTGCGCGAGAGCACGGGGGTCGTAGGAGGACATCTTGTTGGATGGAGAGGGAGTGCTTAGTCTGAAACGATTCTATTCAACTGTTGTTCTGGATTCTAGACGAGTCCAACTCGCCTCCGAGTACAGCCTCGGAGGGCCGAGATAACTTAGGGGGTTCAAAGAGACAGGGTTGACAGGGCTTTCCAATTGGTTGCTGGCGGGGGTCGGATTTTGAGAGCCAGTGATGGATGATGGGGTCTGATTCGAATGAGATGATGCCGATTCCTCTGCATTCGAGTTGAGGCATGAGCAAAAACCTAGGCAGTCCGGGGTAGTTCATTCGAGGAAAAACCTGCGCTCCTGATAGGGTAAAAAACTTAGACACGACTGAGAGATGGTCAAGTTCAGCTACACTGCTACCTCAACGGTCCGAAGAAACGAGTCTCGAGGTCCATTCAAGAAACATTGAAACGCGCTGTGCACTCGAACACCCTCCCTCCAAGCACGATAGCGACAGAACCAGTACAACGTGCGACCGTTAAGGTTCTTGGAATCCAATCTGGGACCATGGAGCGTACATAGCACAAGGTGCATGCTACCCCTTGCCAACAACAGAAACTACGGAAGGCGTTCCGTGGAGATAATCAAAACCCCGTGGCGATTCATCTGGAGGTTTGTGCTCTAGTCCAAGGTACTCCCGGATAGCGCGCCACAGCCCCTCCCCAGTAAGCGCGTCCTGCTCACCAAACCGCCCGCCCGTCTGTGGCACCAGAAAGAGCAGGTCCGGTTTGTCGCGGACCGTTCCCAGGCTGAGTGAAGGAGGTTCAACGGGCGTGTCCGACGATTTCGTCCGCCCGAACCGGAACTCGCCGTAGGCGTCGGCCTTGTGGATCTGGCGGTGGGAGAAGGGAATGCGGGCGAACGGGAGAGATTCTCGGAAGACGGTCACCCAGTCCTTGCAGACGCACACAGAGAGATTGTCGGTAGGGGAGTCGTGCTGCTGTTTGGAACTGGAGGAGGATTCTTCAGATTGTTGAGACGACTCTTGCTGTGCAGGTACAGGAGGAGGTTTCGTCTCAACTTCGTCATTGGGTGGTCCTCCGTCACCACCAGAGGTAGAATCATCGTTCTCATCATCATCCCGTTTCTTCCCTCCGAACAACTCCGTGAGTTTTTCGGCTACCTTCTCTTTCTGGGTGAGTTTACCACCACGCCAAGCCCGTTTCTCCGCGTCCCGAATACTCTTCATGTACGGCAAAGCCGTGAGGTGGTCCTCCCAGAAGGGCTGGTGGTGGTCGAAATGCGAAGTACTGGAAGATGCAGGTTCCTCGGGCTCCACAGCATCCGGATCCCTCGCTGGCAGCCACTGAAACCTGAAGCAGTACTCCTGACCTTCATCCGGATCAATCTGGTTGAGCGAAAACTCCCCGCCGATTTCGTACTTCCGGTCCAGCTCCTTGATGTGGTGATCATCATACAACCGCTGAAACTCCAGATCCCCAAAGTCCGACACCGGTGGTATCCCGAACCTACTTGGTCGCACTTCAAACGGCGGAACCAAGTGTCGGCCGAAGGCGGTGGGGACGTCGTCGATGGCCACACGGATGATCTCACGGCGGGCTCGAGGACGGATGCGGAACGTACTGTAGCCAGGTTTAGAACCGAAACCCGGCGGATTCGGATTCATGCCAGACGAGGATCCACCCTGACCCTCCAGTATCTCGTCCAGCGGATGATCCGCCACATCCAAGGCCTTCTGCTCCACCTCGTCCTGGACGGGCATGATCAGATCTAACGTATACTTTCGAACCGCCTCCCGCAGCCTCTTAGCGCTCTTCCCCTTCCTCGCTGCTTCACACTCTCTCGGGATGTTCCAGGTGGCGATCTCTTTTAACGGATCGGTGGTCATCTCATTCCTCGGTGGGGGGAGCTTGACGAGGTTGTAGCTGTGCAGCGCGCAGTGGAGCACGGTGTAGGGATCCTTGAGGATTGTGTTGATCACTTTACCTGGGAGGTCCATGGCACGGAGGCGGTCGCGGTGGAAGTTCGGTTCTCGTTCCTTCGTTTGTGGTTGCGCAACGACGGGGTGGGCCTCGCCGAGGTTGGCGATGGCCTGGGCGTGCTTGAGGGTGACTGGAGCAGGTGATGGAGAAGCATCCAATGCTGGGGAAGAACCTTGAGCCGACGCCTGCGCAGCTGGAATCGGATCAACGACCGCGAACTGCGGAGTTGGTGGCGCAGCCGGTGATGATGACAGAGGCAGAGGCTCGGCCTTCTTTTTCGCATCCTTGTCCATGCCCACAAGTTCCGTCATGAGTTTCTCGAAGGTCACCCCCTCCCTCACTCCCTCGCACCTCAAAATCGCCACCGCCGCGTTCCCCCCGAACCCCGGAACGCCCGACACGCCGTCCGCAGCATCACCCACTAAGCTGAGGTAGTCCGCCACCCTAGAGGCGGGAATCCCGAACTTGGCTTGCACGGATTCCGGGGAGGTGAAACAGCCTTTCCGAGGTCCATCGCTAAACCCATCTGGATCCCGACCGAACGGGTCGAAGATACGGACGCCGTAGGGTAGGAGTTGAAGGAAGTCCTTGTCGATCGAAACAATGACCGACGTATAACCTGGCTTCAACCCCCGACTACTGTCCTTATCCGGTTTCATGCAGTAGTCGCCGCCACGCCTCCTCTTGCGCTTCTTGACGCACACCTGTTCTTTCCCTCGTCTTGTCTCCAGCCGCGCATCCCGGTACTGCAGCGCCAGCTCCGCGAGCACGTCGTCCCCCTCCAAGCCCGCCGGCGCAATCTTGAACAACCACCCCCTCGCGGGAAACACGTCCTCTTGTAACGTTTTCAACCCTATCTTGAACTCGGGCTCCACGGGAGAGCGTTTCGCCTTGTAGTCTCCCGAAATCTGTTTCCGCCAACTCGGTCCGCTCCCGTCGAACACCGTGACCACTTTGGAAAAGGGATCTTCTAATAACGCTGTGCGGTTTATGTTGTCGAGGATGTACATGAAGTAGCGGAGGAAGTACTTGGAGCCCGCTGCTTGGTAGCACCTGTGCGCAATCAAGTGTCCGTCCACAAACCAAAAGCTTGGGCGCTTCCTTGGACGACTCGCGATGTAGTCATCGGGCGGAGGTGGATTCAGGTCCCAGGTGGTGGTGGCGCGCAGGAGCAGGTTGTCGGGAACGAGGGAGGGACCGCGGGAACGGGAGGTCCAGGACTTTGGACGGGGCGTTATCTGGACGGTGACCGCTGGCGTGGCGGACGCATTTTTATCCACCTTCCGCCAGGGAATAAACCGGAGTTTCGAAGGCTTGTAGCTGCTCCCACCGGTGGACGCGCGCTGCTGATACTGTACATGTCGAGATACGACCACTGCGGCGCGCCAGCCCCGGCTGTGAATGCACGTCGTGAAACATCTGCGCGAAACGAAGCCGGCAGCAGGCCGCATTTGCCTGCTCACCGAGCCTCTTCGAAACGGCGCAGGGAGTGGCTTGAAGAACTTGATCGGGGACCGGTCCGCATCTGGGGATCGAGATCCGAGCCAACTGTGGCCTGAGAGATGTCCACTCGAAACGTAGTTCAATCGGTGTCGCGGACTGCTCACTGACTTGACCTGTCGATTCAAAGGTGTACACGCATGCTAAGCGGCCGTCCGTCGACGCAGAAAGCTAGCTGAGAAGTGAAGGCAAATTCGCATGACCCGGCTGTCTGGCTCTCTATGAAAGGGTCGTTCTCGACTGTCGACTCTCGGTTTTCCGCTCGCGACCTCCGCTCGCGCTCGAGTCAAAGCGTCGCGTGGTGTGAACGTTGGTGTGAATCGGAGAGATGGGGATAAGTGACACTGGGAACCGTTTCTGAGACAGCGTGGTGGCACGAGCTGCTCGCGTTGGTAATACTGGGTAGTAAAGGACAAACATCGAATAACTGGTTCTATGGTAGCCATCGAGAGTGCAAGATCTTAATTGTTGGAATTAGTCTTGGAACGAACTCGATCTTATCTGGGTGCTAATCTACGAGAGAATCTTCAAGGACACAACAGTGCTCGGGTGCTCAAACCTTCTGCTTGCTCTTGTTTCGCGCCTTCTTCTTGGGGTCGTCTGGCCGGCTGAAGAAGGAGTCGATCTCCATCGTGATTGGCCGGAGTTGCGGCTTCTTGAATCCTGCTTTTTGCCCCGACGATGACGATGGAACTGCTGTTACCGTTACTGTAGCTTTGGCGGATGGTGCCGCTGTTTTTGTTGGTGATAGTGAGAACGCTGGTTTCTTCTGCGGAGTTGTTGCCGCAGGTGGTTGATTCTTGGGTGCTGACGGAGGCGGAGACCACGCTTTCTTGGGCTGTGTTGTTACGGGTGTACCACCGGTCTTCTTCTGTGCTGGAGGTGGTGGAGATGGAGTCCTGTGACGCGCGGCCCTCGTATCGACCGCGGCGTCCCTCTGGATGTTGCGGTACTCTTCCGGATTTCGTTGGAACCGGACTGTAGGCGTGGACTGAACTGCGCCTTGTCGTGACTGCGGCTTCACCTCCTTGACAGTGGCTCGTGCTGGTTGTGCGGCGGGAGCAGTACCGGCCATCAGCATCGATATCTTCTTGTTCTTGGCCCAAATCTGAGCGTCGGAAGACTTGGCGCGCTCCGACTTAGCATCGGCGTAAAATCCTCTACGCTCCGAGTAATCCACGCGGTCGTTGCGGAGGCGCTCGGTTTGCGACTCTTCCGATACGCCCTTACTTTTTGACAGCGCCTCCGCTTGTCGCTGTTTCGCCTGTGCCTCTCGAGCCGCTGCTTCTGCCTTAGCTTTCAATTCCTTGGCCGCAGCTTCTGCCCGCCTAGCTTCCTCCAGCGCCGCTTCAGCTTTTGCTGCTTCCTCCTTTGCCTTCAACTCGGCCTCCTCCTTGGCTTTTTGTTCACGCACCGCCTTCTGCGTCTGGAGCTGTTCTTCGAGGGCTTGTTGTTTCGCCTTGGCAAGCGCCTTCTTCCCCTTTCCGGGTGGTGCTCTCGCCACCGTTGGCGGCTCCCAGAAGCCCGTCTCCTTGAGGAAGGCCTTGAAGGTTCGATCCAGGGCCGCTACCTCCTCGGCACTCCTGCAGAGGGAAAACTCCAATCGTGGATTCCCGTAGACGCCGTGATAGTTCTGGTCGCCGAAGGCGTAGGCGCGACGGTTGGACGGCGGTGCCGGTGGAGCTGGTGCAGGTGGCGGAGCAGCTTCTTCCACCTCAGCCGGCGCTCCCCGGTACATATTCGGGTTACTTTCGCCTGTCCTCTCGAGCTCGGCGCGGATTTCGTCCTCCCACCGTTCAAGGGTTTTATCAAATTCACCTGCGGAGAACTTTCGCCCAAAGAGACTGAGTGTTTCGAAGTTGAACGTCGCATCCGCGCTGCGCGCCGCGCTCTCCAGGTTGTACGAGTTGCGCAGACTCTCGACAGCGGTGCGGCAGGTGTCGGAGGCAAGCGGCGGGGGGAGACGGACAACCTCGAGGTTCTCGAGAATGCGGTCTTTTTCGGCGAGGAGGATTTCGCTGGGAACGGGTTGAAGAGAGATGGGGAATCGCAACGTGGTGCTAAGAACCACATGATGTCGATCAACAACCTACCACTTCCTCGCCGCCAGCCCATTAGTCCGCTTAGCCAGCTCCTCCGGACTCAGCTCCAGGATCTCCCACATCATCATCCTCTCCAGCCCCTTCCCGTCAAACAGCTGCGCGACGGATTTCTCTCCGAAACCGTTCACCCCCGGTACGCAGTCCGGCGTATCCCCTCCAATGGCAAGGTACTCGGCCATTCTTTCGGGCACGACGCCGTGTTTTTCCTTGACGGACTCATCAGTCCAGTACCTCATCGCTTTCGGCTCTATCACCCGGATTCCGAGCCGCATCAGCTGCAGGTAGTCCTTGTCTGAGGAGATCACCGTAACTGCATCCGAGGGGTCAGGAGTACCGAAGAGATTAACATCTGGCCTCTCTTCTGAAGAGAGCGCTAGCCTCCTTGCTGCGAACGACGGGCAGTCGGTTGGTGCCAGAGGGGCTGCGGGTGAGGTGTCGATTTCCTCGACGCCGGCGCGGGTGATGCGCTTGCGGATTGGAGTTGCAAGATCGTTGGGTTCGGCCGTCTGTGCCTTCCCGTTGGAACCAGCCTTCCGACTCTTGCTCTTTCCGCACGCGGGTGTCGGATGTTCCTGCGTGTACAGAATCGAATCCGGGTCGTAGCTGCTCTCAAACTCCGAAACCTCGATGTCCCCCAAGTCGTTCCGTCGTTTCGCGCCAAGGATCTGCTTCCTCTTCTCCTTCGGAAGAAGAGAGTCATCGCCGTAGAGCACCTCAGCCTCCTGTCTAGCGGCCTTCGCGATCGCGATCTGCTTCGCAGCCAGTACCGCGATGGTGTCGTCGGCCTCCAGGCCGGCCTGACTTCTGCACACCACCACTCCCGCAAACGGCAGGAACCGCTCGTTGATCAGGCGGATGCGGCTCTCATACCCGACTCGTTGGGCTTCGGATTGGTACCCAGGACGCTCCTTGTAGCCCTTGAGGTACTTCATCCGCCAGGAGCTACACCCACCAACACCGAGTTCGTCAAACACAAACACCGGTGTCGCTCCGGTTTGGTGCGCAGCAAGACGCATGTTGACGATGCGCTTGCAGAAGTTGGGCACGAAGTCGCGGAAGGTGGCTGAGGAGTTCTTGGAGGTCCGTTGGGAGGCGGCGCCGAAGAAGAGCCGACGCGCAATCAGCGTGCCGTCGATGAACCAAAACTTGCGACGGCACGACATCTGCTAGCGTTAAGCTGTGTTAAGTAGGTTTCAATCAATGTACAGGTTGTGACACGAAGTTGTGAAGGCCCGTCTTAGCTTAGGGCGACGGCTGGCAAAGCTCATAACATTCGGGATGTTGAATAGGCTCTACAGGTTTGCTACGGACGCGATCGGGTGCATTCAATTGGAGGGAAAGATTTCGGAAAGCGAGAAAAAGAGCGAGCGCTGCTCCTCTCGAATGAGGCCCATGTAATCACGCTCTGCCTCGGTTTTGCGTGCGATCTCACCTCGACTATCGTGCCTTCGCCAGTTTGCCACCGCCTCGTTGGTTGAACACGCGCGTGCTGTCGCAGTGCTGTGAAAATCGCGTTAGCTTAAATTCGGAGATGGGGCCAGCAGCCGTGAAAACAGCCAATGCCGGCGGAAATTCAGCTCATCACATCTGAAAACACAATTCATAGCGGTAGCAACTTGCAGATGAAAACGGATGAATTAACTAATCTTCACCTTTATCTTGGTGCTGATTCTGGAACGACAGATGGGGCACGTCTCGCACTTGTTCGAACAGCTCTCGCAGAGCGCGAGGTGGCTGCAGGGCCGTAGGAGGACGGAACGGTCACGCTCGAAACAGACGCCTGTGGGGAGAGGGAGGAAATCAAGTCGTCACACAAAAACACATCATTTGGATCATTCCACAACAACCGGGTAACTTACAGCATAAGCTCTGCTCCTCCAGCGTGCTGCTCCGCTCGTCGAGGATCTTCCGTATGCGCCCGATCTGCCCGTGCAGCCACTCGCGGTGCGTCTTGAGCTCGGTTGTGGATCGATCGGAGAAGCTGTCCGTCTCCGATTCTGGTCGCAGGTTGCGGAGCGTCTTCTTCAGGTCGGTGATCTGCGAGCTGAGGGTGGCGGCCTCGAGTTCCCGCGCTTCCACCTGCTGTTGGAGGGACTCTCGTCGTCGGCGGGAGGACATGGCTGGGGGAGATGAGAAGTTGGAGGATGAGAAGACGTTGATGGACAAACCAACGGGTTTAAACTTGAAACTATGACTTACCCTGCAGATAGCTTTCGCACGTGTATATGTGGTGCATCGCCAGGCACAGCTCGTTCCGGAGCGAGTCGGACGGCGTCTTGGGCTTGATCTCCTCGGGGCGCTTCGCGATGAGGTCGTGGAAGGGGAGCTTGCCGGCGCCCGCATCCGCGCTCTCACTTGCTGGTGCCGGACAGAAACGCTCGGCGATAGCGTTGATGATCGCGAGGTCCTGCTGCATGGTTTGAGGGTGCTTTAAAGTAAGAGTGTAACTTGTTCCGAATCCGACTATAGTCGTCGTCGATGATGCTTTACAATTGAAAATGAACAGACCTCAGTAACTATCTGCTGCGTTGGGATGGGGGATGGATTCATGATGCCGTGTATACCGGTAAAGCGCTCTCCACTCGGTTAACTCTCACAACTCATCGACGACTCTCAGCCTCTTCGTCTAAACACGGTACCACAAGTTCATACAACAAATCACACGACTCTTTGACCTAGACCAGCTCATACTCCTCCGCCCCCTCCCCGTTGATCAGGTGTTCCAGGCTTGCCACAAAGCTCTTCAAACTAAACTTTGCCTCCACCCTCCGTCGCGCCAAATCCTTCAGCTGCGCCAGATTCCTCGCATCCAAGTTCAGGATCGTCCGCATCCCGCCCGCGAAGCCGTCGGAGTCGTGTTTGTCCACGAGCACACCACCGACAGCACCCACACTTTCTCTTGGTCCACCGGTGTTAGAAGCGACAACCAACGTTTTCATCGCCATCGCCTCGCACGGCACCATACCGAAGTGCTCGTTCTTCGGAGTATAAATTACCGCGACTGCGTTTCGTAACAGATGTAACCGTAGTAGATTCGGTACTGACCGTAAGAATAGCACCTTCTCCTTCAACCCCAGTTCCTCCGCCTGCTCCACCATGGCACGGTGCTGGGAAACGTTTTCCTCGACGCGTTTATCGTAACCACCAGCTATGACGAGGAGGGGGAAAGAGGTAGGGGAACCGATGTTCTCCTTCTCCAGCGTCGAGTACGCTTCGATGGCTAGGGGGATATCCTTCTTGCCCTCATACCGGTTTAGGGAAAGAAAGAAGCGGTGCCCCTCCTTCAGGATCTTGTCCCCCAGTTGGCCCTGGGAAGCGAGATAGACCTCTTTATCCGTGGATGTGGTGTCGTCGGGGGAGGTTGGAGATTTAGAACCGGTTGCTGCTCCGACCTTCCTCGCCTGCGTTTCGTCGGTGGGGGTTTCGGAGGAATCCGTCTGCACAGCACCGTCTGGGTCCACACTCCGATCCATCTGCGAGGCGAGCGCTGCTGGATCCTCCTCCCTCGCGAGGTACGCATCTACCTCGGTGAGATCAACCGGTGGATAGAGCACCTTCAACCGAGCAATCGAGGCGTACTTCCCCCTCCCCGACGAAGAAGAGGACTTCTGTTTTGGCGTGGTCTGCGAATCCTTGCTCTCGCTTGCCGCTGTTGTCGCATCATCACCCTTGGCACCCGCAGGATTGTCCAGCACGTCGTCCGCGGTCTCGTCGCAGGCCTCCTCGATGAAGTCCTCCTTTATCCCGGGGAAGGTGAACTGAAACGTCATCTTCGTAAATTCAGAGTTCACGCAGAGGATGTCGCAGTCGCTCATCGTCACCCGCTCCAACCAATCGAAGAGTGCCCGGTAGGTGCGCATGAGAAAGCTCCCCCGGTTGGTGCACAGCAGTAAATCCGGAAAGTGGCAGTAGAAGACGAGTCTTGCTGGGCGAACGAGGTAGCGCAGCAGGGGATTGACGTGGCTTACCTGGTCGTTCACGATCACGTCGGGTCGGCCGTTGGGGAAGTGTTTGGAGGCGAACAGGCCGGTAACGCCCACCTTCCACGCAAGCACGAGGGACAGCCAGATCATCCGCAACACGGAGAACACGATGATGAAGCGGCCCCTGATGCTGCGCGGTATCCAGGCGCCGTGCAGACGGACCGGGACGACACCATCCTCCAGCGGTGTTGAGTCCCCCTCCTCGACGAGTTTCAGCCCTGGGAAGCAGCGGTTCGGGTCGAAGAAACTGGTGTAGATCTCGACGTCGTGACCGTTCTGCTTGACGCCGCGAGCCGCATGCACAATCAGCTGTTCCGCGCCACCGATGCCCAGGTCGAGATGGACGAAGCAGACGCGCTTCTTGCGGAGGAGCGGTGGTGACGCTGGTCTTGCTGCGTTCTCAGCAGGTGTGGAGGACATCTTGTTTTGCGGGCTGTGATGGAACGCGGCCTGATTCGGGAGCCGAAGAAAGGAGCACTTCTCGGAGAAGAACTTCTGTGTTGGATTTCCAGCTGATGGTGATTCGGACTTGATAGCTTCCTCATTCCAAGTCCTGCACCGCTGAAGTGCTCAAGAACACCAACATCCTCGCCCACGCGAATTCCGCTCCTGGCTACATTGATTCGGCAGAAACACGATGCTCCGTCAGACCACTTGTTCCTTAGCCGTGAAAAGAAGACCTACTCATAGCCATACCAATACTTGATCATCCTCGCTCCAAGCATAGTGTGGACAAAACCGTTACACGCTTCGTGAACATAAACTGGGTTTCAATCTTGCCATCTGAACTCAACAAAATCCTTAAAGAAGGGTGAATCGCCGCTTCCTTCTCCCGCCACCACCATCATCATCTCTTCCAACAACTAACATCCCCTCGCCCCACAACCACTTAATCCTGCGCCGCCGGATTCTCGTCGGTGTCCGCCTTGCTACTGGCGCACATCACGCAGCAGCACAGCAGCAGCAGCAGCGCCCCCAGCCCGAACATCCACGCGTTCTGCATGGTGAAAATTCCCCCCGACCCAGCCGCCGCCGCCGGGCCCGCCTTCGCCGCCGGCTTCGCGGCCGCCTTGGCCTTGGGATCCGGGGCCTGGCGCTGATACATGTTCACCTCGCGGATCTCCTTCTCCTGCGCGGGCGACTCGCGGAGCTGCTGCTCCTCCTCCACCAACTTAAGGGCAACCTGCTCGATCTTCCTGTCCACAGATTCACGACGGGTTTTCTCGTCGGACAACCACTTCTCGCCGGCCTCCACCGAGCGCTCGCGGCGCTCGAGCTCCTCCCAGCGACCGTGCTCCTTGGCGGTCTCGGTTTCGGCGCGCTCACGGAGCTCCCGCTCGTGGGCTAACAGATCCCCAGCGGTTTTCAACGCGGTCTTTTGCTCGGCAAGCTGCTTCTCGAGGGAGGCGAAAGAACGGGAAGACTGCTGGACGACGGAAACCTCGGGAGTATCGCGGGTGTTGCGGGAACGGGAACGGGGAGCGATGTTGTGCTCGGGCTGCTGGGGCTCGTCGGAGTCTTCGGGACCTGGGGAGAGTGTTAGAGGGGGATGTTGATGGGAGTCGAATGATGTTTACAGATACGAGTTCACTCTCTGACACTTACCCTCCTCCCTCTCGCTCTCGGCCATCTTCTGGACGGGCTCAAAATCCTCCCCCGTCGTCCTCAGGTCCTGCTCGGCCGCCCCAATCGCGCCGCGCATCTCGTCCTCCAGGTTGGAGGCCGGCCCGCGCTTGTGGAGAAACTGTTCGCCATCCTCGGCCTCGTGACGGTGGTGGTGGTGGTAGTGGGAGTTGTAGAGAACCTGCTCAGCGGCCGCGGACACGGCGAGGAGAGAGAAGGAGCGCATTTTTACTTGGTAACACTTGGTACACTTCGTTCGCTTCGTTTTCGGAAAGTGAGAGCTGTAGTCTCTGAGACCCGTAGGCACTGCAGCTAGGACTGTTGGAGGTTCGTCGACGTTGGGGGTGCGACAATGGGGCGCGCTGTTTTCAACTCGCGGTTCTTCTCAACGATAGACCGATGATCATGATCATCCAGAACGACAAATCCCCAAAACCCGGTTTCGGGTAACCAGTTCTTCTCGTGCGCGGTCACAGCTCAATGCGAGCACGACCGACCACCAGTTCTCAAAAAAGGTTCACATCGAGCTACTCTGTAGTCTCCGAGCTTGCTTCATCGATCGAGCTACAAAACTGTGACTTCCTCCTCTCTTCGTCGAACCTCCAAATCCCAGCTAGATCCCTCCCCACACCCCCATCAGCGCAACTGCTGCCACCGCCGTCCCAAGTCCCAGTCCCCGACGCACACCCGACCCCTTCTTCGGCTGCGCCCCCTTGGCCATTTGCCACTTGTTCTGCGCGAAATCGAAGGCACGACTGGCGAAACTCCGCATGTCTTGACGAAACGCATTCAGTCCGCACCGTCCCATCGCCATGTTCCCAACCGCGATGTCGATGTGTCGCTGCTGCGTCGCCTCGGTCTCGCCGCGGTAGTTGGTGGTGATGCCGGTCGCGAAGTTATCGGACGTCATAACCAACTGCAGACAACCAATCGGAGTTTGTAACCCCGCTACGGTCTGGAACATCGTCTTCAGGCTACGGAGCGGCTTCTTGGCGTCGTTGGGTTCAACGTTGGCAACGGCGCCGCTGGAGGCCGCGGCTGCGCCCGCGGACAAAACCGACCTGTCCGCAACTGCGCCGATCTGCCCGCTGCCCGCGGACGCCGAGGGGTCTTGCGCGAGGAAGGGTTTGACCTGCGAGCGCGCCTTGGCGGCGGCGTACTCCTGCTCCAGCCAACCCTGCGCCTCCTGGAGGTCGAGGAGCTGCTTTTCGGCCCACTTGGATGTTTTCGTGCCCGCGCCGAAACGGGCTGCAATGCTCATTCTCCCACTGGACGCGAAGGATGCTGCTCCAATCTTGGTGTGCACGTGGTTGATCGTGGTGGCGTTAACTTCCTGCTTCTTGTTATCGTGCTTGTCGACGCGGTCAACTTCGAGGAGCTTGGTCGCGAGCCGAGGACAATCCGCCTCCTCGACGTAGATCATGCAGGCGTCGGTGGGTTCGGCTGGGGAAGATTCAGGAACAGAGTACGACCATAGTTCTCTGCATGAGAAAATGATCATTCAGATGGACCTTCACATGCGCTTACGTTCACCGCTCGTCGCCACTTGACTCCCCACGACCGCCCCTGCGGTCTCCAGCACACTCGATCCACCACCGCTCGGCTGCTTCATCGACAGCAACGACAGCCCTATCGAACCGATGGCGTCCCGCACCCCGCCCTCCACCACACGGCCTTCCTTCCCCAGCTTCTTCTCGCGCACCTCCTGGCGCTGCCTGGCTTGCTCGTTCGCGAAACTGACGCTGAGCATCTCCACGGGGTCCATCGGGAAGTCCGCGGGGTCGATCATGGGCTCGCGGCGCTCATCTTGGTTGGTCCACGACCGGGCTAGCGTGCAGCTGCTCGCGAAGAAGAGCAGCGCGGCGCTCAGGTGGGGGAGCCTCATGGTTTTGAGGAGTGCCGTCGTGTGGGTGGTTCACTTCATTAACGGAGGAGTGGAGCTGTAGTCCTTGGTGGCACGTGGCGGCGGTCCGCTTGTGTTATCTTGGTGTGTGACATCGGTGAGAGTGAAATCATTTCGTCCGTCGGCAGGGAGCCAATCTACAACAGCGCCCAAGCAACCTTTTGCTGCAGATTGATGATGACACCCCGCAAACACCAAGCTCTATCCCCCACAATACCCATGCCTGGGCCAGACGAAGTTATAGTTTTTCGTGTTCATTTCCTCCGGGGCAGCACAATGGTTCCTCGATTTGCGGCGTCACTTGGTGACAACTCCCTCAAACCGTGGGTGTCGTAGCTCTGCTACTGAGTATCAAAGATTGATGTCAATGTGTTTCCAACTTGAGTTGGCTGTAGTGCGGGTCAAAAAATCCGGGTGTATGTGTTGTGAAGTAGTGTTACAAAGGGATTTGATAGTGCCGTGTTAGTAGGAGGAGCCTCTCCTAAACAGCAGCGCTGAGTGGGGTTTACGGCGAAATGGGATAACTTCGACTACCGACCAGCGCCACCGGGATACACAAAATGGGACACATCATCAAGTTCAGGTGAAAATGGGGTCAAGCTTCGACTGATAACCATAGGACGTTTACCTTTCCCAACAATGAGTTGTTGTTTGCATAAGTGTCAAAATTAGTGAGAGACGTACCGTTCGTGCCTGAGAGAGCTTCTATCGTTACAAAGTGGTGCCTACTACCTATTCAACCGCGCTCAACATCGCATCCGCGCTCAACTTCCCTTCGCGTTCAGAGCCGCGCTCCAGCATGCCAGCAGTCCCAGCGGCATACTCAGCGTCAGCACCCACCACTGCCACGCCTTCACCCTCGTTCGCGACTCCACCGGCGCCCCACTGCCCCCCGCAACCGCCGGCTCCGCCGCCGCACCCTCTGTGGCCGCGGGCGCCACGTAGCTCTCGAGCTCGCAGAGCTTCTTCTCCCAGTTGTATTGCGCCGAAGAGAGTTCTAAAGCTGTGCTCAACCGTGACACCCCGTTGCTCTCCACCGTGGTCCCGCTCTTGAAGTCGTCCTTACTCTCTACAACAGCTAAACAGTCTAACGTTGGGTATTCGTCGTGCACGGTCTTTACTCTCCTAACTACTCTTGAGCTCCCGTCATCAGTGTGCTCCTCGATCTTGGGCTCCATCTCGGACTCGGTGCGACGGATTTCGCCCAGGGCGACTATCACCCTGTTCCCCCCCGCCACCGTGTTGGGCGCCTCTCCGTTTAAACCGTTCTCCCCTCCTCCTCCGTTGGCCATCCGGCTGGCGGTTCGTATCTGGGCTTGGGGAGTGCGGTTCCGGTTCATGAGGGTGGTACGAGCTACATCTGGGTTGCTGCGGATGTGCTCTCGGAGAACGTGGTGGTCTAACTCGACGAGAGTTACCCCGGCGTTGCTGGGTCGGTCGCCCTGCTGCTGCTGCTGTTGGACAACGGTGTCCTTAGGGGAGGAGAGGACGCCGTGGAGAGTTTCGTGAGAAGATGCCCGGAGTGGAGGACAACTCCACCGCTCCTCGGTGTAGACGACGCAGTCGCGGAAGTTGTCTGAGAAGGGGAGAGTGGGGATTCAGTGTTGTTGATGTGCGTTAAATCGATGGACCAGCCAAGGCCTTCACACACTTACCGCCCGCCTTCCGCTGCTTTTTCTCTCCGAACATGGAAAAGGCGCTTGCGCCTGCTGCGAGAGTGAGGAGCTTCATGACTTGGGATAAGCGCGGGATGAACGCAAGATGCGATAAACCTTCGCTGTCGGTAACAGAAGGGTCTGTATTCTCGAGAGGTGTTGCTACCAGCTCGCTCGCGGGTATGCGGAGATACCCGACTAAGGTTGGATGGAGTGGGATGATGAGCG
>Ga0099798_10073_pt1 | contig 29763 bp, 12 predicted proteins | sample Uncmet_Sort29A_1_FD_89870 | JGI IMG/M metagenome (GOLD analysis project Ga0099798, IMG submission 89870) | Marine eukaryotic communities from CALCOFI LINE 67, Pacific Ocean - CN13ID_Sort29A_1 | ecosystem: Environmental > Aquatic > Marine > Oceanic | place: Pacific Ocean: Monterey Bay | collected...
TTCATAGCAGTATTCATTCTTTTTAGTATGGCTGCATCCTCCTCAAGCTCACTCTTTTTAGAACCTGAGGAGGATTTTCTTTTATTAGAGTGCCCTGGACTTTTAGAATCTCTTTTACTTGACTCTCCTTTAGACTCAGAGGCTTCAGTAGTATTAGTACCTTTACTGGCACCCTTAAGATTCTTAGGATGCTTAGCATTTCGATTATGATTTTCTATCTCTTTTGATTCTTTAAAATTGGTATCTTCATTAAATGTTATAGATTTCTTTGATTTTCTACTCTTTCTTTTTTCATCAGAAGCGAGATTACCACTGTCATTTTCAGTAGAATTTTCACCAGCAAACAAATAATTCCAACCGAAACCCATGGTAGAACCGCTATTTGTATTATTTTCAGATTCCTCCTTTATCTCGATATCAGGTTTAATATCTCCAGGTTTAGTATCTGGGTCTCTATAATATCTTTTATCTGGTGAAAACAAATATGATCTAGCTTTTTTTTGTATAGTTACAGTTCGTTTGTCAGTATCGGAATCTAATTCGTCGATATTATTAGCCTCCGTACTACCGGTATTTGCCCCATAATTACCACCATAAGGTCCTAAAATTTCACTTTCCAGTACACTACTACGTCTAATTGATTTCTCTTTAATATGATTATATAAACGAATAGTTTTCTTCAATTTCCTAGCTATAGTCGGTAGTGATTTAATTTTAGAACTGTCAGACTGTCCTATTTTTGAGAGACTCTTAACCTCTTCCTCCATGCTTATAAAATTTCCGAATGGTAGAGCGTCCCAAAATGAGCTTATTAACAAATTTCTAGAAACCTCATCATCATCCTCAGGAGTAGAGGTAACTGTAGATGCTGTGCCGTTACCATCAGTGCCATCGCTAGTAGCTCCAGGATTAGTATCATTCTGCCTCATGTTCTTCTTCCTTTGTGACATTGTCCTTTTTGGACTTCTTCTTCTCCTACCACCACGTTTTTGAGCCCTTGCTGGTGATAAAGTATAATTTCTACTCCTTGATGGTGAAGAATTTTGACCATCTATAGAAGCGAAAACAGTAGCAGAATCATTTCTTATTCTTCCATTTACAGTATTGATATCTGTATCACTGAAATCAGTACCAAAGTCGTTATTTATATCATTATCATCTGTTAAATTAAGATACCCCTCCTCATCTGAACTACCATTACCAGCATCACTAGAACTATATGATAAATATGCAAAATCTTCCTCCTTCAACAGATTCCCGAGATTTGCATTTAAATTGATATCAATAGCTTTATCAGTACCGGTATTACGGTTATTAATACCATCACTATCTCTAGAAGGGTGTATTATAACACTCCCGTGCCCATATTTCAATACCTGGCCTACTCTCTCGTTTTCTTCTCTTTCTCTGGCGGCAACTGCAGCTTCTTTAGCTGTTTTCAGATTCTCAGCCCTCCTTCTTCTCACTTCCGATAGCCTACGAACTCTTTTCCTCAGTTCAAATAACTCTCCTTTGTTAATTGAACTAGGGTTACAAAGTTTTTCATTCAGTTTTTCCATTCTATAAGTGATAGCAGAGTGTAACCAAGTGTTTTTGTGAAGATTAGTGAGATTAATATTGTCAAATGGATCATTCTGGTTTTTACCGGTTTTAGGGTCAGAATCTGATGAATCTAGAAGTCTATCTCTAGATTTACCAGGTTCAGCAGAGGAAGATGAGGATGATCCTACTCCTGAGTCATCATCTTTTTCATAAAACAGCATTGCATTATTGTCATCTTTTTCGCTTTCATTTTGATTATTCTCTTTTTCTTGCTGTTCTCTCTGTTGCTTTTCCGCTTTCTCCCTCTCTTTCTTCAAAAGTAATTTCTCTAATAGTTTAGCCTCCTCTCTTTGTGCCATTTTCAAGATATGTTCGTCCAATGGGTTAGGCACAGACTCCTCCGGATTTCTATCTTCATCCGAGGTATCTTCAGAGGCAGAAGCTGAATCATCACTTTCAGTACTAGAATCTTCTTCTTCTGCAGCATCACTGTCAGATTCGCTAGAATTTAGTACCATCAACGGTCTTTTCGAATTATTATTTTCCATACCTTTATTAGCACTGCTCTATGATCTTAGTTTATCCCGAACAGCATCTGCAATACTACCAATACCTGTATCTAATGATATTTCTTTAGTATTCAAATTACTGTCTTGTAGAGCACTCTCCTGCTCCTCCTCCGTAGCCGACGGTTCTGCACTTGGTATCGGCGGATGCTCGGGAAAATCATTATTATAATTTGAATTCCGATTTATCACACTATCTCCACTACCGATAAATTGATTAAAAGTATAAATACCCCTTGCGGTTCTATCAGTAGGAGGTACTCGCTGTTGTGACTGTCTTGAATTTCTACTTCTATTACCAGGTGAGGTCCCTGAAGCTGCATTACCATCTGGTTCCCTCCTCCTATTGGGACTCCTTCTTCCTGTAGGTGATAACCGTGATATATCACTCTCTATAAAACTAAATGCAGTACTTCTATCAGGTTCTACGAAGTGAAAGGCACTATTGTTATTAACGGCACTACTGCTAGACGAAGGAGGTTGTCCATAATAATTAATAGGGCTTGGAGTCATCAGCCCACCCTGTAATTGAGGATTTTGCGGGCTAAAATTTCCATTAATACTATTACCATTATAATTTAAATTATCACTTCTACCAGTGTTACTACTGCTATAATATAAATTCCTAGCTACTGGTATATTGCCCTGTCCCATAGGTATATTGCCCGGCCCCATAGGGTGTCCCATATTAGGATTGAAATTCTGATTATGATAATTAGGATTGTTATAGTTTTGATTTCTATTATTCCAATGATTTTGGTTACCTGGATCCATTGAGTGTTCACCCTCTAAAATAGGTTCAGCAGGTCCTGTAACTGGTTCATCACTAGACGAAGCGGCTGCATCATCAGTTGAAGGTTGTACAGCTGCAGCAGAGTTAATATCACTACTTGAAGTTGAACTACTATCATTGACATTTACACAACTGCTGCTAGCTGCATCCACGTTGTTACTAGTGGTATCTACATTATTCCTAGCTGTATCCACTTCTTCTTTGGATCGTTTTGGATTAATTTCCAATTTCGCAGCTTGCTTAGTACTATCTTTAGAAAGAGTTTTAGACCCTTCTGCACCATCTGCTCCTCCCAGCAGACGTCCACCATATTTTCTCACGAAACTGTCATTAGGATCCTGAAAGACAGATTTTTTATTGGGCGTAATAACAGAATTACCGGTTCTACCAGCAGCTGCATTCTTACAACGTTGATATATTGACTCTTTACTATGTAACCTCCTTATATCATTGACAGTTTTATTAGATTTAGCAGGCTCTATCTGTATTCCAGTAAATACTGATTTACTTGAAGACTTTGAAGTTGTACGACTACCGACTGTTGTCTCAGTATCACTACTTATTTCGGTAATCTCTATTTGTGGCTCCTGTTCAGAGTCGAGGTCATTCTGATTCTCATTCTGAAATTCTCCTGACATTATGCTTTCTATGATCTCTTCTAGATCTCTCATAGTAAGTTCGCCCCAATCGATATCTGAACTAGAATCTTCATCTGATCCAGAATCTTCCTTTTCAGAACCCGTATTACCATCGCTATCAGAATGTGAATAGTTCTCCGGGTCCATAGAATCAGAATTTGAATTTGAATCATAATCAGACTGAGTTTCTGAACCTGATTCACTATTGGATGTTATACTATCACTTGTATTTGCCTCAGTATCAGAAAGTATACTAGAATGCGGATTTGGTAATAACATCTGAACTGCACCATCAAGTACAGTGGTTAAACCAGTACTGACACCCTCAGCTGCAGTAGAAATTCCATTAGCAACAGCATCATTTGCAGTAGTAATAACGGTGCTTACACCATCAATAGTTGAAGATAGTAGATCTTCATTTTCATCAGTGACACTAAAAATATTGGCATTAGTATCAGAATCTTCTGACAGATGGTCTATGTCATTATCCTTATTGAATTTCTTATCACTACTATCAGAATCAAAATTTATTTTCCTCCGAACTATAGTTTCAGATTCATTAGAAGGTGCATCGGAAAGACAGTGACCTTCATCAGAGTAATCTGAATCACCTTGTGTCGAGAGTTTTGTTTCTGAATCTGATTCATTATGACTACTACAACTATTAGGAGATCCTGGAGATTGCTGTTGCAGCGAACTTTGAGAAGGTATAGCAGCTGAAGACCCCTCAAACATACAAAATGGATCAGGAAGAATAAAAGACATATTGTTAGGGTGAAACAAAAATAATTAGGTCAAATTTTGCTATTCATGTGACAGTGAATACTCGGTATATATATTACATATAATATGTACAGTGCTTATGTAAAAAAAAACAATATATGGATAATATGTTGAATGTACAATTTTTCTTTAAAATAATAACTATGTATTTAATATGTGATTTTATCTAAAAATACGTAATGGTGCGCTAGGCAACCAATGTGTATTAAAAAAATACACAAAAATAAGTTCAGGTAGCTACATTTTTGGAGCCACTAAAATTTAAGAAAAAAACTACGGCTAGAATATGAGATTAAGAAGAAAACACAGAGAGAAAATAATAATGACAAGGTTTTGAAATTTGCTGTAATGGAGCCAATGATCTAACTACCTTATATTAGTTTTATAGGTTTAGTGGGCAAGAAAGGTTTTGTGCAACTCAAGTTCAATTAGTTCAAAATGTAGTGTAATTAGGATAAAAATCCCAAAATTATCAAATGATCAAGATAACTTATGTAAAAAGATCATGATCACAATTTTTGAAAAATTATTTAATACAGTGCCACTTATCATAGTTATTACCAATTCAAACTACATTGTTAGCAATTAAATGAGATGATATTTCTTTCTGTATTCTCTAGTATTAGTAAGTATGGGTAAAAAGTGCTAGATAGCTATTATTGTTCAAATTTCTGTATTCTCTAGAAAAGCTTTCTATTTTATTCTGAATATCATTGCTATGGTTCTAATATTTATATTTTATTTAGTTTATGTATTCCTATTTTTACGATTTTAAATAATTTTATGTTCCCTAGTAAGCGAGAGTAATCTATATTCTCGACTGAAAAAAAAGACTAAGTTCTAATGCCATACTAAAACTCCTATATTTAAAACAAATTCGATCTTATCGGTACAATTTAAGATTTAGATCTAGATTCTGCTGCAACCCAAAAAGAATGACTTCAAAACTAATTCTAGATCTCAAAATGAATCGATACTATTCATTCTAACTACCATAATTTATTATATTCCCGACCTAAAATCTATAATACTTATTACTTAAACTTAAAGGCACAGTCACTTATTACATTAAATTATTAATTAATACCGTATACGCAAGATACATCTAAAAAACTAAGACTGTTTATTTTGAAACGTAGTTGATGTTATAAAAAAGGCTTACATACTTAAGTACATGTTAAATCGTGGAATATATAATTATTCAAAACTGCTCTCAATTATAAAAAAAGTTCTATATTCTACATGTTGATTAGTCATTATATATATTAAGCCACAAAATTGGCTTTTTTTTTATTTTGCAAAACAGTTAAAAAGTATTTCAAAATCCTCATCTAAAACTACATTGGTTTTATAGTTTCATGATGTTGCTATCAGGTACATTGACCTGTTTATCACACATTGGAATCGAAATAACCACTAACTAATTAATTGATACTTATTACAGTAACTACTAGTACTGCTAAATTTTACATAATTTTTAATTTATTAATATTTACTTACTCCCTTTAGGACCTTAGGTGGCCTACCTGCTAGCTGGTCCCCTTAAACTTATTGTTGCTGTTTATTTACTATTCTTTGGTGGCCTCCCTCGTCCACGTTTCACCGGAACTGTTGTATCCACTACCACCGCTGCTGGTGTTGTTCTACTATTTGAATTTCCTTTACCTACAGATTTTGCTGGTGGAGGAGTAGAATTTGATCTTTGTCCTGATCCACCAAAGAGAGAACTACTGCCCTGAGTTTGGGCATTTTGTGTTCCAAAAAGAGAACCACTAGTACCAGTTTGGGTATTACTATTTCCAAAAATAGATTTACCGGTGCTAGCACCAGTAAGAGTATTCTGAGTACTCGTGGTAGGTGGCTGAACCACTTTTGGTGAAGCAACTGTAGATTTATTTCCTGCGGTGTTAGTATTTGTATTTGAGTTTACATTTTTCCCGGTAACACCTGTAGTTTTTCCTGTAGTAGTACTTGGAGGAGCAGATTGGGATCTATTAGCAGCACTACCAGTAGTTCCTGTTGTTTTAGTAGCAGTAGTGTCCTTATCATCATCATCTTTTCCCTGTGCCCTAATCTTATCCCAATTCTTAACCGCTGGTAACTTACATTCCACATAATGACACAAATGGCTTAAACGAACTTGTTTAGCAACTGGTGTTTTATCTGTGCTATCGCTGTTATCAGAATTGCCAGAATTGGTAACATCATTCCCACTATTCCATCTCCCTGTAAAAAAATTCTTGACACTGCTTCCAACGCTGCCAGGAGTTGTTACTGCGGTTGTAGTGCCGGTAGAACCCTCTTTTACTATCTCATTCACCATCACAAAACATTTTCTACTCTTTTCAAAATATTCTCTTTGAGTTTTAATGGAATTGAAATACTGATTGTTTGTTAATGTAGGAGCCGTTGCGCCAGTATGATTAGGATGTACAGGAGGGGGTTTCACCATTATAATAGCGCTACTATAATCCGTGATAGTATTTAAACCGCCATTACCAGAAGGGAAAATGATACTACTATCAGGATTATTCTCAGTTGAAACTACAGCATCAGAACCTGCAATATCAGAGTTATCATCTTCATCATCCTTACTATCATCATCCTCATTAGAATCATCATCACTACTATTTTGCTTATTTTTTTTACCTTTTTTCTTAGACTTAGTGTCATCTTCTTTCTTTTTGGGATAGGCGAATGGATTTTTCTCTCCTGATTGGCCAAATCCCGGGTATAATTTAAAATTATTCACCCAATCCCCCCACTTACCTGTAGTTACCATATTAGATTTTATCATCTCCTGAAAAACAACTGTCTCAACTTTATCTTGAAATAAGTCAGTAGCACTAGTGGTGGAATCATCAGAATTACCATTAGCATCTTTACTTGTAGTAACTACTCCTTTACCATAACCCTGATTGCCATTATTCTTGTAATAAATATTATTATACCAATAGCCACCATTATTAGCATTAGAACCACCATTATTACCATTAGTAACTGATACTCTCTCCTTTAGAAACTCGATTCCTGTGATATCCTCTACTACCTTAATAGGAGCGAGGAAGTTACTTATTGGGGTATCATCCGGAATATCTGCCCTATGAGGCACGATAAATGCAGCGACAAACCACTCACTACGGTTACCCTCTGAATCCCCATCAGAATTTGAATTCCAATTTTCCCAAGAACTCTTTTTCTTAGCTATCACAACTTTAAAATAATGCGTTGGTATCCATACTCTCCTAAATTTACTACTTGGAGTCCTTGCAAAGTGTTTACTTTGAAGAGTTTGAATCAATAGTGGTTGTACTCTGTAATTCTCACTGGCATTGGAAAGCATATTGTCGGCACTAGGCTTATTAATTTCTGGAGAATATCCGTTCTCTAAAAAGTAAATAGGACCGGTGATTACCTCTATACTGTCGAATTTCCCGCTACCTTCCTTAAGTGCATGGCCGGTGAGATACTCTCTTATCATCCTCTCAAATCTCTCCCAATATCCTTGATTCATATTACCTATTTGGGGCGCCACATTAATAAAGTTATAAGTAGATTGTTCAGCCCCACTAGTATCAGAACTTACTCTCTTATGATTAGCTGCAGCGACCATATGACCTCTATCAAGGTTTGTGATATCCTTAAAGTGGGCGTTGGTAGCTTGCATTCTAGAAGAAATAACAGTGTCAGCAACAAATGGAAAATTGTCTCTTGGAGTATAGGAACCTTTACTACCATCAGCGCGCGCTGCTTTGTCAGCTTCTTTTTTTGCAATAAAATGTTCATTATCGAGGATCTCTACCGTGATTTCAGGAACTCTTGCACGCTTATCGTAAATAGAAGTGAAAGCTTCTCTATTGACCTCTAATCTACGAGGGGCGATGATGGAATTTATGTTGACAGTTAATTCTACATTGTTAGATTTATAGTTTGTAACACCATTAACGTTTTGAGCATTTGCAGTATCAGTACCATCATCTTCTGAATTTTCTTGGTCGTCATTGTGCTCACTAGAATTGTCATTTTCTTTCTTAACTACATTGTTGGTAACCGCATTGCTATTATTATCTGCATCATCATCCTCTTCTTCTTCTTTAACGTCTACGTTGGGGAGAGAGTTGATATTAGCATTGGTAGCACCATTTTTACCCCCACTACTACCGCTATTTCCATTTTCATTTGAACCATTATTAACATTATTTGAATTATTTCCATTTCCCCCATCATTTTCATTTCCATCTTTAGTATCTTTACCTCTATACAATGGTATATTTAAATGTCTCATTAGACCTTCACTCTCAGATACTTTACCTGTATTCTTTAATCCCTCAAATAATACTGTCCTAAATTCATTATCCCATTGGTCAATAGTTAATCCAAACATTATCCTAATTATATGCATCCTCTCTACATTTGATAATTTCAAGGGCAGAACTGTTTGAAGTAATTTATAATGTTCAGGAACAGAATCTAAATCAATCTCAGGTTCTTGAGGAGGAATATTCTGCTGTTGTTTACCTTTACCACCACCCTTTTTACCTTTACCCTTAGTATTCTGATTAACATTCTTAACCTTATAATTACTCGGTAATAAATCCTTATCAGTAAGTCCTGGATCTCTTAATAGCCTCCTAAGAAGTAAAAACCCCGGTTCCTTCATTGTCCATGACGTAACATTATCTGCATCTTTGTTAAGCCTACCGTACTGGTTTAAATTTGGATTCTCCCTATTGAAATACACTAAATTTGACATAAAATCAACAACTGGATGTTGATTCTCTACATTTTTTTCATTTTCTTCATTATTTTCTGAAGTTAAACCAAAAGGATTCTTCTTAAAAAGAAGTTTCCAATCGGGAAATTTATTTAAATTCTTATTCAAATTCTCAGAAAAACTATTTGGCGAACTACTATTGTGTCCTACATTGTGAGATTTTCTACATTTATTTACTATCTCCCGCATACCATAATAAGTTCCAAGTGTTAATAAAACAATAATCCCCCCAGAAACTACTATCATACACAATAAAACTAATAATCTTTGAGGACCTTTATAACGCCCAAGGATAGCTCTGACTGTATTACCGATTTTACTACACCAGGTGTTACGAGAGATTTTCTTCCCATTTTTCCCATCTCCTGCGATGGAGGAATCAGAAGTAGTTAATAAATTAGTACCTTTTTTTACAGTAGTGTTCCCATTATTGTTACCCTTATTTGTATTTTTTACACTATCCCTATTAGTCCCATATCCAAAATAACTACCACACCTATACGCCCCAGTGCCACCATTTGAATTATAATTATTACATGTATTACCAACATTATTACCCGCTGCTGATACAGAGTGTTTCATTTGTACGGTTCTAGGATTCAAATTAGTTCCGGGTTTATTAGCTCCGTTACAGCCACCGCTAAATTGACGATTCGCGGGGTTACCAGGATTTCTATTCTGATATTGTTTCCTATATTCCTCATCACTACTACTAGTTTCTGTACAAGAAGTATCATCCTCATCTGTACCTTCATCAGAAGAGGAAGAAAAATCAGGATCCTGAGTACGATGATGAGAATTATATGGATTATTGCCATTATTGTTGTGTAATGAAGATTGTCTTTTTACCTTCTGAACAACGTGTTCCTGTGAATCCCTATAGCTGTTATTAGTTGTAGTGGGGCAGTGAGATTTCGATTGTTGTAGATTATTCATTTGAGATTGTCTTAAATTTGGATGATTAGAATTCCTATTGGAATCGGGGTAATTGGTAGATTGTTGAGAATGAGATAGAGAATTCGAACCATTTCCTTTTTTAGAAGTATGAGTATTCCTTTTACTAGAAGTTCCTACTGCTCCTTGCCCGAGGGGAACATTTACAGCCTTACCGTGAGTGTTGTAATCTGTCTTAATTACCGCTCCTGAAATAAAATCTTCTACATCTTCAACTGATTCTCTGCCGTTAATATTAGAATCACCATTTGGATGATGTGGAGCTGATGGATATCTATTCCCTAGACTTCCTAAATCAGATGGATCCACAGCTTTGGGGAAGGAATTATCGGTGTCAGAGAAAGGATTGTCAGTGTTTTGAAAAGGTCCAGGACCTGGTCCTTTATCGGTACTGTTATTGTAGCCACCTGGGACGTGAGGAGGATAGGTTTGAGTTGGCATATTTAGAATCTAGAATCTAGATTTGTATATTTCTAAAAATTACTTAATATTTGTGATCTCTAAAAAGTTCTAAAAACTGCTAATTAATTGCTAATCAAGATTAAAAACCTAACTAATTAGTAATGTACTACAGTTAAGAGCATATGAGAAGCTCTAAAAGGGTAATTAAAATGGTCAATGATAAATAGTCATATGTAGTAAGATATTGTATTAAGAAAATACGCATGGTTCACGGTATTTTAATTTTCCGAATTCAATAATCAATTCTAATTCGTTGCATTATAATATATATTTGAATTTTTCTATAAGCATAATTACTTATTCGAATTAGATATGATCTGGAAGTGATGACACTGATGATGTGCTTACATGTATGTACTAGTTAATTTTAAAGTTTGGTAATAAATATCGTATGACCCATTGATCTGATTTGGATTTCTGATTCATATATCATTATGGATTTGAAATTTCTATTTGAATTTACCTAAAACGCGTCAATATGATTTTTCAAAATTTTACTTCCATCTAAAACGCGGATTGTAGCCACTATGAATAAATATTACAACATAAAAAACTGAACAAGGGTAAAGAAAAAAGATATAATAATCATAATGTTGTCGTCCAAGCAGACATCGTCTAGAGATAAAAACATTTTATTGTATCAGATTTTAAACAAAATTGTAATCTACATGGTGCCTGGCTCAAATTCAAAGTCAGGCTAAATAATCACTATTATAATTTATCAAATATGAATACATAATTAAATTAAGCAACTCAATAACAGTTACATTATATGATTTAATTTTTATCGCCCCTAATTAAGTAGTATCATCCCTAGCAAATTGTCCCAATTCTTTTACTTGATTTAACCTTGCTGAAAAACTCCACCCCGCAGCTAATAACGGCCAATAACTTGTCCATATAAATATAGTCTGCCTTGTCCTACCATTTCTCCAATATCCAGTAAAAAAAGTGAAATCCACTAATTCATCACCGAAAATTTTACTATAGAGTAATGCTAAAACACCATTCTGAATAACTTGTTGAACTGAATAAAGCATCAAATACATAATAGATCTCTCTTCATGAGGGAAAAAGAATTCATAAAGTAATGCAGGAAAACGATCTTCTCCTCTAACGATTGTAGCTACATTCTCTTCAATATTAGTATTTTCATTAATAACAGTATTGTATTCTATTTTATCCCTACTAAACATATGCATTATCTTAGCAAACGGTAATAAGCATAATATAGCACTTGCTCCTACTGCTAATGATTTATTCTCAAACGATACATGTGCCATTCTAAATCTAATTATACTCATTCCTAATGGTGGTGCAATTTTATAAAAACATAACCAATTTCTTAAAAATTTAATAACTTTTATTTTCCCTATAATATTGATTTCAATACTTTCAAATAATGGTATCACCGCAAATACTCTCATTATAAATCCTAACCAATCAAATACTAATAACCATAAAAAACTCTCCCAACTAGGACTTGTAGATACTAATAACGACGTTAATAACCCTTGGTTCATAGCCATTATAGCAGGTAAATGAAGCCTTTTCATAGGTAGATCCTGTATACCCGCTGCTACCCAAAGGAAGAAACTACATGATATTTTAAATAATAAAAACCATAATCCACGGAAATTTATCATAAGTTGATTTTTACTATCTAAGAGTTTTAAATCATAGGATATATAAGAGATTGGGAGCATGAAGAGGGCAAAACGAGATATGAAATCACCAGCTATCATAGTAAAGACTGGGCGGAACCTTTTTAGATGCCAAAGATAAGTTTTTGGATGAAATAAATTCTTCATAGAAAGGATTAAAGGATGATCTAGTTGGAAATTAGTATAATTATTCTGAATCTTCTTTTCAGTACTAGTATCACTAGAATTTATTAATTCCCTATTTTCCTCCTCATTCCAAAAGCACACTCGTGCAAACACTAAATAAGGTGATAATATATATCCAACATATATGGGATTTCTCATCGGTGCTGCCATACTATTATATTTTGGTTCTTCATTAGTAAATGGTTTATGCATCAAACCAGTACTTATATAACACCATAAATGTAAAGGAGCTACTAAACGAAAAATATAAAAACGAAGAGCAGAGGTATAAGTAAATAATGAAGTAAACAATGTACGGTTAGTACGATTACCATTGGCATCAGTAGAATTAGAGTGGCTAGTATCGTTCTTTCCCATCAGGAATTTCCCCATATCTAATCCAAGAAGTGCCGCACCAGGGCCGTATATCATTGAGGGGACTAAAAATCCAATTAAATTCACTGCTCCAAAAAGTGAATGTAAAACAGGATTTTCATCCCAATTTGACCATCTCTGTGTTCCCATTTGCAATAGTGTTAATACCACAATAAAGAATACAAAAAACAGTACCGGGGGTAGAAACATCATTATTTCATTCATTAAGATATGGAGTTGATAATAATAGGGATGAGTTTCAGTACTATAATTAATGTAATTTTCGAATTTATTCTCAAAGTCGGATAATGAGGAGAACTCGCCTGATATTTCTCTATAATACCAGCGGTTTCTTACTTTTGATAAAGGAGTCCAAAAACTAGCATCATGAATAGAAATTTTATTAAGTAAACGAGTAGTTTCTAGTTTTGTTTCTTCTTCTGTTAAGGGGATTCCAGAAGAAGTAGCAGGCATAGCAGTAACAGTAGTAGCACCTGATTTATCATCATCATTAATATTATTGGGAAGAATAGTACCGTGAATATTATTATCTTCTATTCCCGGTAGTGGTCTTGATAATCCTAATTTTTTTTCAGTTTCTTGTAGCATAGAGGCAAGGAATTTATTATATATTCTCTGTATACGCACACTATGAAAAAGAAAATTTTGAGGATTTTTTAAAAAATGATAGAAAGACTGAGATTTAGGTTCACCATTGCCATTGTGATTTATATCAGTATTAGCGATGTCAAATCCTTTATTACCATTACCATACGGTCCTTTAGCATTTGAAACCACGGTATTAACAGGTCCTGGTCTTAATGAGGGTTGATTCTTAATATCCGTAGTAAAACTAGCATTCTTACTACCATTTCCCTCATCATTATTGCTATTTACTTTCTGTAATCTTAAGTATTTATGTAACATAGAACTACTATTTACAGTAACTTGTTGACTCTTTTGAGATGAAGCTGAACGTTCAGAACGGAAGGTATTGTCTTGTGCCATGCCATTATTAGTAACCGTACCATTCAGTTGAGTACTATTAGCTGGGGTTACATTTATTTTAGGTAGGTCGCCTAGTATTTGAGGATTTCCCGGTACTGCGCCCAATATTTGAGGATTTCCCGGTACTGGAGAGTCAAATACCTGGCCTGGTATTGGAGTAGTGCCAGGGAGATCTACAAATTTTGAATCACCGTTGGTATCTGGTACCATGATTTCTGATTTGTATATTATATAAATTTAAAATTCACCTAAAAATTTAATTTAATGATAAGTAGTAGTTAAATTAAAAGTAAACTGTACTAACTATAATCTAATACTATAGACCACTGTCTACAGACGTACTAAACTATGATGAGGGATGCTAGGCTCTAGCTTTTGAAATGGACATAAATTTTTGAATCATGATGATCTAGTATAATTCTACTAAAATCTAAATATAAATAAAATCTACAAACATCTAATTGAAAAATAAATTGTGGTAACTAACTTAATTTGACCAGCAGAATACAATAATCTAGTAAATAATCATAATTTGAGCTACTATAATTATTAAATACTATTATATAAATTCAGAATTAGTTTTAGGGGTGAACTAACATCCTGTGCGAAGAGTGGGTGTCAAAAGTAGAGATGAGAGGTATTATTTTTACTTAATAAAATAGATTAAAAATTGGTAGTAGGTCACAATGAATTAGTAAATGGAATCACAGTGTAAAATTGATTGCTATTCGTGCTATGTGGATAAATTTGTTTATAGGTTTTTATATAGCTGGATTCTGGGTTGATTCAATACCCATTCAGAACATGACCGATAAGTGATTATCATTATCCAAGTAACTCTGTCTAATTCAAACCAGTTAAATTCTTTCTGGTATAGATTCAGAATGAGATAAAATTTATTTTGTTTAGATTTGAATTTTGAAATTCAAATTGTTTAACAGTCAGTATTAATTACTATAATTAGATACTAATATGGTAATACTAATACGGTTAATTCGATACTAATTAATGTAAAGAACCGTTTTGAAATGAAGATCGATATAATAATTATAAACAAGTTGTTTTAGTACGGTAACTAACCGTAGCAAGAGTAGCAATACCCGTTAATAGCTTTCTTCTTGTGATCTTAATATTTTTTCAATTTCTATTTTTTCACTACTGTTTGCAAACAAAGCACGATCAACATGCGATTTGGCTATCAGTGCTTCCACGTCCTTAATAGTCCAATTTGCGGTTGGTAACTTCTGTAAATATATTACAGTCGACTGGAAATCTAACTTCAATATCTCTTCTCTCCAATGATTTAGAAAAGTACAGGAAAAAAAAGTGAGGAAATCATTGAACATTTGTGGGGATTGAAACAATTCAGAAATGTAGGTATCCCATAAGCGTATAACGAGATCTATACCCATTTCTCGGGAGAATAAGCAGTTTAACCAGCGGAAACAAACATGAAGGAGTTCTACACCGAGTTGCTCGAAATGAAGGATTAAGTCGGGGGATGTACGAGATAAGAGGAGTTTTAGGGCAAGGATCTGGGGGAAAATAAAAATAAAATGTTAGCAATTTTGATATAAAATTTCACAGTCTTAAATTAATGAAGTTACAATTTACTTTAAAAGCATCCTATACCATCCTCTGTATCCCCGGCTGTCCTGCTGTATAATGATCCTGTACTGCTCCCATAAAAACTCTTCTTACCATCCTCTGTATTCCAGGTTGCCCTGCAGTATAATGATCCTGCACAGCACCCATAAAAACTCTTCTTACCATCCTCTGTATCCCCGGCTGCCCCGCAGTGTAATGATCTTGTACTGCTCCCATCACCTTTGTTAAACAATAATAGCTATCTGCCTCTACGTCTGCTAATTGCTGCTCTGTTAGAAGGGTTATATCAAGCGTTTTCAGCACCTTATCCGGCGATAAATTAACTAAACTTTTATTAGCCCTAGTTCCAGGTGATTGAGGAGCAGATCCCGGCTGATTTTTATTATTCCCACCTCTCTGTGGCGTTGATTCCCCCTGTCCCCCAGTACTTTTCCCATCACAATTATTACTAGCCCCAGCACCGCTGTCTCCATCATGAGCTGGGTCGTTAGCATTGCCGTCTTTTCCTCCTCCACCGGCGGCGCTATTTGAATTTCCTGTATTACCCGATGAATCTGATAAATCCGAAAAATAATATTGTTGTTCACATAAGAATACTGCTATAAATACACTAAGAAGATCATTTATTCCTTGTACATAGCTACATGCAGGATGTCGTTGTGCCCATACAAATAATATCCGTTCCATCATACCCTGTACTTCTTTAGTTTGAAATAAATTATATAAATACCCAGCACATGTTCTTGGTAAATCAACCTTTATCTGTCTCCTAAGTACTTGATCTTCACTATCCTCCGCTGCTATACTCTTTGCACTACAATACTGTTTTACTAAATCATGATATTCCGTTCTTTTCCTCTTCAAGGTACTATCATGTCTATCTTTACTATTTGGAGCTATTTGGAGTAATAATCTCCAACTATGCCCTCTCATCTCCGGAAACAAAAAAGGTGCTCCATTCCAGAGATGGTTCGCCAGACTTTTTAAATCCACTGTACTATTACCAAAACTTGCTTTCCCAGTACCTAATCCCATGTGGCTTCCTGTATTAAGTGTGTTAATATTACCTATATTACCGAAATTGTTTCCGATTCCTCCTCCCCCCGTTGAGAGACCCATACCCATACCGAGAGAGAGATCTCCCTCACTATTCCTTGCATGCTCAGCTGCTAAATCTAATAACATTTTCCTTGCATGTGGATCCCTCACCGCGCCCTTTTCTATTCTTTCTTTCTCTCTCTCCGGGTCATATATACCAAGAGGCTGTAATATCTTTAAAAACTTCAATACAGAAGATGCTTTCATATCGGAGGAGATGGAGTTGACAATTTCATATTCAGAAATTTGATGGAAACCGGAGGAGACGGATTCATTATTTCCTTGACCTCGAGGTGGAGCGGTGGAGGAGGATGAGCCGCCTTCTGAGGAGAATCCTAACTGTTTAGCAAGGAAATTCATGTTAGCAATGCGGTTTTGAATAATTACTACTATTCGCTATCGTAATTTACTATTTATCAGTTAATATGGTAGAAAATTTATCAAACTATTACGTAATGTATTAAAGCGTTTTTAGAAACTAATGATATAGTTGTGCGCAATTAACATACACTTAAACAAATAATTTTAAAAACCGTGACGTCGTACCGATCATATACACAATTAATAACTCATTTAAAATAGTCGTTCAACGACGTAAAACCTAACAATATAAAACTAAAAAGTAGAAACGTTTGATAGTAGCAAAGCCTAATTGCTATGCTACTAGAAAATATGTAAAACCAGAATAAGACACTAAATAAACTTTTCAAAAAACAAAGCTCTAGGAGACTAATGGCTCTTAACTAATAATTTTGGAATATGGGAATGATATATAAAATCTAAAAAAATATTTGGCAGTAACTATTTTAAAAATCCAGTTTTAACCACTTTCTTTTTCCTCTCAGCACATTTAAGGAACGCCCACTTGTGGGCGCTTCCTTTCTATATAAATTCAAACATGGCCTGATTAATATTATAGGAGTTAAAGAAAAATCAATTTTACAATTAAGCTTTTAAACAAAGAAGTTTTAGGTACAGTATCAGGTCAGCTCAAAAGTACTAAAAAAAGGACTGTACAGTAAAGACAACGTAAGTAATAAAGTGCGGAGTGCTAAATCTAAATTGGAATGAAAACGCTAGCGTTATAGTGGAATGAAAAAAAGATGAGAAAATAAAATTACAAAGGAGCTATAACTTAATCTAAAGATGGATTAGATATAAAAGAGAACAAGCTCTTGGGTAAGATTAGCTTCAAGTCGCCAATTCTCAAAACTCAATAGAATCGAGATTCAATAAGCACATCATCATAACTTTTTTTTTTTCCTTTTTTACCAGACTTTAATATACAGGCTCGAGAGCAATTTCCCTGTTTGTGCACTGTAACTTTAAGCTAAACTGCATTGATATGTGAAAAATAAGTAATTAGAATGATGAATCCATGCCTATTTACATGGTTCAGAGAAGAAATAAGTTAATAAATCGTGCTATTCAATTTTTTAGTCTTTAGATATGTTTAATTAATAATTTTTAGTTTTTACCTTGAAAGCTTTTATATGAATCTACTTGTTAAAATATGTTATTTGAAAATCCTGCTTTTACTACTAATGTTTTTGTATTTGTTTTCTATATTATTATGTTATGAATCTGAATATTTTTGTTTATTTTCATGATTATGTGAATTGCTTTAATGAATTGTTTGTAATACGAGTATCAAATACTCTCCCTATATTGAATTGGTCAAAAATTAGTCTAATTAGCGATTTAATATTGTTATATATTTCGCTTGAAAGCCATATAAGTAATGATATTTTTTGAATGTGTTCTTTGAATGTGTTCAACTTCTACTACTAAAAATGATAATGATTTCTAATTGAGATTTATGAATATGTTCAACTAAAAAAATACTTTAAAGATACTTAGCCAAGTGTAAAAATGCTTGAAATAAAATAAGTATGTTATAAACTGTTACTTCAAATTTCACTATGTTAGTCAAATCGCTGGTGTTTAGGTGATTCAAATCTTGTATTTACCGCCCGTAAATTAAGATTTGAAATAAACAAAAAGCGTAATATACAGTGCCCTTGAGCAAATTATAATCCAAAATGTCTGAAAAAAATATCAATCAATAATTTTAAAGCAGCTACTAGTTAGCTACTACTTATAATTAATCTGTCTTATATAAAATCTTATCTATCTCCTGTAACAACCTATGTTAACCCCTTACATATTCTGATGTTTCGACGGTATATGTGCCGCCTTAGCCGCCAACTCTGCAAATTCCCCTGCTCCTCCCTTAGCTACTCACATATTCTGATGTTTCGACGGTATATGCGCCGCCTTAGCCGCCAATTCTGCAAACTCACCCGCTCCTCCCTTAGGTAACCATTCTTTTTTCTTCATTTCCATATTTGGTCTAGCAGGAGGGGTCCACTTACTCGATAAATCCATAGTAAAACATCCATGTCTCCATATTTCACGGGCTATATAATCAAAATTATTATTATATTCAGCTTCTGCATGCTTATCCGCTCCTAATTTCTTCTTTCTAACGTTTTCTGGTTGAGATTTTTTCAATGCCATCTGATATGCATTCTTCTCAATGAATTGGAGATTGTTGACGGAGACCTAGGGAAGTTGAGGTGGATTAAGATTTAACAATATGTTAATTACGATGGCAGTGCATAAATTAAAATGATAAAACTAAAATTCATAGAATTTTACAAACATGTATTATACCGCCGTAAAATCTTTCCTATCCAGTATAGCTAAACATGCCCTAGGAAGATCATTATTAATCGCATGCATCAAACATGTCCAGTTACCAGGACTTATGTTATTTACTTTATCAAAATCCTGCCGTCCCAATATAGCACATGCTACATCTTCTAATTTATGCTGACATGCTAGTTCTAAAGCAGTAATTCCTCCATCCAGGACTGTTTGACCGCATAGTTTCCTCATTGAGGAAACGTTTTTCATGGGTACGAAGTTAGGATCTTTTTTCTGGCAGAGGGTAATGCAGTTTAAACCACCGAAATCCGCTCTACCCATAATCGCATAACAAACTTCAGGCATATCAGCTTTTATGGCGGCCTAGGGGAAGAAAGGTAGTAAATAGGAGCGGTAAATAAGATTTTAAATTTTAATTCATAATAATAATAATTATGTATGAACTAAATTAGAGAAACTAACAAAAAATATTCTTATACCATTAAACACGATTCCTCCAATGGTGTATCATTTATTAATCTAAACCGTACATCTTCACTAATCAGAGCTAATGCACAATGTTTTCTTCTTCCCTCTATTGCCCTATGCAACAACGACTTCTTCACCGGTCGCCCCCCATATTTTCCATGTTTCTCTGTTGGTATAATCGCCAACCTATTCAATAACTGTTCTTCTATATTATTATATAAAAACATTTTACATTCCTCCACACTGTTATATTCATCATCCATATTTAGGAAATCTATATCAGCACTCGGTGAATCATTCTGATAAATATTTTTCTTTTTAGAGACTTTTAAATGAATTGGTTCCTCTTTGTCGCCGGCTTTTACGTATGGGGGAGTGATTTTTTCGGAATCATCAAGATATTCCCCTCTAGGTACATCGTTTAAATTGGTAATAGAAATAGTTTGAGGAGGAAGGGTGAGGGTACGGAGACCTAGGGAAGAATTGAAATATAATAAGGATAAGATCTAAACTTTAACCTATACTGTAACATTGAATTTGAATTTTAAAAAACTTTTTATACTAGGTGTATTCAGATATCCCCTCTGAGCGTGAAATAGATTATCTCTCCTCCGTATATTTTCAAAAAATTTGTATCCATATTCAGATACGAATTTCCGTATTTTCCCGACTGTAACGTCTCCCGAGAGCTCTATCTCAGCTGTATTTTCGCTAAAAGTCCCCGCTCCACTATCTAATGGAAATGTAATTTTCAATTTCGTCTTTACCAAATCTTTAGGATCCGTATAATTGTTATCATTATCATTCCCTCCTTGTGAATACCCATCCTCATCTCCATTAAATTCCTTGTAGCCACCGAGATTAGACCTACTACTTTTATTATTCATACTACTATTCTCGTTATCACGGAGGAAGGCAAGATCCCGTCCCCCGCCGGTATTACCGACATTAGTTGCCCCAAATCTCGGTTGTGACATATTGTTAGGTTTACATTTTGTACCACTGTTATTTTGCATACTCCCATAGCTATTCACCGTGTTTCCCATATTATGTATATTTACCGTTTTATGACCTATACGGACTGCACCAGTATCGGGAATTGCCCAATTTACGGGCTGACCATCAGAATCACGAATTAATAAACCAAAACTATCTATTCTAGTAGCACATTTTGGGGAACCAGAGGGGTTATTATTGTCGTTATCACCAGCAGCGCCTTGTACCCAATTTGGTTCTGGCAGGCAGAATTCGTTCTCATATAATTGTTTCTGTGACTGAGAATGACCAAGATGTGGTTGAGTTTGGTAAGCACGCATCTTATCAGATCTTCCTTGTCCATAGGGGCTACGATTAGGACTCCAGGGGCTGTAATCTATTCTCTTTTTTCCATGAACACTACTAGCTTTTTCTGTACTGTAATGACTACTTTCAGATAGATTACCTCTAGAAGACGCATGTCTTAAATTACTTGTACTATGATGAGTACTGCTCATTTGCCCTTTCTTTCCAGGGCTGTTGCTTCCGCCCCCCTGGAAACCATTACTAGCATTCCCTTGCCCCTGTCCTCCTTTCAATGGTACCTGGAATCTCTGCATAGGATCATTACTATTGCTAAATCCCCCTGTCCTAGCCATCCTATCTTGATCAATTTGATTCCCCTGTTTCCTATTTCCTGCACCTATTTCCGGTGGGTTTGAGAAACCACCGGTTATTCCCATACGATTATTATTACCGTGATTTCCATTATTACCACCATTATTACCAGGAGTAAATTCGCCTGCTGCACGAGAACCAGGTAAACCTGTGGAGGGTCGAAAGGATCCGGATTGAGCAGAATTTGGATGTTGGGAAGCGGACATTTTGTAATTAAGAGAGGAAGGTTAAAATACAGCCTAAAATTAATAACAAAATTCAGTTAAATATAAATCATGTAAGGAAACTAAAGTAATATGAAAATTGTAATCAAAGGTATTAGTAAATAAGATTCTAAAACAGATAAATTAAAAATAGACTACTAGTCACTACTAAAATAAGAAAAAATACTCACTAGGGTTTAAAACCCTAGTGACAAAAAATACTTCAAATAGATATATTATATCCACAAAAAAAACGGGGTAACCGTACCTAGAAGCAATGAGTTGGGAATGATAGATAAATGAGAAAGAATAGTTGATAAGTTGTAAAACTATATACTATATTACTCCTATAATGTTGTTTTAGTTATGGTAGCACTAAGATAGCAGATAACTAGATAGCAAGATATATTGAAAACTTTTTTTAACAGTTTAACTTTTCATAGCTCTAACTCTTGTCTCAAAAACTGATTTTCAAAACTTGTGCATGTTATGCTGCGTTTAACGAATATATATTATAGTGTATCGATTCCAGTACAAAATTGCGTGAAAAAATAATATTAATTTAGCCTTTATAATACTAGACTTTGTTGCACTGTGACTTTTTAGTTGATTCTATCATTTATCTTGTATGAAAAAACGGATCGATTTTAATATACAGCCCACATAAGGGATCTTTATTCAACGTATGCAATACAATGATGTACAATTTCGATAATTAAGTAATAAATAGCTATGATAAAATAATTAATGATAATTTCACTAACGTGACATGAATGTATTGTAACTCAGTCAAATTTATAGCTCCTTAGATTTTTCTCCCCCTACTACTAAATTTTCATCAAGATAAGCAACAAGATTTTCATTGCTAGTACCACTGTTGTTTTTATCTGAGTCGATGAGAACTTCTTCTGACTGTATATCCACTGATATAATATTTCCATTTAAAGGCACTACACCGGGACTTCTTGGTGGTAGAGGTTTGGGGGATTGAATATTGCTAGGGGATCGAATATTAGGACTATTAGGAGATCGTATAGTCGGAGGAGATTGAATATTAATATTGTATGGGGATCGACTGTTATTTGATTTACCAGTAGGACTATAATTAATTGCATCCCCTTCGTGGAGGCCACCATCGGCACTAAGAGCAAAATTTAGCGAGTTTGGTACCATATTCGCTGCTGAACTCATTTCTTTTTCCGAATAGCCAATACCTACACTGCTAGAATCAGGAGCAGGTACTTCCAAATCCACCACTCTCCTTGTATATTCCCAACAACTCAATATTCCATCATTCTCTATCGTAAATCCCATCCACCATATACTAAGAATTAAAGAAAATATAACGTTATACTGGCCGATTCCCTGGGCGTCGTACCATAGACCTTCTTCTTTTAACATATTATATGTTAACATCAATCCAGGTCCCATCCACACGCCTGTTAAACACATATTCAAAAAAGCTAACCACCTTAACCAACAAGATTGTTGGAAAAGTTTAACATTCTTTCTCCAAGCTTTTTTATATTTCCTTCTTCTTGTACGGATTGGTACAGTGAAGGGGAGCCAGAATTGTCTACAACAACGATTACAGTATCCCCGTTTGAATTTCCTAGTACGTTTATTAGAAGCTGCGTTATTGCTCTCTTCTGATTTTGAATTCGCTGAGTTCGTAATCGCTAAGCTCTTTACCGACCAATTTATCCCCCTTGTCGAATCCCACATCCCTGATCTTGGAGCTCCAAGGAATTCACTAGTTAATCTTAACCAATAATACAACAACACCGCCACCCCACCAAATAAAAACATTGCGCCAAGTTCATGCATAAGTTGTTGAAAAAGACATTCACAACTCAAAATAGGACCAAAAAACGTGCCCTTCATAGAATTATAAGGAAACGCAAATGTACATAACATAGAAAGACCTGTACAGGAGACGGAGGAGATTTTTGTAATTTGTCTGATACGATAGAAATGTCTATTGCGGTAGAGGGAAAGGAGATGAGGGTCGATATAGATTTCATTAGAATTAGGGTGATGGGGAGAATGCAAAGGATCATGGAGATGGGGAAGGAAAGTAGTTCTTCTTAGTCTTGAAAGGATGTAATTAAGGTAGAGATTACGTTTTTGGGGATCTTTGAGGATTTTTATAATAGGATTTGAATTTGAAGTTTTTGCTGTACTATTTGCCTTTGACGTAGTACTAGTTTCACATCCCATACTGTGCTCCATTAACTCTCCAAGCCTCTCAATTGCTCGTCGCTGCTCGTCATTTCGCGACATCATTCTTGTTTCAAATTTCTTCCTTACATTATCATCCACCTTTTTCACCCCGATTACAGTACTTATACAGATACTAATTCCCCCACATATTCCTCCAACCCCCATTCCTACTACATCTGAAACCTTCTGACCACCCGGTACAACCGATATAACGCTTCTTATACTAGTCCCTCCTCCTCTTAGATAGGAACGATTTCCTCCATCCTCCTCGGGGGCGTTCCAGAGATCGGAATGTATATGAGAACCTCCTTTTTTTCCATAATTTACCGAATCAAATCTCTCAAACGACGATGCTGATACCTCACTAGAGTTTATAGGTGAAGGTGGATCACGAGCTAGTTCTTCTTTCAAAGTTATCCATGCATTAGTTGTAGTTTGCACCACTAGTACATTTTCTTGCCCTTCAGCACCAATACCACGATATGTGTTTTTGTTACCTAGATTTATTGGCTGCCCGCTAGAGGTATACCCCGTGAATGTTGTACCAGTATTAGAACCATCATTTGCACTATTGTAGTTATCACCAGCAGAGCCTGCGCCTGGAATTTCCAACTCAGGACTACCGCTACTACTGAGTTTTACTTTTGCTTTCAAACTACCTCTACCACTAGGAAGGGCATTATTTGGGATATTATTGGTAATGTTATTTGCGGCCCCGGATGGTATATTAGTATTTCCCGATTGTACAGTTGATGGTATCGTTACTGTAACCCCCGTTGAACCTCCCAGCCCAGGCCCTCCGCTAAAAATGATTTCTCTACCGGTAAAAGGTCGATCCTTACTAAGAACATTACCAGTTACCGCTCCTGAAAATGCTCCTCTACTCATTGATGCTGTATTAAAACTATTTCCATCATTTACACCAGTTGCAGCACTGTTTCGTATATTAGAATTGGGACTATAATTATTCTCTATCGGTGGTAAAGAAGTAATATTGTGATTCATAAGAGTGTTGGGATGTACTACAAAACCCTTATTACCACCACTGCCAGTAGAAGAGTTTACCATTCCTGCTGGCCTAGTTTTTATTGCATGACCGCTAATTGAGCTAGGTGTACCAAGAGAATCACCCATACTACTGTCGTTAATACTCATAACTCCTCCAGAATTTGCATTAGATTGCTTACTTCTAGCTTCCTGGAATGCTGAATTATGAATACCAGCAGCAGCAGTAGCTTTCTGTCCTTCCTCACCACTTGAAGTGCTGTTGAAAGCATCTGGATCTACTTCCTGGCTTGATTTTGAATCTTTTTCTACATCAATTACACCTAGCTTCTGTTGATTTTTGTCAATCTGTTGATTTTTATCAATTATCATTATTTCTCTCCCCACTATCCTCAATTTCCCTTCTGGATCAGAGAGAACTTTTGCATATCCGTCAGCACTAGTACCGCTATTTGAGGTTCCACTACCAATACCATGTATACTCATACCACTAAGATTACCACTAAGATTCCCGAAACTACCACTATGATCTTGTGGATTTATCTCCCTGTTTCTCATATTCTCTCTATCTCTCCCAATATTAGTACCATTTACTACCCGTAAATCCTGTCGTAAATCCTGAGGTGTACCATCTGTCCCTATACTATTATTTCCCAAATTTGAATTATTTCCAACTGATAACTGTCCTACGGAGAGATTCCCTGCCGATAAATTCCCTACACTGCTCGGCACAAGCCCCTGTATGTCACTCCCAGACATTATTCCGGGGTAATTAGCGTCTGAACCGCTTAGAATCTGATCGCTTCCGCTCATCATACCGCTTAGGACCTGATCTGATTCATATCCCAAATCCACTTGATCAACAACTATTTGAACTTGATCTACATTGAGGGTGTTCTCGTTTTCATTATAAGAATGAGAGTTTTCAGCAGCTGAATTTAGATTCTGATCATCTAGACCATCAGGATGTAAACTTATATTAGCAGTGTTAATAGAATTTTTACTTAATCTATGTTTAGAATCTAATAGGAGGGTATCATTATCAGATTCTATTGCTTTACCGTGGTTTTGGTTCTCATCACTCACTCCTGAGTTTTTTGAATTACTTTTCTTAGTGTTCTCTTGCTTAGCATCTTCTATCATTTTCATAAAAAATTCTTCCTCCTGCTCGTTTTCCAATCTAAAACTAGCGCCAGGTGCAAAAATAATTTTCCCAAGTACCATTAACCTCTCCCTAACTGATAACATCATCATCCAAAAACAAAGACTGGCAATGTTTAGACCGATCAGACCGGCAGCACGGACATCAATTGTTTTTTGCATAATCAACGACAGAGGAGGAGCCCTCGAGTCTGGCCATATTTCTCTATTCCTAAATTGTAAATAAACAATCGTTATTATCGACACTGTTACACAAATATAGGAATAACATTTTATTTTGAAGTTAGAACAGTTTAGGGGGGGATTATCAATATGATTTTCAGGTATGTTAGTATTGTCATTAGATTTTGTAGAGGAGGCAGCGGAATTTCCCTTATTTGAAACTGCGAGAGCAGTAACGTGAGGTGCAGGAGCAGCGGCAGTAGAAGAAACCATCTTTTAATGCAATTATACACAGTAATTAATATAAAAACGCTAATACAAGCCTAAACAGTTAACGCTATTCAAACGTAATCTAATTCAACAAAATCTAATGTAAAAATACACTATTTTTTAGTAAATGTAAAACAGACTCTCATCTCAACTCAGAGTAAAATTTTAGCAAACATCCATAAATAAACTAACATATATCATTATGTAAAACATGTATCACTATACAAAACATGAAATATATCTGGAACAGCATGGAACATATATGATCATTTCCTTACCCTAAATCTAATCTTTAATGTCTTAACATGTATCTTGTGCTATCCCTAGTAGTAGAAGGAAATCCCAGTTTAGTACTTAATTATATTGGAAACCCTAAATAGCAAAAACACTCAGTGCATTAAACTCTAAAGTGAAATAAATAATAATTTGTACTAGCCACCAAAATTAAAATTTTATAGCAGCTGCACAGTATCCTCTGATGATTATTCCAATTAAGAGGATTCCTCTTAATTGGAATAATCATCAAGAATCGGTACATTGTGAATGATAGGACGGTTTAAAGAGACTACAGCATTGCTCCTAATATGGCATTGCTATAATCTCATTATTTGAATTTAGAATGTATTCAAGTTCTTAAAAGTTCACTAGCTGTATAGTATAATTTGATTCAATTTTAATATATATCTTAAACCCGTGCTCTTTGGCACTTTATAGTTCGTTTAAAGATCAGTTTTTTACATTACCCTCTGAGTCTTAGCAAAGCTAAGTTACGTACAATTATAAATTTAATATGCTAACTGCGAGCAGAGTACACTGTACTAGCGCTAATGTTGACAGTAAATTAAAAATTTAAATAGTTCCCATTATTTAAAAGTTCTTCTATATAAAAAGTTAGGTAAGAAAAGTCTTAAGGCCACTCAAGTTCTACATAATCTGTTAGTAAAAATCAATCTATATCCTACAAAATATAATAGATCCTTCTACAAATCCTTCTAATATATCCTCTTTACATTCTCTATCTTAATCTGCCCTATCTTATTAATTACTAATACTTAATTAGCTGTGCCTCCTCGTAAAATGATCATCTAGCTGTGTCTCCTTGTAAAGTGATCATCTAACTTTTCCTGAGAATCAAACCTCCGACCACACCCCTGGAATTGACAAGCAAATAATAATGGAGGACTAGGACTGGGGTTAACTCCGTTTATTGATGGAGGACATACGCTAGACGCTAATCCACTCAAACCACCATTAGAATCTGTTGGAGATGGAGTTAATACCGGCGGCGCAAGAGAACTTGCCAATCTACCCGTACTAGGTCCTGGTGGACCACTGGGGTGACTGGGAGGTACTGACTGGTGAGATCCACTTCTACTTTCCGGACCAGTACCGTCGCTATTAGGAACTGTACTGTTGTTACTACCGCTAGTAATAAATCTATGTGCCAATCTCTTCTTAGGCGATGTCTTCCTTCCCGTAATTGGGTCTATCACCAAATTTGGATCAGACATACCTGATAGAGCTGAAATACCGCTTGCAGCGCTCACCCCAGAATCTGCAGAACAGCTGTTTTCTTTAATTAATTTACCACCCGATATAGCTGCTACTTCCTCATCATTTTCATCTTCCTCCTCGATTTGCTCATCATCATCTTCTTCATCATTTTCGTTTTCCACCTGTGTAGCTGAATTTCCCTCTTCAAGTTCTTCTAAATCATCATCTAGTTCCTCATCCTCTTCCTCTTCCTCCTCCTCTCCATCCTCCCTCACTATTTCCATTGGTAGTGTTTGTAAAAAACTTTCTGCTAGCTTTGACAATTCTAAACTAACTGCATTAGCTACTAAATCTGTACATCTACCCCTAAGCCGCTTCAATTGTGAATCTTTCAAAACAAGAAATAAAGGTGCCTGTAAATGATTATTACTTCTATTAGTGTTGTTACTACCATCTGATCTCACAGATGCTGCCCCACCTTTTGTTGGAGAAGGGCTTGCTACACTCGCGATTCCACTATTTATCGCTCCAGGGACTATATGATCCTCTCCAGTACCCCGATTTACTACATTTCCCGATGGCCCTGTGCTTTTTATAACGGCTAAATTAATAAGAACTTTTAATAACACAAGGGTGAAATGATCATTTCCCGGTTCCTGTGCTACTCCACAAAGGAGGTTGATTAAGCGGGCGACCAGTGGTCCACAATTAAGAACTAATCTTTTACTACAATCAGGATCAGCGGCAAGATTTACGAGGATACCACAGAGATAGTAGCTGAGAAAATGAATTTAGATAAGTAATAGTATCGAAACTCCCTGCAAAAAAGTAGTCTAGATGAAACACAAATGCAAAAATAAATGATAAGTGCTAAGTGGTAAAAGTTTCGCGAATCAAAATATGAAAGTTAAGAAAAAAAAAAACACAAAATCAATACAGTAAGTCAATATGATCTTGTACATCTAAATGTACACAAACTATTTCATCTAATCCTAAATCTCTTAAAACTCGCCTTGTATCCTTATGCCTCGACAAATTCCCCAGCGCCCTACTGATTTCCATAATAGCCTCTAAATTACAACTCTCCAACAATAATGGTCTAGCCAGTCTACATAACAACATCTTAGTTTCTGGCTGAAACAATAAATTCGTAACACTATCGTAATATAGGAGGTTTGTTAATGAGGCTACTATGTTAAGGACTAGCTCTTCTTGGGCTGGATCTGATATTTTTTTGGAACCTAGCATGTCTAAGAGAGGGTCTATAATAGAGGGATTTGAGGCGCAAAGGGGACCAATATCTGATTCAACACAAACATTTGCGACGAGACGGACCTAGGAAATTTAAATATAAAAAATAGATACTAATGATTCTAACTGTTAGAATTTTACATCTTAGATATCTATTTGAAAAAGTTTCTATACCAGTTTTGTTAAAACATCTTCCATAGCCTGTATCAATATATACCAATTTCGTTACAACATCTTCCGTAGCCTGTATCAATATATACCAATTTCGTTACAACATCTTCCGTAGCCTGTATCAATATATACCAATTTCGTTAAAACATCCTCCGTTGCTTGTATCAAAGTCGCATTCCCCTCTCCTGTAGCCATCTGTTTTTTCTGTAATTTCCTACTAATATTCCAATATTTAGTCAACAAAATAGGCAACGTAGCTAAACCATCACAATCTAACATAAACGTATGTCTACAACTACTTGATGATGTACACATATTACCCAATACGAATGCCATTCTCAAGGTTAAAGTTTGAGTAAAAGGGATCTTATCTGCTTTACTGCTACTTTTATTAGAACTTTTCTTTTGTGAGGATTGTTTGGAGCTACTACTGCTATTTCCAGCTTCTTCTAATACTAGACCAGTAGATGATGCGTTACCCATCGTAATATCGTCTTTTGAATCACTTAAATCATCATTTTTATCTTCAACACTTTCATCTTCTTCCTCGTCTTCATTTATTTTACTATCTGTAATAGATTCTAGATCAATCTCTAATAATC
>Ga0099798_10074_pt1 | contig 29273 bp, 15 predicted proteins | sample Uncmet_Sort29A_1_FD_89870 | JGI IMG/M metagenome (GOLD analysis project Ga0099798, IMG submission 89870) | Marine eukaryotic communities from CALCOFI LINE 67, Pacific Ocean - CN13ID_Sort29A_1 | ecosystem: Environmental > Aquatic > Marine > Oceanic | place: Pacific Ocean: Monterey Bay | collected...
TGCCTTGGAAATCTCAAATTTAAAAATCGAGAACAAAATTTATACCGAACCGTAGATCCCAATCCCGAATTCAAAACTTGAAACGTTTCAGAAAGAAATCAAAATTGTTTTCCCAACAAAAATTTCAGGAACACAAAATACCGAACTGTAATCCCAACCCCGAATTCAGAACTTGAAACGTTTCCCGATAACCAGAACCTATTCGTTTGAAAAAAATTGGACGAACAACGGACATCACAATTAAACCCATTAGGTTCTCTACTATTGCGTTGTATTTTTGTTCGCTAAAATTAATATCATCAAAAACTGACAAATTTTGTCAATTCTATATCAACACAATTATGTTTGTTGTCTCACTGTATCGCTAATGGGTGTAAATGCACATCCATTTGAAACGAATACGCCGGTTTTTGACGCTTCGCAAAATGTATATTTGTTGGTTTTTTTTTGACTTTTGGGTAGTAATGGCTAAAATCTTGCAAAAAATCGTAACAGAACCTGTTTTCTTATATTACTTTTTTACACTATTTAAAATTAGCATCTTTCTCAATCTTTATTTTCAAAACTTTTTTTACAACCGCGTAAAGGACGCGGCGGGTATACCCAAATTCTGAATATATTCCTTGAAAACAGGGGGGAAAATTGAGAAAAAATGCAAATCATAATTTTTTCGTCGGAAAATTATTTCAAGACTTTTGAGTTTTTAGAAAAAGAATTTAGCGGAAATTCTTGTTTCATTTGAATATCGGTTTTTAGAAATTCGTGATATAAAAAAACCTAATTTTACCACAAAACCAATACAAGAGTGAATTGAATCGCTAAAATTCTTTTCCGTATTCGTAAAAACTTGTCGTTCCTAGATACAGACACGCTAATGTTTGAATTGTTATATGTAGTACTAAAAACAACTTTGGGCGCAGTAATCTCAGACTATAATTGAGAAAATGATCGCCAAAAATACAAAAAAGATAAAAAAACACACGGCACACAAAGGGTGTAAAACCAACGAGTTTTTTAATAAAAAAGGGTATACAAAAAATAGTAATTCATAATTCATAATTTCTTGAAAATCCAATTCGGCTACTATATGTTGAACTCGCCGTCCAATGGAAGATCGGCATTTCCAAATGTACACGCGAAACTGGATCCGCGCGGTTTATCATAATCTTCGTCGAAAAAATCGTTGAGATCTTTTTCATGCTGTTTTTTCTTCGCTTTTTTCGCTTTGTCTTCTTTATCAAAGGCCTTGGCCGCGTCGCCCAGCAAGTTATCGTAATGTTTCCCCTCTTTTGACGCGATCTCATCGTAAGGGCGTAGAGGAATTCCGCAAACACTGGGTCTGAAACCTAAATCGTATAAGGAAGGGCGGATCATATCCTGGTACAGTTTCACGCCTTTCCAGGGGTCGAATTCTTCTGATTCGTTTGATTTTGCAGACGTGTCGGAGCTATCGGATTCTTGCGCCGTCATGCGTCCGGACTTTTTTGATTTTTTCGAGCCACGGGTTTTTTTATTACTCCCGCTGATTTTCGCCGATTTTTCACGATTGCGCAAATAAGCCGGTCTCAAATCATCAGAATCGCTTGAGCTCGATGTGTCGCTACTGCTGTCGCTGCTGGAGGATGAGCTGCTGGAACTGGTTGATGCGCAGGATTCAGTTGTGATCCTGGCTTGCATTTTTTCCGGCGAGACTAAATGCTTACCGAAAGACACTAAGTTGGCTGATTTCTTTCCTGATCGTTTAGATTTTTTCGGGCTTTTTTGTAGTAACATTAGTTGGTTCTGCGATAGCTTTTTGGACGATTTCGTGGATCTCGGAGTGGCGGTCCTTTTAGATGAACGCTTTGAGCTGTTTTTTGTGCTAGTTCCACTTCTATACATGTCCTTCGATTCTCTGCTGTCATTTAGAGCTGAAAACGTTTCCCGTTCAGAATCGAACGACCTGTTGTTCGAGACTGCGATTGCCAAATCGTGTGCGAGGCGTTTTCCTGATTTCGGATGAAAAGCAGCTTCTTTCTCGCCTTCATTTGCGATAAAAGATTCATCCCTTGCGCCGCGGCGGACTGATAGCCTTGCGGAAGCTACCGAAGACCGTGCTGAAATAGTGACTGATAAGCCGTTTTTCCGTTTCTGAACTTGGAGCAATGGCCGTTCAAGTTTTTTAGAGCTGCGGGGGGCTGGATGGTTTTGTTGTGTTTTTTGTGTTTTTTCAGACTTCTTTTTTCCTCCTCTTATTTTCAAACTCACAAGCTTTTCATTGCCAGACTCTTCCATTTCCTTGCTCGTTGTTCTGGACATCGGCCTTGATGATTGCGGTTCAAACGTCGTATTGTGTTCGTCAGCGCAATCTGATGTTTCGGAGGTGTCTTTTGAACTAGAGGCATTGTTATCGCGATTATTATTTTTCCACTCTTTTGATGCGTTTTTTGTGAACATTTTCAGTTTACTCGCTAATTTCCCAGTATTCAATAGCCCTTCTAGGGATTCGCGTTTTTGTTTATGAGTAGTAGCTCCAAATCTGTTTGGCCGTCTTCTAGTGTTTGGACTTTTTGCGGAAGAGGTGCTGGTTGGGGAAATATCGTTTTTTGAAAAGCTAGTGTTGTTCAAGTGATTGATCGGGGAAAGCGAAGTTTCTTTGCTCTGACTGTGTGCTGAAGTGGAAAAATTGTTCACACTACTACTTGCTGATTGGCCTGCGATTCCGGTCGCTTGCTTGTTTATTAGTTTGTAGGTTGGTGTTACTTTGATGAACTGCTTTTTGGAATCAGAACGCTGCAAATTTTTAGCGTTTTGACTATTTCCAGACGCGTATTGGGCCGAATTGGCGGAATCACCAACATCGTAGGATGCGTCCACTTGCTTGATTTGATCCAGGTCGTACGTTTGAACTTTGTGATAGTACTAAATGGGGGCAGAATTTTTTTGCAATTTTTTTAAAGCTTTTTTTGATCCAAAAAATACAAATTATGTACTACCGCCATTTATTATGTGATAAATTCGTTGCAAAAAAGTTCAAATTATGTTTGCGCTAACAAATTGGATGTCAAATGCTTAGACCACTCGTCTTCAGAAACCTTCGTGTTCTTCTTATTTCTTTGGTCCGCGATGCGTTTTTTCACTTCTTGTTTCTTGTTCGAGCTGCGTTTACGCTTCTTTTTGCTCTTCCGCCTCTGGTCCTCAGAGTCAGAACTTGAAGAATCGCTTCGGATTTTTTTCGGACTAGTTTTCACTGTTTTTTCGTTTTTCCTGCTGGAAGAAGAGACTCGTTTTTTCTCCGGACTTTTCTGTGCTGAAATACGCAGAAGGTTCTCGTTATTTTTCGCATTTTTATCCCTTTTCGGACTTGGTAACTTGTCTGCGAAATCCATAGCTTTTTGTTCAAATTGATGGATAACACTATCGATTTCACCCAGCATTTTGGTTCTAGCATCTTGTAACTCAGCATGAGTTAGAACTGTGCTTGCATTTGACGTTTTGGGATCGGGAATTGAACCAATATTAGCAGCAGCAGTGGTTGTTGCGCCATGTTTAGTACTGTTTCTGTCCTCTAGCGCAGACACTCGTTTTTCGACGTAAGAAATTCTTTTCGGTGTTGTTTCATCTGAAAACGATTCGTGCTGGTGGAGAAACGTCGGTTCTAATCCGATCACTTGTTTTGTTCCATTTTGCATTTGGACACGTTCGGATAGTCTGAACTGCGACGGTCTCGGGCTTGCGTTCTCGGACCGAATCGATTCTTCAAAAGAGTCTGTTCGCTTTGCTAATATTAGTTTTTTCGTGTTAAATTTAATATCGTCTTGCGAATCCTTGTCTGGTCTTAGCATCAAAGCGTCATCGGTGCTTGTGGTGGAGATGTTTATTGGAAGGATTGGTTTTTCGGTCCGTTTTGCGACAGATGGTTGTTCTTTTTCGATTTTTTTTTCAGTTTTTTTCTCCGTAATCCTAACGTCCTCAACGATTTTAGCGGCAATTCCATCACTATCCGCCGACGGCTGTTCAGGCTGGTACAGAATTTCAGAGACGTCTGAAACTTCAAACGTGTTGTTTGCTTTCTGCGGTGTTTTGGACATTTTTTCAACTTTTCCAGCCAAAGACGGCGAACTGAAACTATTATCAGCGTTCGGCGGCGGCACTGCATAAGTTGTGTGTTGTTGTGTGTTTTTGGTCGTCGCTTTTTGCTGCGGTGGTGAGAATTTTTTCGAAAATTTAGGTTTTTCGTCTTTTCTGCTTGCGTTGCCTAATGGAGAATTAAATCCGAACATCAATCTGTCATCAAAACTCGACGAACCAGAACTGTGCTGTGACGATACGATTTCAAATTTTTCTGCCGTTTTTTCCGCAGTCGGAGTCAACGGTGTAGGCGAATTTATGAAAACAACATCGTTTTTTGGTTGAATAATAACGTTTTCAGCAACAACTTCGACTGGAGAAATAACATTTTCTGTTGATTTTGTCCCAAACATAGAGCTGTCAGTGCTTAATACTCCCCCAATTTTACTACTGCTTTCACCGCATTTCGATTCTGTTTCGGTTAAGAAACTCTGTTCAACAATACAACCGCCAGTTGCCATCGACATTACCGAACTTGCATGAGAGATTTGGTCAGACGGGTCGACTGGTAATGCGTTATTATTACCACCAGAATTTCCGGAATTTGTCGCGATGAGATTTTTCTGAATGTGTGAGTTAACCACGTTTTCCGACGTCCTTGAATTCAAACCCATGCTGATTTTATCATTGTCTTTGTAACTGGATTCTTTAATATAATGCGGTTCGTGGTAGAACTGCGAGGATGCGATAGAATTCGGCCGCGATTTTTTATTCGTTTCTAATGACTCGGCAGACGACCTGTCGTTGGCTAGTTGCGCGAGCAAAGGCTTTGGTTCTTCGTTTTTCCCCGGTTTTGTGAGCAATATTCTCGGAGATTTCGGCGATTCATCACAAAGCAAAAGCGTGTCATTCGGATTCGTTGGACTTGGAGTCGTCATGTGGAAAGAAGTGTCTTCGGGGATGATGCGGAGCGTTTCGTTTTTCTTATTTGTTGGTTCTGTTGAAAGCTTAAGTGGTACTAATGGTGCGTTTTTATTATTTGCAGGCATGTGTACGTTCACTTCGCTGGTTTTTTTTTCAAAATCGGTGTCTAAAATGTCGTCATGCATGACAAATTTCACCGGACTGTCAGATTCAGGCTTCGACACTTTTTCGCTCGGTTTTTGGACCGCTTCGGTTAATAGCGTTTCGGATTTCTTTTTTTCCGAAACAGGAATGTTTTTGTCGGTTTTTAAAACGAACTGTCTGCGTTTCTCAGATTTCTTGTTCGTCGGGCTGGAAAGATAGATGCTTTCGAGTTGTGGTTTATTTTTAGCGGTATTTTCGTTCATATCACTGGCTTTGCTAACCCTTTCAGATTTTGACCGATCGGCGTTGGATAATCGGATATTTATTGGGTCATTTGAATCATATGACTTCTTAGTTTGGTTCTCTTCACCCATAATATGGCTGGGCAGTTTTTTAGAAGTCGATTTTTTACGCGCATCGGTATCGGCTTCTAAAGACTGAAGACTAGTATTATTAGCTAAGACAGCTTTTTGGCTCGACTTTCCTTGATTCATACTTTTATTCTTAGCTGGTGCAGTTTCGAAACTTTCTTCAGCGACGACCGAGACCAATGGCTGATCGTTTTTAGTACTAGAGCTTTGGAATGAACTTCCGGGCAATTTTACATTTTCCAAAGAAATCTCATTTTGTTGCTGGTTTTTCAAAAACTGAAAACTACTGTGCCTTGAAATATCGATTTTCTTCCCAATAGTGCTGTCGCTGTCACCTGTCAACCGCACAACACGAACGTCTTTCTCCTTTAAATCTTGAATCTCCCTAACAATTTCGGTCGACGCCGCTGACTGCCTGTCGTTTGACATCCCTTTTTCAGTGTGAAAAGTAGCAAAAGAATCTATTAAAGATTTGTTTTTATCCGAAACTGGAGCTGAAATGAATGATTTTCCATTGTTGTTTTCTGGTTTTCTAACTTGTTTTCCTGAAATTCGCATGATTACTTTGTCACTAGCACTGTCCGTTTCACTGATTCTGAACGGTGAATCGGAAGTTGCGACTGTAGCTGGGTTTGGTGAGAGACGCGGGGGAGGTTGCTTTGTTTGCTTTTTACTATTTTTTTCGGCCGACTTTTTTTGTCGTCGTGCGCTCTCCTTTTCCACATCTATGATTCTCAAGCTGGATGAGCTCATTTCTGCGTTTAAATTGCGGAAAGAAACGCCTTCGTCGGAACTGCGAGCTGATAGGTTTTTTTTGCCAGTTATTTTTGGCTCAGAAAGTAAAACGAATTCGCGTTTTAATTTTCTTGAATCGGTTTTTAGTTCGATATTTTCTTCAGCAGACGAGGAGAACTCGATGTCAACGAATTTATCTGACATTTTTTGGCCCATGTTTTTCGGCGCGTTTTCAGGCACTAACTGCGGTGTTTGAATCGCAGATTTAAAGGTCTGATGCGAATTCGTCATTGCCTCGAAAAAGCAGTCGTTTTCAGTCTCGTCTTTCGCCGCAGTTACTGAGATTTTTGGATTTATATCTTGGACCACTTTGCACAGTTCCAGCATGGTTTTGGAGTTTGTGGATCCTGTTCCATTTTTGGAATTGAAGTTTAGGTTCTTGAATGAAGAAGTTTTTTTCGCGATTTCAGCGTCTAAAGATTTCTGCAATTTTTGTGGCTGTTTTGCGTTTTGCTCGAGCAGGTATTTTCTTTGGTTTAAAAGTTGCGTTTTCAAACTCGGAGCTGGACCGCTGGACGAGCTTGATGGTTCGTTTTGGTCGGGTAATTTTGCGGCGCCGGTTTTGAATGCCGCTAGTTTTGGCGGTTCCGGTAGTACTTCGTGCTTTTGGAAATCAGCGGCTGATGGTTTTGGCGAAATAACACTTCCAGATTCCGCTCGCCAGGACGCAACGTCGACAACTTCGATCAATGGTTTTTTAATAGTACTATTAGCGCCCATACTGTTAGTACCAATGTTTAAAGCGATTTCACCATCGATGCCACCATGGTCTGTTCGAGCTGTGGCCCGGATTAGGTCAGCAGTTTCGCATGAGCCTGGTATTTTCAAATCTTTTAGAAACTCAGTTTCAATATCTGAAGCGTCTGAAATAAAATTGGAATCCGAATTTTTCCCCGGCAATATGATTTTCTTAGCCGGGAAAACCTGTGGTTGCACTTTCCCCGCAAAACTCGAAGCCTGGCCCATATTGTTTTTAACGAAAACGTTTTTCTCAAGTTCGGACAACATGCAGGGGTCTGTCGTTCGCTCGTGTTCCCGGATAATAGATGCGTTGTTGCGTTTTTCTTGGACACTTTTTCGATTACCAGCACCACTAATAATATTATCACCTGAACTGTTGTTTTTCTGCAGAAAGACCCCAGAACTAAATCTGCTGTCCGATCCTAACATATTTCCAAACGCGATTTCCTGGTCACCGAAACTAGGCGTGTTTTCCTGACTCGCAACGATTTCTTCAGCTTTAGACGAATCTAGTAATAACAGATTCTGAATCTGGTCGGCGGTTTTCCGATCAGCTTCAGTTACAACAGAAACATCGCCCGAATTCCCCGTCCCAGAGCTTGTGTGCGAATTCGTGTGGAAAATTTTCGGTGGTTTTAGAGTTTTTGGCGATTTTTTACCCTCGTTATTTCCGCTTCTATTTGAACTTGCTTCTTCCTCATCGGTGAAAAAATGCGAATTCAAGTCGGTTTGTGACTGTAAGTTCGAAGCAACCGGAGATAGTCTCGAATTCCCCCCGTTTTTAGCTGAAAAGGCTCCGTTTTCCTCACACGTGTCATAACCACCGGCAGAAATTGAATTTTGTCTCATGACGGGTGTGATTGAACCGACTGATTGGAAAGCCGCGGTTTCGGTACGAAACGGAAAGGCGTTTGGGGTTGGAGTGAGACTGCCAGCTGATTTCGCGGACTGGAAATTAGCAGAAGAACATGAGGAAATCACGACATTAGCATCGACAATATTCGCTAAATCTTCCTCTGGGTCTTGGACTAGATCGGATAAATTCGAGGTGTCGTTCATCGTTTGTGAATTTAAAAGCGCTGATGGTGTTGTCATCATGGCCGATGCGTTTTGGACGGTTAGTAAGTTGTTGTTTGCTTTAGCTGGTTCATTTAAACTTTCTAGTGCTTGTGGTCAAATCACATTTTTTGTCAAAAAACTTTTAAAAACTTAAAATGGGTCAAAATTAACCAAAAAACAAACACATTTTGACACTGGGTACCAGAAAGTTTGAAGTTTGTCCAATGTTGATCCGGAATCATTATTGCTTATTTTTCTCGCCGGTTCTTCCAAAGTTGATCCTGAATCCCCGACTTTTTCGACTTCTTTTTTCAATTTCGTGTCGATTTCGTCTTTTTTGAACCACTTTTCTAATCCACCGTAGTCGAGTTCTTCATTTTGCGAAGATGATGAAGCCCGTTTATTATTAGCGTCGACTGGTGCTGAATTGTTGGCGGTTGAAGAAAAATTAGGTGTGCTGTTTCTGACGATAATTGGCAACTCGTTTGGGTTTTCGACCAACTTATGACCAGATGCGGTTACTGGAAGAGATTTTCTTAACGCGTCCGTTTCTTTGTCGTTGAACCACTTTTCTAGACCACCGAAATCGAGATTTTCAGAATTTTTTGATGATTTTTTTTTCGCACCAGAAGATGAGGATTGCTTTTTACCACCAGTTATGGTGGGCGAAAATTCGTCCTTCACAAAATCCGAAATCCCGCGCAACAATTTCCACTCATTAGCTTCTTTACTCGAGCCGCGTTTTGGTTGAAGACGCTGTAATTCACGTGGAATACCAAGGGAACTTGATCCTGTGCTTGGCGAATTCGACGTGTTTTTCGAGTCTGGTTCTTGATTTATCGATAGAACGTTGTTGTTTGTCGAGGTTTTTTCTTCAATTTTTTTGTCGTTTTCAGCAATGTATGCTTTCGCAATCTCTCCGCCTAACGTGAAGTCAGGGGAAACGATGTTTTCAGTCACGATTTCTTCGATCAACTTTTGTTGTTCGGGTTCAGCAGAACTTTTCGTGCTGGAAACAGCTTCCACTTCTTCAACTAAAGTTGGCATTTTCTCCGGTTCCAAAAGGTTGCCAAATAAGTTCTTAATTTCGGCCATTTTATTTTCCTCTTCTTCCTTAGAGTTCGCACTGCTATCATAAACAGTGGACGGTGCTAACGGCCATTGACCTTCGATGAATAGTTTCTTACGCTGTTTTTCTTTTTCTAAACCGATCATTTTCAAAGCGTCGGGTAGATCTCTTTCTAAATCCTGAGTTTTGATTTCAGCTTCAGTTCGTTTGAATATTAAATCGCTTAGTTTCTCACCGCGTTCTATTTTCGGCCTGATATTTTGAATATTATCTATTATTTTATTGTTTTCACCGGCTCTTTCCAGCATTTCTTTCTCATGGGGTTTGAACCACTGTTCTAAGCCTGAATAATCCAAAGCACTTGTGTTTGCACTGCTATTTCGGTTTTTCGTGTTTGGTTTTTCGCTATTTCTAAAAGATAACGGTGAGATTATTGCGGAGTCAAGTTGTGACACCGCATAAGCAGCGTCGGTGGCATGGTTTTTACCAGACAGTGGAGAATGGTTGTAGCAGCGGAGTAAAGCGGCTTTTCCGGCGGAGGAGAGAACTGAGGACGGTACTTTGCGCCGGCTGGAACTGGCTTCGGAGGATTTGGACAGATATTTCACCTTGAAAGTATCCGGACGCGGGCTCATATTTGTAGTAGTGCCGCTGCTTTCTTTCGGTGAGCGGTCTTTAGACCGACCACGAGCTGGAATTTTCGCCGGCTTTTTCTTGAAAACATTCCGTGACGAAGAAGAGGAACTCGCTTTTTCGCCAATATTCGCAGGTATTACCTCTTTTTTCCCAATATTCTCAGTGATAAAATACCGAAAACCAGATCCATCACAAGACCCTGCCACGATTGTACTCGATTCTTTATCAAAATCCCTCAAACAACCATCATTTTCATGATGCTCACCGTTATCAGTGCAGCAATTTGGGTTGTAATTTGACCAAGAGGCGAAATAATTTGGATTAATTTTGTCCAAAGCTGAAACAACTGAAAAATCGTTCAACATTGCATTGTTGATCATGTATTTTTCGAGCGTGCGGTCAGCGGATTTCGCTCGGTGTTTTCTTCGTGATGCTATCTCTTCGTTATCGCTGAAATCGGAAAATGATTCGGAAATCAATTTGACTTCGTCGATTTCGGTCATTAACTTGCAGAACTCTTCAGTTTTCATGGAAGTTTTCGTCTCAGGTAGGGAGATTTTCCGAGTCGTAAACGGATCGTCATGATGGATAATAGTAACAGCTGATTCTTCTGGAATAGCGGTAGCGGTAGATTTCACAATAGTCGGTGTGGCTTCTTTGGCTACTTTTACTTCAATGATGCTTCCAGCTTCAGAAATAGCAGGAGTTAACGGGATTATTCTGCGGACTGAGCTTCGGTTGGAGTTTTTGTCAGTTACACTCATTCTATTTGGAACATTTTCTTTTTTGTCCGCCTTCTTCATGTCTTTTCTTTCGCGCAGTAACGAACTCGCTGATTTCGTCGGCAAAGAAATAGAACGTTTCCTACGATGCGTTCCAAAACTAAACGGAACCGAAAGTTCGGATTCTAACTGTAACTTTAAAGCTGCTAACTCTTGTTCAGATAGTTCCCAATTTTTCCGCATGTTTGCGTCGTTCCATTTTTCGATGAATGACATGTCGGGGCGTTTCGTGACAGATTGTAATTTTGGCTCCTCCTCGTCTTGTACCTCAAGTACTTCTCTTTCGTCAACAGCGGTGGACGCGCCTTTAATCGCTTGGGTCGATAATAATTCCCGTCTTTTCAATGCGTTTAGGTTTTCATCGAATTTGTCAGGCGTATCGACTAATAATTCATTTCCTTCTAACTCTTTCTTCTCAAGTACTGAATCAATATTGCGTTTGTAATCGCTTAATTTCGGCGTCAGATTCGTTTCAAAAACCCTATTCGGCGCAGCTTCGGCGATTATTATATTGTTAACCGCATCAGGAATCGGCAAAGGTTGGTCTACTATTGTTGAATTCAGCTTTTTCGACACAGCTTCGATTTCGGGCGACAACAAATTACTGTCATCAACATCATTAATGTCGCAGTTTTCCCTCAATACCATGCAGCATTCTTTATCATCTTCGTTAGTTGAAGTACGCATCAATTCGTTGTTGCTTTGCATTTCGGCTAGTTCGGCTAATTTTTCGTTCAATTTTTGAGGCAGATTTTGTTCATAATCATCTTCATAATCACTATCACGCTCCTCCTCAGATGCGACAACAGTCAAATGTCCGAACTGTGTGTTTACCCCATTGTTATTTCCACAAAAACCTCCTCCCAAATTCGCCAAATCGTTATTCGACCTGACTTTATGTGCACTTAACAACGCCTGTTCAACGCCGTGATGGTGCTGAGCAGTCATTCTATCCCGGGTTTCGCGGTTATTATTCGCTGAACTGGAATTGTTGCAATAATAGTTCTGCATTGCAGTGTGGCGATCCAAATTCGTTAATCGCATTAAATTCGTGCCAGATGGGTCTTTCGTCATTCTTAAATTCGTTTCACGGTTTGGATTAGCATTTGCGGTTTCAGAACTGCTGCTGTTTTGTTGAATAACTAAGTTTTTCTGGCCTTCTAAACTGTTTCCAGCTGTTGCGTGGGCGGAATTTAAATCCATGTAGTTACGCTCCTTCGTTGTTCTGGTTGCCGATCGCCGACGTTTTTGCGGGAAGAAATCTGACAATTTGGTTCTTGTGTATGCGTTTCTACGGGAACTATCGCCGTTTTCATCTTCACCATCTGAATGGAGCAAAACGTCTCGGGGCGAGTCATGCGGGCGTTTGAAATGGCTTAAAATTCTGTCCCGATCTTCGTTGTCTAAGCCGCGAGAAAGTAGCGATTCAGCGTGAAGTACTTCGTTTTGGACAACAGCGGTGGAGAATTGCTTTTTCTTTTTCGCGTTTTTGGAACCTGGAGATTCGTAGGCTGAATCTGTATCGTCATCTTGGCTGTTGTTTTTACTGGTACTGTGTGCTGTCTCTTTCGCCGGGTCAAACGAATTCGATAGCACTATTATGTTATTCGAGATTATGTTCTGATGATGCCTTGAATTGTCAGAAGTTCTGTTTGTTTCGATCCACAAGTTGTTGTGTTTACGGTTTGTGATTGTGTTGTTTTTCATTGTGTTGTTGTGACTTCCTGGCTGTTCGGAAGAATCATTGTTTTCGGGCCCCGCACCAACGCCAGCAGTACTACTTGAGCTCTGATTTTGCGCACTTCCTCCGCCGATATTTCTATTCGAAAAACCGGCAGATAAAGCGCGCTCAATAGTTCCATACAATTTCGCTTGCGAGGCTGGATTACTCATCGCTGGAATCGCGCTGGCTCGCGAATTCTCCCGTTCCTGCATCGTTAATCTCGCATGTGAATGCGCAGCAGAGTCGTTTTTCCTTTGCGCGTTTCTTGGATTGTATGGGAGCTGTGGGCCTGGACCGAAAGAATTCGTTTTGGACGAAAGAGATTTTTCGACTTCTGGAACAATTACAGAATCAGGAACAGTTTCTTCCTCTGTTTCGATTTTATCATCTAGAAGTTGTAGTTCTGGCATTATTTCCTCCTCGTCAGCCTCTATTTGTCGTTCTACATCTTCTTGTTCAAACGAATTTTCCAAATTGCTCGCTTTATATTCCTCCAATTTTTCTCTCACTTCCGCCGCGCGCTTCGACAACTCCCCATTATTACCACTTTTCGAACCCAAAATCGTGCTACTATCGGTCAACGGTTTCGAATCGGCCAAAGCTTTGGTTATTTGATCCCGTTTTTGTTTCAAAGGGGTTGTTGGGAATGACTCGTCTTTGGACGAAATAGCGGTTTCAGATTTGCGCAAAATAGCATTTTCTTCACTCGTTGTTTCATCTTCGATGTCGAAATTAGAGATCACTGTTTCGCCCTTTTTCAGTTGTTTAACGTGGAGCTGAACATCTGAAGCGGACGTTGGAGACGCGTCTGGCTTTTTTTGGCTGATTTTTTTCGCAGTAGCGCCGCCGTTCAATGTCGATGAAACGATTTGCTGCCCCGCATTTGACAATGGCGTTGGCGGCAGAACGCGACTTTTCTTTGGTGAAGAATCCGGGACAATCACTGCGCTCCCTTTTGAGAAAATTACGTCTTCAGACAATCTCAACGGACCAGATTCAGTTTTATTCATTTTCAGACTCATTTTGTCGTCTTCTTTGTAGTCTGGGATTGAGCTATTTGTGTCCGCAATGGCTAGCACGCTTGCACTGGTGTTGCTCGTTTGTTCATCGCTTGGGTTGCATTCAACGATAGAGGTTAGGCGCCGGACCTGGAGGTGATCTTTGTTCAAACTTTTGAATTCCTACGCATAAGATGAAAGAAGTTTTGAAAATTTGAAATTTTTAAAATTGTTTTTGATCCGGTGGATTCATTTTCAGTGCCTGATGTATTTTTATCTGAAAATTTGAATCATCTGCTGCGAGGAAGAACTCGTGTTTCTTTTCCTTTCCGCATTGTTGTGGCCATTTTTTTGATCCATGCGATTCCGAGTACTTCTAACAGGATCATTAATTCGTCGCATTCGATTTGTATCAATGCCGGTGATATGATAGGTTGCATTTCTCATGCCAGTTGAGCTCGTTCCAGACGCAGATGACATGCCTAGAGACGAAGTTCCAGAATGTGAATGGTGTGCGAAATTGTTTCTGTTTTTGTGCGAAGCTTTCGACGCTGTTGGACTTATCATACTCTGCAATTTAGAATTCGACTGACTTCTCGGAGATCTACTTCGCCAGCGGCTGTCGGAAATATTATTATATCTTTGACCATTTTTCCCCGCTTTTGAACCGCTTGACGAAGCTGATGTGTGAACGCTATTCCCAACCTGAGCTACCCATTCGTGGCCCTGAGAATTATTACGATTCGACCGGGGTGAAACTAAATTATTCGATTCGGATCCTGTTCCGACCGCACCTATTGGGTTACTAGCTGCGACGTTTAAGTCCAGCAAGTGGTTTTTCGTGTCGACCGATGTTTTGGAGATCGAGCGGAGTAAATTTTTAGCGCTTGCGCCGAAGGATTTGACGCCGTTTTTCACTCGATCGCGTTTCCTCGCGGATTTTGACCGGTCCATGATTGCGTCTGGATTCAAAACAAGGGACCGGCCGATTAATTGTGAATTCGACAAATCGAGTTCCTCATCCACATCGTCGGTCCATTTGGATGCTCCTTTTCTCGCCGACCTTCCTCTTGAGCCAGAATTCGGCGACTTACTCAGCATTCGTTTTGTGAACGCTTCTGATTCGAGGTTTTTTTGTTTCAATCTCGAGTTGCGGGATTTTTCTGGAATTCTGGTTAGAGGCAGCCCCGGTTTTTTCGATTTCGAGTTCGTCGATGTTGCTTCGGATTCTTTCGAACCTTTTGAGCCTTTGGATGTTCTGCGAGACTCTGGGATGAAATCGGCCATGCTTCCTGATGGCGGGACTTCCCAGTCTAAGGATGATGATGAATCTTTTGGAGCTTTCTTTTTGCTGCTTTTTTTCGTATTTCTCGGTGAAGCAGTTGGTTTCGATTTTTTACCGCTAGTTGTCGTCGGTTCATTTTCGCCGCGGCTTGTTTTCCGGCTCGTCGCTGCGCTTTTGGACGGCGGGGTTAGGAGGCGCACTGGTTCGGATTTTTTGGACGATGTTATTGATTGCGCTTCTTTAATATTATTTGTGCTTCTTGGAGACCGCGCTGCGCTTGATGCGCCGGAGCGTTTACCATCGCGGGATCTGCGCTTTTTTGTCAATACCGGTTGTGGAGGTAGAAGAAGATTGCCGGATGAAGTTACTGATTGCGCTTCTTTTTTGTTAGCCGCTTTTTTGGCCGCGATTTTCTTGGCTTTTGCAGCTTCTTTTCGCCGTCTTTCTTCCTCTTCCCTTCTTATTGCTTCCTCATCGTCAGAACTAGCTGAATAACTGGATAAAGAAATGTGCCTCTGAACCGGGGCTGGGGCTGTTTGTTTGGCAACTTGCTCCTTTTTCTTAGAAATCAGTTTTTTCTTTCCACTCGGCTGCGTAGTATTATTACTATTTTCCTGCCGCCGTTTTTTAGCTGGAATTTCTTCCTCGGAACTGGTAGCACTAGATGTGCTCGAACTTGAACCGCCATCGTCGTCGCCCCATGCGTTTTTCCAGGTCGGTTGTCCATTACTATTATTTTGACCAATTTGTGCATTTATGCTAGCATAAAGTCCAGCACCGTTGGGTGGGTTTCTATTATTTGTGCGCTGGGTGGGCATCTTGAAAAGGGTTTGATTTTTTTTGGGTGAACAAATTTGAAAATAATTGCTATTCTAGAATGTGGGCTGTAGTAATTGACTGAACTACGAAATTTTCGTTGTTTAAACAACAAAATTTTCTATCGAGTTCTCTATACAAAACTTATTATGAAACAGAAAATGATTATTAAGAACAAAAAATCAAGAAATAGACTAAAAACAGATACCAATAAAACCTTATAAAATATTTTAATACCCACAATTTCAATAAAATGCTGGAATTTTGCGATTTTTTAAATAAATTTAGGAGTTGTAATTGTTTTTACATAAAGGATAAGTTTTTTGAGAATTTTCGATTTCGTTTTCCCAAAGAAGATACACACTTGAACAATTTTAGTCCAATTTTCTGCGAAATTTTAGGAATTTTGCAGTCCCGAAAAAGAAAATTAACATTTAATTCCCGAAAAAAAGGAGGCCGCAAAAACCTTAAAAGAAGTTCGCCCCATATATCATTTCCCCCACGACGTTATTCCCACAAATTACAAAATCTCTTAATAAACATACAAATAAAGTTAGTACTCCATCCACTAGTTCTAAGCATGCTTTTGGTCTATAAAATTTTATATTCCCAATGTCAAATCAAATGAAGAAATTATTTTACAAATATACATTTCTTTTCTGCTACAAAATAGCAGGGCTTCCGTTAATTGTTTTCCTTTAACTACGCTCTGTGCAAAAATTTCTGACAAAAGAAAACTAATAATGTCACAAAACCTCTTATTTACACGTAAAATGCGTATATTTTGATGTATCAATGTAATGTTTTTAGTAGATATTTGAAATTTAGCGAATAATAATGCCTGTTTTAAGAGAAAATGAAAATGAAACTTTAATAATAATATCACAAAAAATTTAATACTTTTTGCACAGAGACAATTTCATAGTACTACATGTAACTTTTCTTCCCTTCAAAAATCGTAATTCTTGTTTTTTGCACGCGCTGAATGGCGTGTGGTTTGTGCCCTGCGGTTTCTTACAATATTTCATTTTTTGTTCCGCTTCGCAAATGAGTTCTTTTTGAAAAAACGTCTCTGCTGGAAAGACAGTTTTTTCAAAAATTCGCGCTCCGCAATCGGCATTGGGAATTATTTCTCTCCTCGCAATTCATGCAAAATACTTCTGATCCGACACAAACAACCTTTTTTCAATCGTTTCAGCTAGCTGCAACTTTCTGATCAATTGAAATTTTGAAAAAAAAGAGAGTCTAAAACTGAACTTTAGATAAAAAAAAAAGACTTTGCCAAAAATGGATCTCCTCAGTGTGGTGACAAAAATGTTTTAGTAACTACATTTATTGTTCTTTTTGTATAATGTCTTAGTCAAGCACCATAATTTGTTAAAAATTCAAAAACCCTATGATATTATCGTTTTACTATTATTAAAATTGTTTCATTTTTTTTTCAAAAAAAGCAGCAAAAAAACCTCTCCGCTAAAAAAATACCTCAGCTTCTGCTTCATCTTTACTACATCAAATTTTCACCAGCAAACATCGATCTATCAAGCCATTTCACATACAACCATAAACAGCTCAATATTAATGCCGGGCCCCAGTATGCGGCTGTGAAATACCAGTGCGCTAACCAACCTTCTGATTCTGGTCGTGTCCAGGATTTGACGCCGTAGTATAAGAATAGCCAATCCAAATACGCCACGAAGAAAAAGCCGAAATTGTTTAGAATCCGGTTCGAATTCCGATAAAACCATTTCGGCAGAAATAAATCCCTCGCTGTGAACTCGATCGCCGTTATGTCGGTAGCTAGTATTTTCGCAGTATTAGTCGTCGCGTTGAACGCTTCAGCGTGTTCGGGCGACAAATAGCCGGAAGTTGCTAGGAGGTTTATTAACCATAGGCTGAAAAACGGGAACAATACAAACATTTTCATCGGGTGTTTGTAGATCATATACCGAAAACACACTTTTAGAAAAACGCCAACCTTCATCCGTTTCACTTCACGTACTGGTCTTGGCGGCCGATTGGTTGGTGACGACGCGTGTTTGTGTTCGGATAATTTATTACCGTGTAAATCCGTGTGCCCAGCGTAGGATGCGCGGTGATGTATTAGATTCGAGTTGTTGATGTTATTATTATTCTTGATCGTACTTTTCTCAGATTCTGTTAAAAATGCCGGAGGCCTTTTAGCACTCGCCGTTATTCTATTATTCGTTGTACTATTTTTGGCACTAGAAGACAGGTCTTGTTCAAACATTCTCCTATCGGTAACCAAGCTGTGAGATTTTCCTATCAGTTTTTCTCGCGAATTCGGCGCACTATTTCCGCTGTTTCTCCGCCTTTCAGCTAATTGCGATAACTTGCCTGAAGTCAACACTTTCTCCTTATGCGTCGGGTACAAGGCGTCCATTTTATTATTTGCATTAAAAAAATCGTCACTCGGCGTGGAATTATTACTTGAACCTAATAACCCATTGTCGTATGGTTTTTCGACCACACACTTGACTTTATTCAAACGGTTTTCGCGAATTTCTGCTCGTTGTCTATTCCGTTCGTCGCGTTCTCTCTGCTGTTTCTCGAACGATTTTCTTTTATAGCTTTCGTTTATGCCTTCTTCAACCTTCATTAATTTATGAGACGCTGTTGACCTGTTCGACGCTGACAATACGCTGTCCTGCGGTGATGGCGTTTTTGATGGAGTATAATTGTCTGATGGACTGTTTTTGGCCGAAGGAACTGTTGATGGATTCAACGAATTATTAGCACTGTTGTCGAGGCTCGCGATTGAAGATGATAATGAGCTCGTTTTCGCGGAATCGAACGAGTTTTTCGTATTCGTTTTAAAAGAATTCGCCAAGCTCGGGCAAACGGAAGTCGCGGTTGAACTTATATGGAGCGACGATTCGCCATCGGATGAGTCGGAATCCTCGTTCCACCAACCTTTTCCACGGTTTATTTTTCCTGCGAATTTGTTGAAGAAAACATTTGTCAATAGGTTCGGAACACCAGGCGACCCTGGAGCGTTATTATTATCGTGTTCTTCTAAAGTTTTCCGTTCTAAAGCTTTAGGTAACGTTTGTGACGAGCCGATTCCGATTGAACTGGTGTGCTCTTCTCGTTCGGCTTCTCGCTCTACTTCCTCTAAAGCTTCAGCTATTGCGTTTTCGTCCATAAGTAAGTTTTCGAGATTTTGGCTCGATTTCCGCCTGGCTGTGGATTTTCTATTATTGCCGTTTTGTCCACTCGCCGCCGAGTTTCTTCGCATTTCACGCATGAAATCTCGGAATTCTTGTGAGCCCATGTTTGTTGAATTTGAATTCGTCGACCAGTCTGAACCCATAGATGAATCCACCCAGTCCGCTGAACTTGACGAACTCGATAGTACAATCCGGTTTGTCGTCGTTGTTGTGGTTGTTGTTTCAACTGTCGCGTCAAATAGCTGAATGCTGCTGTTAAACCGAGTGAACCCTGGTTTCGGTCGTTCATTATTATGTGGGTCGAAAGTTTTGCTCGAACTGGAGGATTTCGAATTATTAGAGTTGTTATCGTTGGCAGAAACTAAAGATTCATCACCCGAGCTGAAGGACTTCTTAGTATGCGAAGTGTTTGAAAAAGTATTACCATTTTTTGAACTGGTACTGCCATCGGATTTACTCGATTGCTTCGACGGCCTGCTGACATTGCTGGAATTGGAACTCGTCAGTCCGTTTCCAGATCCCCGCGCGTTTTTTGGCCCGCTATTTCTCCGTCCATTTTGTCTGTAAGATGCTCCTAAGCCTTCAGAGTCGCTGATCGTCGTTCCGCTACTTCTGTAGGACGCGCCTAATGCTTCAACGTCTTTGAAATTCTGACTGGTACTTGGCGATTGAATATTATTGTTGTTGTTGTTCCCGGTATTGTCGCCGGCACTATTAGTACTAAACGATGGTAAACTGGATCTTTTATTGGTACCGCTTAGTCTTCCAGAATCCGCTATGTCTAGAACTAAACAACTCTGGCCATCTCTACCCATTTCAACCCTTAATTTCGCGGGTGTTCGTGTTGTTTCGGTTTTTACAACTTTTTGGGTCGTTTCAGGCGGCTGTGGTTGTTGTTGTTGTTGTGATGAGCGTTTTTGAGAAGATCTTGGTGGAATTGATGGGAGATTTCGGACCACTTTTGAAGGCGGTGGAATATTCGTTTCCGGCTCTTCATCATTTCGGTTTTTCAAGTCTATTCTCTCCATACGTTTCTGAGCATCAATCAATTGCTGCCTCACGCGTTGTTTTTCTTCGGCCGAAATTTTCTCGGCGAAGTTAGCAGGCGGTGGATTCCGTTTGTCTGCTGCTCTTTTTGTTGTCGTGGATGACGGAGTATTTTTAAACTTTTTGATCAGTACTGTACTACACGTTGACTAAAATATGAGTTTTAAAATTTACGATTTTTTTTTTTTCCGGCCTCAAATCCACATCGCATCAAAAAGTTTGAAATCCTATTGTTATTCATCCTTGCTCCTATCCTATCTTCACGGTTTCTTAGCGTTATCCGCTGCTGCTTTGGAGCTTCAAACTTTCTGGTCGCCAGGTCGGAAATGTCAATTTTGATCGTTTTTTGGCCCAAAATCGCTGTTTTTTGACATTTTTTCAATTTTTTGACCAAAAAAATCAATTTTTTTTCACGTTTCAACCTGGCGACCAGAAAGTTTGAAGGAGCTGCGGGCGGTGGCGGCACACGCTTTTTAGTACTATCACCGGTCCCGTGAGATGTATCCGTCATCTTTATATTATTTGTTCTTTGTTACTTATATCGAACAATAAATGTAAGATTACAATGGGGGGGGTAATTTGTATTCAATAATCTATAAAACGCAATGTTAGTACAAAAATGTGAAATTCCTAATGTTACAAAAATAGGAAAAGTGAATGCTGTTTCCTTTCAAGCTAATTTAAGAATGCGTTTCCTCAATATCGCGTTAATTAAGACTACAATATGGGGGGATTTTCAAGGGGTAAACCTGTTATTCGTACAAAATACAAAAATCAATACCTTTATAAAAGTCCGGTGCAAGACTCTTTTCATACAAAAATTGGCGTAATTAATTCACTAATAATACAAATTGAGATATATCTAAATCCTCATACAATAAAAATCCACGCCCCGGAGGGCTCTAAACTTGGCTAAAAAACCAAAAACAATTGTATTAGATGTTCTCAATAAGTTATAATGAAAATTATTCAGGGGGTCCTTCGGAATGAAAAAAGAAGAACCTCAAGAAAAATAGGTCCGCTGTGAAGAATTGAATTGTTGAACATCAGAAGAATTCGAAGGAACTTGAAATTAGAACCAAAACACAAACAAAATCACACCACCAACTAAAAACACATTGAAATGAAAGCCCGTCCCTAGTTTTTGAACAACAACATATCCCTTCGCACAGAAACACAATTTAGTACTCACAACTTACTCACAACGATTTACCACACCACAACTCAAAAAACAACTGCTAATCAATACAAGTTACCTCGAAAATGCGATTTTTCCAAAAAATATGCTATATAGGCATTAATTCTACGAAAACTCGTAGAAAACTTTTTCAAACCGGCCATTTAAACCAGCTTTGTTTCTCATAATCTTTATTCTCGCATTTTTGTTGTCTATAGTGATTTTTCTTCTTGATCACTACTTTTTTTCCGAAACGCAAAAACCTGCAATTTTACAAGCCTTTTTTGGCACGCTCGGAAATGTTTTCTAAAATTTAGGAGCCTACAAGAAAATAGCAGATCCATACATAACAAGCCGCCGAGTAAATCAGTGCTGGGCAAAATTTGAATTTTTGGCCAAAAATCTTCAAAAAACGTTGATTTTTGATGTTTTTTGGTCCATTTTTGATAATTTTTGAGCACTGATTAACTCGGCGGCTTGTTACATGCGGTTTTCGAATTGTACAACCTTCCGATTATGTTCGAAAAACCTGAAAAAACACCGCAAAAAACAAATTCAAATTGTTAACCAAAAAACTGGGACTAAAAACTTTCACAAATTAATCGATCAAAAAAACCTAACAACTGCAATCGCCAGCAAAACCATGCATAAACTGTTCATTATTACAATGCGCTAATTCCATTTTCTGGTTTAAAGCAAACTGTACTTTTGCTAAAAAAGCAGAAAGGAAAAGCTTTTCATTTTGTCCAAAACTTATTTCCATTGTTTACGCCATCCTCGGGCTGACACCGTTTTCGTATTCCGTCCTGTTCGTTGGTAAAACGCTGTTACCTGCGGAAGCCTGTCCCGATGGCGGGTCCCAACCGACCGGCCTGTCAGCTTCCCACAAGCCGGATCTTGTCTCACCTTTACCGTTCGTGTACGTACCGCGACCGTGCCTGCGCCCATCAACCCAGTAACCCTCGTATTTGCGGCCATCAACCCAGAAGAACGTTCCGTATCCGTGTTTCTTGCCCTCATGGTACTGACCTTCGTACCTACGGCCGTCGACCCAGGTCATGACTGCCTTTCCCTCGAATTTACCCTGCTTGAATTCGCCCTGGTATTGCCTTCCGTCTGGCCAGGTCAGAATCCCCTGACCGTGTTTTAGATCATCGACGAACTGACCCTCATAGTAGTACCCGATTTCCTGCACCCGACCGAAACCTTGCCGCCTTCCATATTCATCTTTTTTTCACATCTGCCCGCCACTGTTCCTGGGGTGATAGACCCATTGCATTTACTTGTGGCAACTGAGCATTGCTGGACTGGTTTGTCTGGAAGCTCCCGTTACCTGCTGGGTTCTGACCGTAGTTAAAGTTCGGGTGCTGGTATGCCGATGCGGACGCATCTTGCTTTCGTACCTGGATAGATTTTTTGATTGAAATTCTTTGAAATCAAAATTTGAAACGAAAAAAAAAAAAAAAACAGAAAAGTTTGAAAAAAACAACCAAGTTTGTTTTAAAAATAAGTTATACCTCCTCGAAATTGTTCAGCTCGTGCTGGCGCTCGCACGTATCTTTGACTTCAAACTTTCTGGTCGCCAGGTTGAAACGGAAAAAAAACCGATTTTTTTGGTCAAAAAATCAAAAAAATGTCAAAAAACAGCGATTTTGGGCCAAAAAACGATGAAAAATGACATTTCCGACCTGGCGACCAGAAAGTTTGAATTGACGCACTGTTGCCCCATCTTTAGAGTTTTTTTTTTTTTTTCCTGAGCTTATAGAATATGATTGGTATTGTAATATATTGTTCCTGCCAAAAGGCTCTCTAGATTTTGTTTGTATTTTTCAGAATTTGAAAAAAATTGGTTGGGAAAATTCAGACACAAATCGATCGAGATACGATCAACTGCGCTTTTTAAAAATGCTGTTAGAAATTTGATGGATTGTGATGCTTGATTGATTTTTGATATGTCGATTTTTTCTTGCGCGCACTGATTATGTCCCATCCCACCACACTGATTTTTTTGCTATAAAACCGTCCCTGTTTGGATAATTACACACCGAATTTGGAATACACTCTCGAAATTGAAAAGATTGACACTAAATCGCACGGATGACAACGAAAAATCACAACGACCGACAAACGAAATTTAGAGAGAATTCAAAACGACAAATTACAACCTCGCACTTAATACAATTTTATCGACAAAATTTCATTGTAATAATTTCTTGTCAAAACCGCGATAGCTACAGGGTACCGTGGTTTCCTCGCTAATTATTTGAAAATTCTGGTTTCTCATGTTACACAAAAATCGCCAAATAATGGAAAAATAGTTTTTCGTTTTGTTTCTTAGCCCGAAAAATGAAGCCTGTACTGCTCAAAGTTTTCGGAAAATTAAATAACCAACGTCAGGCTTTATCAAAATCTACTTATTAATAGATTTAGACGCTGTTATTTTTGTATTTACAATTTTCTTGTTGTCGTAATTTAAATTTTTGAATCGCACTTAGGAATTTCTCTCAATAGGGACATTAGAGAATTGAAATGATCCTAAAGCAATTTCTTTCGTCGTGGGGAGCTGCACTAGTAAATTTTGGGTAGAAATTTTAATGGAAGATGACTAAATTGGTCAAAAAACCTGCCGCAAATTGGTTTCTTTGTTGTCATATTTCCGCAGCAACAAACTGGTATATTTTTTGGTCAACCTGTATATCACCTCATGATACAATTTTCCGGATTCACTGAAAATGAGAATTTTTGCACTGCTATTCCAATAAGAGAAGAGACTGCTTAAATTGTTTTTAAATTCTGACCCAAAAACCGATCTGATAATTAGAGAATATTACTAAAACCATTTGTTATGCTGGGAAAGAAACTTGTTTTTTTGAGGTTAGTTTCTCTTTCAAATTCAAAAAGAGCGGAAAATATGATGTAGTATGTTTTATTAATTAGTACCCTATTGTATGCCACTATGCCAGTTGTCTTGCAAAAACATTTTTTTTTTTCATTTGTAACTAATCGTCTTTTGTTGTCCTAAAAATTCATTGAAAAGGCTAACAAAAAGAGACAAAAAGTCCTTTTTCAGAAAAGGGACCAAAAGTCCTTTTTATTTCAATGCTTAAATCTCATTTGGATTTTGCGATACGGATAGGATCGGCATTTCTAAATCCTAAATTATACAAGACTGTTTCCTATAAAATATAGTAAAAAAAAAAAAAATACTAGTGGCTGCACCAAACTTCTTCAAAACAAAATTTCACATATAATAATTTTTTAGTATTCAACCAGATTCACTGGCCAAAGTGGCTGGCTTTTCTGTTCGCCCAAACTTGCTGCGCTGACACTAAGCGGTCGGCGGAGAGATTCGGCAATTCGCGGTGGCCAGTCATTTCCGCAGCTGCCATGTCGGATTCTAACATTTCGATTTCTTCTTTCATTCTTGCCATTTCCTTCCTTTTTGCGGTCAAATCGTGCCTCAAAGCCTGCTCACGGCGCTCTTTTGCTTTATTCAGATACGTGTCAAGCAGCCATTTTCTTTTAATCGCTGCTAGCTGGAGATTTGAACTTGGATTGGGAATGGAATATGTTTGTGTGCGCTCTAATTTTTTGGCGTTGTTTCCGTTTTTCGATCCGTTGTTATCGTCGGATGAATTGCTTCGGGAACTAGTGCCTGGTTTCTGGCCACTATCGTCGATATTTTTCATCAGTAATAAAGACGCCATATCATTGGCTGAGAAACTTGGTGTGTTGGCCGTTGTGCTAGCTGCCGCGGTTCCGGGGGATTGTTGTGCACTAGCATTTTGATTTTTCTGTCCGCTGGAAGAATTTCCATTGCTTTTAATATTATTACTATTTGTGCCTAGACTCACTACTTTTTTCTCACTCTGGCCGCTGGCTTCGGACAAACTGTCAAAACCGTCCATGCACATGTGCATTTTCCCCTCGTTTTGTTCGTCAGCTAACAAACCAGCTTTTGCGAAAATCTCATCGTCATCCATTGCAGCGGCTGCGAACGGGTTACAAGCCGGTCGGCATTTCGGAATCCGATACGGACCTAATATTTCCGGACACGGCACTAAACCTTCGCCGATTTTCTTAGCTTGCATGACCATATCATACGCCGCATCTTCCGGTACTTTCGAATCTCGTTTGTAGCTTGGGTGATTTCGGATGAATTCGCGAATGTACTGGGCGTTTGTTTGGATTTTTCCGCAAGCTCTTAACGCTATGAAATCCATGTACTCTAAATAACGTAATCTAAGACCAGCGTACGGAAATATTAAGACCAGCAAAATTGAAAATTTTGAACCAAAAAATCAAAAAAAAAGTAAAAAAAAGTGCTTATTGTTGTTGTTGTTGTCTCGAACCGTACTGATTTGAGGGACTCAGACCAGGCGCCACCACAGGACTGCTAATACGATTCTTTTGACTCCCCCTACTACCATGGCTGCGCAACCTCACGCTTGTCGAAGGCACCTTATTGGTCACCATCCAGCAAGGAGCAAGGCACACAGTTTCGGTTTTAGTTCTCATACTAGGGCAGAGGGCTTACTTTGCTTTTTGGTGTATAGTGCAGGAATGGCTTTGCCGTGAATGAGTTTCTGCCTACTAAAAAAAAGTGCTTATTTGGACCAAAAAAACTGATTTTTTTGCCGGTCTTAATATTTCCGGACGCTGGTCTTAGATTACGTTATTTAGAGTACCGGGTGAGTTTGTCGTAAGTCACACTGTCACATCCTATGAATTCTAAGTAAGTTTTGCACAATGGAATCAAACCCGGGTAAGTACACGTGCTTTTTGACGGGTCATTGACCTCGTCGGTACCCGAATTATTAGCCGAGTGGTTTTCCTCATTTGGACTAGTTGCGCCACTTGGATTTGGGCTTTGGCCGCTACACGTTTTCTCTTTACCGAGGAGGATTTCTTTGATCGTCATTAATTCGAATTGGTCATCGTGGTTTTCGGCAATTCCACGCCCGCAGTTGTTTTCAGGGAAGTTACCATGCGCTTCGATATTTGGTTGGCGGACATTATTGTTGTTTCTCTTACTATTGGACCCATCGTTTGCACTATTAGTGTTTTCGTTCGCACTGCTGGATGAAACATGCGCTACTCTAAATTCACTAATAATCGTGACGGCGCGTAATTGATCAAAATGTCAAAAAAATGTAAAAAAATGAGTTTCACTTGAATTGATTTTCCTTTGCTATGCTTAAGACTTTTGGCCTGATGAAAATAACGTGCGTTTTCCCTGTGTAATTTGGACCAAAAAACTCAGATTTTTGATTTTTTTTGATCAATTACGCGCCGTCACGATTATTAGTGAGTTCAGAGTACCTGTGGGCTGCTTGGGCTCAAACCATGGGCCGAGTTTAAGTCTTTGTTCGAACTAGCGGTTGTTCCTGTTTCGACATCTGGGTTGCGTTTTTCGTAAAAATCATTCGTACGTTCTTTCAAGTTCGAGCAAACCTCATAAGGCAATAGCCATTTCCGGAACCAAAACTTACCCTCAGTCGCTGCGTTCATTTTATGCGCGGTTCGCATGTTCTCTTCCAGCTTAGATATCGGAATGTACAAGTTCAATTCCAAAGCCAATAAAACACGAGATATCAAAACCACGAAAACCGTAAACGCGGCATTTTCGAAATCCGTCATTTGCAATTCCATGGTCCTAAACTCAACACGCCAGCCAACATGGTCTTCACTTGAAATCGGTTTTCCGGCCTTTTCCGGATGCGGCGGTTTCCAGCGCACGCTTTGCCAATTGGTTGACTGTAAACTTTCCCAATGGTCGACATCGCGGCGGTCGTCTAGATTCACCCTGTCTGCGAAAATCACCAACGGATCGCGAACGAACAAATGCGCGACATGGCGGGACAAAATCCTGTCAACCCCGGCTATCATTAGTCTCTCCATGTGTTGCGATTCGGCTTCGACCTGCTGGTCGTTGTGGAGTTCCGCCATTAATGCCTCGTCGGCGTTTCTTCCTGAACCTAGGTAGCAGTCGATTCCACCATAGCGGGATTTTCTCAAATACCTCTCGCCGTTTCCGGCTAAAAAAGAAGCGTTCAAATTCCTCTGCCTTTGTTCAGCCGCCGCTTCACGGGACTTGTTTACATTGGAACTAGACATTCCTGGCGATAAAGACCCATACATATCGTTTTTCGCGAAACCACTCCTCGCACCGCGCTCTTGCGCCGTTCGGCAATCAACCGACTGGGCTACGATTCCCCATCTAACGTCTTCAGCGGTCAGCCAGCCTCTCAAATAGGGCGATGCAGCGGTTAGTGCCATCATAACTGGCGTTAGTACCGCTAAGTGATCGTACAAATGCCGGGATTCGCACAAATTAGCGGCCTGGAAAGTGACCTGCAAGCAGCAGCACCCCATTCCAAACGCCATGGCATCTGCGTAAACCGTTTTAGATGGGCCATCAGCTTCGGCGACGGTTTGGGGCACGGTCGATGTGTTGTTCATACCATTCATACCGTTTCGACTGGCATTCATTGAATTTGGACCATTCGCTGGGTTTCGGATTTCCGTATAATCATCTATAAATTTTGGCCGAGCGATTTCAACTTTCTCGCCGCGCCGTTGCCTGATGTTTTTAGTCAAAGTGCCAAACCTCGGGTGCGGGAAAATTATTTCGTCCGGCACGAACAGGGATTTCGCGATCGTACCGCCAGTTGTGAACCCACCTGACCCGTCGAAATGTTCTTTCAGCAATGTTGGAGGCACTATTCCGGATTTAGATTTCGATGGTTGCGGAGTCCCAAATATATTTTCCTCAGAAGCCATTCGCGGATTATTTTTAGCAGTAGTACCAGACGACGATTGCGGAATCTCATCATGACTTTCTCTCCTTTCTTTCGAACTGCTGCTGGATTCCCGGCTTTCTTCAGCAACCGGGACTAAAGTCAATTGCTGTTTTAAATTCAAATTCCCGGAAGTCACGCTGTTCCCAGCCTCGTTTCGATGCGAAACCGTCATTTGACTCGGTCTGGGTGAGTGTTTCGGAGACAGCATATCGCCGATTGTTTGCGCCGGCATCGGTAAGTGCCAGAATTGTCCAACACCAAGTAGTGGAAACACCGCCATGGTCGGAACAACCTCATCTGGCTGCATTACTGATAACAACCGGGACCGTCTCAGCCGCATGTGATCTTTTCAAACTTTCAGGTGTTCTAGAGTTTCGTATTAAATTTTAAATTTGAAAAAAAAAAACCTCCAAAAAATTTGCAACCAATTCACTCTGTACTAAAAAGTTTGAAATTTTCGACTTTCAACAAAGCAGTCAAGCCCTCAAACGGTTTTCTCGGCGTCCCCTCCAACATCCACCTCCCATATTCTGGCATCCAATTGCACATATCAGCCTCACTCAACCCATGTGCACGGCCGTGAGCTTCGACTAGTTTCAACGCTTGAATAATTTCCGGCGACCTGAGAGATATTTTCACAGTTCTGTCCGGATCTGTCTGACCACCGACTAACTTTAAAACCGCATACTCTACCTCGTCGCCCCATCGTAGTAAATCCTGGTTGATGTCTTTTGTGTTATAAAATATGTGCACAAACTGCTCGATACCGTGGTCCCGCACGTATTTCAACTTGTCCAGAGCATCCGGCCAATCAAGTGGCTCGGAATCGAGCAGGAAACCCATTTTTTTAGTTGTTGATTTTTTCTAAAAAAGGAGTGTTATTGTATTGAAAATCAAATTTTAACAATAGGGAAAATGATTTCTAAAATCGTTATTTTATGCCTAATACAAGGGCGGAAAATTATTTTGTGCAAAATTATGGTACGCAAATTTGTTCAAAAATTCCAAAATTTCGCAAAACAAAAAATGTAGCCAGTTTCAAGAGGAAATTTTGTTGCCTCGAAATTGACAGGTGACTGAGATGTTTTGCGAATTCAAATGACTTATCCAAAGTAACAGCTATAGAAGAGAGAATATTTTTTTTTTTTACAAAAATTGCAATTTATTTCTTCCTAATATACACCTAGAAATATAACGACCTTTCTCGATTTTTTAATATATGGAAATGGCAAAGATCGTTTGTTCCTATACCTATTACGTTTGACTAATGTAAAAACCCTAATTTGTTCCCTATTAGAATTGGATTTTTCAAAAATGAATAAATTTCATATTTCGTTTGCGTTCGACTAAAAGTTCTCTCGTAAAACTTCCCAGACACTAAACAAGAATTAATTAGAAACTTCCGTACCAATTGCCAAAAAACAGACTGTTTTCCCACCCGATAGAAAAGGGGTTGTGTTGGTTCTTCCGGGGAAAAATAAATGACCCTGATTGTTTTAAGAAATAATATAAATTTCTGCCCACCCATTGACAATAATTTCTTCAAAAATAATTTTCCCAAAACAATAGTGTAGTACTAACAAATCTCTCAATTGACGCACGAAAATCGCTTCGACGACAACAAACAAAACATGTTAACAATTCGCAACCCCTTGCTTTGGATTT
>Ga0099798_10075_pt1 | contig 29191 bp, 17 predicted proteins | sample Uncmet_Sort29A_1_FD_89870 | JGI IMG/M metagenome (GOLD analysis project Ga0099798, IMG submission 89870) | Marine eukaryotic communities from CALCOFI LINE 67, Pacific Ocean - CN13ID_Sort29A_1 | ecosystem: Environmental > Aquatic > Marine > Oceanic | place: Pacific Ocean: Monterey Bay | collected...
CGTTCTTAACTGGGTGTTGCTTTTGAAGGTCAATTTTCACAAACTCTAAAACGAAGATTTCGCTGTGCTAAATTAGCTATTTACGCTTAAGAAATAGCTTCAAAATCATGCTTTCGGGATGGGTCTCGAAAACCAAAATTTCACAATTTCACAAACAAGGAACCAACCAGTTAATCCTTTCCTGTAATGCATGAACTTTCTTTCTATAGATATCTTCTTCTTTTCTCACATAGTCAGATAGATCAAGGTCAGCTATCTCGAATAATAGCAAAGCTAAATCATAGTTTTTATTCATAAGATTTCCCGTGTAAGTGTCGAAGTCTGCAGAGATTAGTTTGATTACTTTAGATTCGGAAGAGGAGGACTGATTAGAAGGATCTTGGACTTGGCTACTCATATTGATAGAACTGTTATCTCTAAACCTCTCCAACATCGCCACTTCTGCTCTTATCCTTTGAGATCTAGAATAAGATTGAACCTTAACAACTTTTAATGCGAGTTCAGGTGGTGGATTGTTTTCTTTAAGTTCATCATCTACATCATGATCGTCTACTACCTCCCTCACTTTATACACGACTCCGAACGCGCCTGCTCCAATTTGAGTTTGTACTGTGTATTGCTTGGAGTTCTTCTCTGACCTAAAAAATGGAACAAACCCTAAACTTTTTTTCGTGATCCTTGCGGGTACATAATCGTCGAATTTGAGCCATTCTATACGCATAAAACACAGTGTTTTGATGGGCCGCGCGCGGCCCATCAAAACACTGTGTTTTATGCGTATACTTGTCATTCGGTAATAGTGGTGGTGCTGATGTTTCAACAGGAGATGTTTGACGGAATTGAGGTGCGGCGGATACCTTAAATTTAAATTAGTTAAGTTAGGTAAGTGAATACATAGAACCAAAATCTTATTCAAATAACAGAACAGAACAAGCTCAATTAGTACGATTGTTATCACGTCCCCATGCGAAAAGTATTCTGGAATTATCCTATGAGTAACTGGTGGAGCTGGTTTAGCAGGTATCTCTTCATTATTTTGTGACGGTGGAGGTTGGATTTGAGATGGAAGAGGATTTGTGGGCTTGTTGGGTAGAGAAGGAGATGGCATGATGTGTTAAGGACTGTTTAAGTTGTAAGTAATGATAGGTAATGTTTTAGGTGTATACCTAATGCTAATACTAATTGATTCAACTCTTTTTAAAAAAGATGTACTCTTTGTCCCTGTAGAAAAAGTAGAAAAAACGGTTAGACAGACTACGCACTGATGCGACTAATAGTGAGTGTAAAAAACAGAATTCGTGATCAATGAACAAATATGCAGAACAATCATGAAATTAATGGTAGAAGTTCTAAATTGAAACTTGAATCTATACAAAAACATGAAACACTACTTGCTCTAAACTAAGTTATGGTTAATCTTCACAACATCCTACAAACTTAAATATTCCTAATTGATTTTTACCAAGTTTAAACCTTTTTGTTTCCAACACATCAATATCAATCGCTGACAAACATTCATCAATACTCTCTGAATTCGTTACTTTTAGAAGGTCTATAGATTGTTTTTGATTGATGATGATATCTTTGACAGCTTCGTCAGTGCTATTGCGGGGACAATCAGTAGTAGCATTAGTTCTTCTTCTCCATATCGGGAGAACTCGGAAGTCGAAGGAAACTCTAGTTAATGAAGGAACTTCATCATCATCGGCTCCTTCGACTTCAAGTTTTTCATCAGTATCATCACCCATCCCATTAACTACAGTAAAATGATTACACCTCATACCCCAAAACCTGACTCCATCGCCGCATCCAGTCTCAGTCTCAATAGGTCTATAATCATCTTTCCCTGGTTGACTTTCAAGATACAAAGTATTCCTCTTATTCACTTTTGTTATGGGTATCCAGTAATTGACGAAACGATCTACTATAGAAGGTAAAGAAGAAGTATCAGCATTACTTTCTTGTCTAACTATGTCTTCTTCAGGATAGTATTCTGCATCACAGTGAGGTCTACAAGGTACTGACTTTGCTTGAGGAAATATCACTCTCAATATTGGAGATTCTTGATAAAGAATGCCGTGAAGTTTGTAATCAGCGTTTAAATCATCAGTATCCATTGTTTGAGCTATCTGTCTCACCACTACCTCTTTGATGAGCCTAAAATAACTTCCATTTACAAATACTTCATTCCAAATCAAATTCTGTTTCCAATTCTTCGATTGTAGCAGTTTAGCACGTGCGTCTTCTTTCTTTACCTTCTTTCGAAAACCTGCTAACAACTCTGCACGGTAGAGAGGTGGAGGTAGAGTTGCTACATCGGTGGAATCTCCGGCATTCTCAGCTGAAAGATACCGCTCGTGAAGATTCTCTAAATCTGCATTTTCTGCATCAAATAGCTGTATCGCGGTAGTCTTGAAATTATATTCGTCAGCATTGTAGGTGAAGTTATGTTGCTGCCAGAGTTTCTTGATGATTTTGTGGAGAGAGTAGTTAGCGGCAGGGATATCAATTACATTATTGTTTGTAGTTGGGTTTAAGGTAGTCATACTAAGTATTCTAGACACACTAATTCTATAACATTGCCTGTAAATACAAAATCATTAAATCATCCCGACTAAGTAAGTTACAAAATTCTTAATATCGAATTCGAACATATCTCTATCACGAATATTAGTTTTATTTTTGAGATCTAATTATAAAATCGAAGTAGAAAATTAATACACGATAGGAATCGACTTTCAAAGTGTACCAGAAAGACTCAGTCTATATAGTAATCTCTAATTATATATACTATGGCTTAATAACCTAATAATAATAACTGAAAGTGATTTATCTATGTTGATAAAAATACTCTACAAAGACTGCTCTTTATATTTCCTTCCAACCTCTTCCATCTCCCAATGCAATTCCTTTCTCGCAGCTTCACTAGCACTTTCACCATACCTATCAGGTGACATTTTCTATTAATTTTCAGCTTTCGAGACCCCCCTTTCCGGAAGCTTCAAAACGCTGTTTTTCAAGGCTTTTTACATATAAAATCCTTTAGAATTTTGAAGTTTTCAAATATTAGAAAATGTCACATGATAACCATACCAATGATCTCTTCTATCGAGTTCTTTATCAAAAGTATCAATAATCTTCACGAATTCTTCCTGCGTTCTATTTTCAGTATCTTCTAAACTAGAATATAGATCTTCTAATAAATAGATCCTATCTAATCCTAAAAGACCTTTGGATGGCTTTTCATTATCAGAATCAACACCAACTTCCCCATAAGGGAACTTATGAAAGTGCAATGGTACTGTTGCAATAAAGTTCAGCAATCTATGCATACCTACCCACTCAGCATTCCGTATCCGAGGATCCGTAGTGAATAACCATTGTAACTGCGTCATACTCCATTCATACATCTTCTCTCCCGTATGGTAGACAATATTGTCGATCATCTCTAAGAAATCTCTGTAGAACTTGTATTCTGGTGCGGTAGTTAACTCTTTCCTTATCTTTGCGGGAAGTGTTGTGTCTTGGTTCATTCGTTGGAGAGAAGTGAAAGGCTTAGTACCGCCATCTTCTGGATTTGTTCCTCCTAGCATGATCTTATATTGTTCTCTAACGTTTTCTATAGTTCTCACATCCATCGTATTCTGTGATGTTATCCAAAAGGTAGCATTGTTTATCTCCCTCTTTGCCTCCCTAAACTGAGTCCTATACCAAACTGGAAACGTATCGAAACGACTACCTGGCCAAAACGTCTTCATATAAGAATTTGAGAAAAATAGATAAGTGAATTCACGAGTACTAGCTAAGTTGAGTCCTAAGTTTTGTGAAATCCTTCTACGTTTCCAATGGAAATGGGAACATAATGTCCATCTAATAGGGACTGGTGGGTTAGGTGAAGATCGTTCCATAACATGCTGAGTGAGGTTGTTGATGGATGACATAACTACTGGATCTAGACGGTGGACAGAATCAGATTTAGATTCTTTATATTGCTGTTTGTCGAAGGAAGAAGAAGAGCTAGAGCTTCCATAATCCGAACTAGCTATCCCGCTCACATCATCAGTCGAAAACTGACTCGTTATTCCCATATCCGTGAATCTTTTTGTGAATGTTATCAGATGTTGTTCCTGTCTTTTCTTCCAGATGTAGATATGCAACTTTGCCCATGCTGCATTGACTAGAGAAGGAGGTACTGCTAAATATTTGGGGAGAGCGATTACTTGTCTCCTATTGTTGTTACTGCTATGTGGTTGAAGTACTGTCTCCATTATCCTCCTCAGCTGCTGTCTGGTCTCTATTATTTCTTCCAGTGTGTCCTTTTGGAAAAGTTTCATTTTGAGGATTTTATAGATGAAATGAACTGCTTGTTGGAGAGAGATGATTGGGTAGGGAGGAGATGGAGTTTTAGAAGAAGAACAAAAAGAACTACGTTTTGATCTTTCTTCCTTTTCCTTCTTCTTATACTCACCATATTCACTCAGCCCTATCCCAAGACTAAAAACTTCACTCAATGTACCTGCATCAGTGCGATCACCAGCAACAGCTTGCCTAACTATCCGAGTAGCCTCTGCTGGTTCAAAGTTTGAAGGTTTAACCCTTATTTCTAACACCGCAGGAGAAGGAGTTACATGACTAGTCATATTTTCTTGTTTGTAAACGTTTAATATACCAGCAGATGGTCGGTTGATAATTAGATCGTTTATATCGTCTATCTGATCTTTTTCTTTATCATCATTCACGAAGCCCTCATTATTATCTCTTTGAGTTAGAAAATATTCTTCTCGATAAGAGTTCCAGTTGTCTTCTGTTTCCCAATCTATGTTAATAGAGTTGTCGTCGTTGAGTGCTGGTATTTTAGGTAGCTTGGGGACGTAGAGTAAGGTATTCATAGGGGCTGGTGATTCTAGACTTCTTAATATTGGGGTTTGTGGAGGTTGTTTGATTATTTCAGATTCATCTGTTTTATCACGGATAAGATATTTGTCGAGGAGAAATTGATCTTCGAGGGAAATGATGTTATTATTATCATCGTTGTTATCCACCTTATCAGATTCAATAGAACTGTCCCTGCTAACTTTCTCCATCTCTTCCCCATAAAGTTTCTCACTATAGATATAATGTCTCCTCACATATTGATACGTCTTAAAATAAGCTTCATAACTCGTTCTTATCGATAAATGGTGATCTCCACTTATCTTACCATTCTCTTTCTTAAGAGGAGTTGAGAGTAAGTTGGTTTTGTAATCAGGTTCTGGAAGGGATGGTAATGATGGTACAGATGGTATATCTTCTAACTCAGTCTCAGGCGAAGCAGTCACAGTAACTGTTTCATTCGTGTTGTTATCCTCCTCTTCTTCTTAAAAATCAAGCAGACCCTAAACTTTTTCTCTTGATCCTTGCGGGTACAGAATTGATGGTTTTGAGTCATTCTATACGCATAAAACATAGTGTTTGAACGGCCGCCGAGGCGGCCGTTCAAACGCTATGTTTTATGCGTATACCTTCTGTACAATTATATAAAAACTCTCTCATTCCACTACATCTATTTCCCCATCCTTTTCCTTCTGTGTTGATTTGGAATGCTTCGAAGTCTCTATAATTTAAGACATCATTTCACACCTACCACCATCATTTTGGGATCATATCGAGGATACTTGAAATAGTCTTCAAAACGCTTCAGAACCTTCGGTTTGACGACGATTTCATGGGTCCTCGAGAGGATACCAAAATGATGGTGGTAGGTGTGAAATGATGTCTCTATAATTTTTCGCGGCCTTTCTAAATTCTTCTTCCCTACCAGCTAATCCATGCTGCTCCATCTTACCACCATTTTTCTCAGCTTCTTCCATAACCTTCTTCATGAAGTTCTTCCTAGCATCCACATTAAGTTCTCTATATTTCAACTCACGAATCCTCATCTCTTCCAAAGTTTTCTGTGACTCTGACTTATATTTAGTGCCTAAAAGAGATGATCTGATGTTCTTTTGTAATTCTATGGAAGATTGATATTCGAAAGCTTTATTTTGGGCTTGTATCATAGTTAAATCGGGAGTCTCAGGAGTGAGGAAGTAGTTACTGATAGCATTAGAGTTAGTATCATGAGACTTGCTATGGATTGCCACTAGACTTTCATCTGATTGTCTAACTCCAGTACTCCACGGGTAATAAGAGGAGAATCGAGACCAAGGTAAGATTAGGAAGTCTTTGAAGTTAAGGGATAGATGGAGATTAGAATCAGAATCAGATTGAATTTGATATTGAAGTAGTACTAGAGTATCTCGTAAATACTGTTCCAAGGATCGCTTTGTTGAACTTGTAGAACTAGATGGTTTCGTTGTTAGTTTATTAGGTTTCCACCATCTCTCCTCCCCCTCTTCTTCTTCATACCATTTTGTTATATAAGGTTTTAAAGTGGACCAGTCGTACTCTTCCATATTATTAGGCTTAGAAGAAGATTTATCAGTAACCCTTAAAATAGTTCTCTTCGTCATCAGATACGTTAATGCAGCAGTTTCGTAACCATATCCAACATACCTAGTGACATTTTAGAAATTTTCAAGATTTTAGATCCCGCTCCTTGGGGATACATAATTGTTGCAAAATATGCATGAGGATGCGACTTTTCATTATAAAATCCTTATGGAATTCTAAGTCCCCAGAATCAAGGTTTTAGGCGCTAAAATGTCACCATACCAACAAGGTTTTAATCCTTTCTCATTAGGTCTTGTCATCAAACCTTGTTTTGCAGCTTCGTAATCATTGTTGTCATCATAATCTACTACTTCTAAAGTTTTCGTGTTGTCAGGTATTTTCTTCCTGCAACTCCAATCTGGCATATTTACTGCTAAATCAGAATTCAATGCAGAACTACTTATACCACCTCTTATTTTCTTTGTCCAAAGAACATCAGCACCTTTGAAATATAAATCTCTCCATTCCTTAAGAACTGTGAAACCACGTTCACCTAGTGCTATCCAAGTAGACGAGTGAAGTATTAAAGAGGATTTTCCCATATCGTCAGAAGGAGCAGTTGCGAGACCACCTTTCTTTAAGTTTCTAGCTGCATCTTCAGTGTAGAATTCAGACTTTACTTGATCATTCTCATAGAAGACATATTCAAAAGGAACTTCGTGAGCATGCCAAACTGCATCGGAATCGAGGTGAGCTAGAACTAAGTTATCTGCACAATCTTGAGCTATTAGTTGCGACCATTGTTTATCGAGATTGGAAAGATGGGAATGGAGATCTTCTGATGGTTCAGATTCTGATGATGACTCTGGTTCTGATATTTCTGAATCTGATATTTCTGAATCTGATTCTGAAGAAGTACTACCACATTCACCCCTCCCCTTCCTCTCTTTCATCAACCTAACTCCAACTTCAACCGCCTCAAACAGAGCTATCCAATAAGGACTAATCTTTCCCTCATAGGTACTTCCTTAAAAATGGAACAGACCCTAAACTTTTTTTCGTGATCCTTGCAGGTACATAATCATCGAATTTGAGCCATTCTATACGCATAAAACACAGTGTTTTGATGGGCCGCGCGCGGCCCATCAAAACACTGTGTTTTATGCGTACGTCTCAAAAAGACATATTCATAGTTCCATCTAGAAGCATAAAGAGCGTTTACTCGTGATATGCCACTGATAAATGGAGCTTCGTCGGGAAGTCTTGCGTCGTATTGGATGAGAGCACCTCTTGGCGAAGGAAGAGAATTAGATGAGGTAAAACCGGAACTTGAGATTGAAGTTGCTTCTCTAACGAAGAAGGAGAAGACGACTAGAAGAGGAAGGATAACATTAATATCAAGGAGCATTATAATGATACGTGAACGATAACTTAGTTAGTAAATATACAGTTAATTTTTAAAGATTAAACTAATGATAACTCTACGACGATGAAAAAAACTGAGCTAAAAAATCAAGATATTAGAATATGAGCTTTGAAATCAAACGAATTATTATAATGTAATAGTATTAATCTGTGACGGTCTAGCACTAGCAGCATAGTAATATCATATTAGAACATCGAATATTGAGATAGACGAGGAAAAGGCGGAGTAACGTCCGTCGTTACTTGTTTACTTTTTTTTTCGTTTTTCTCTAATCATTATATCAAGATAATATAATAAAGTATGTAAGAATACTAGATATATATCTGCTTTCTAATTTGAAAGGTTCTTATATGAAATCTCCGATATAATCTCAGATATCATATATAGTCGCTAGAGAAAAACATTCAGTATAGTATCATTAGCACTAATTAATCTCCCTAAAATCGTTCTTCTAAAAAAGATGAATTGAATTAGGGGAAGTGAAAATATTAATTGCCAGTCCCAAATTCGATATTATCAAATAATGGAAAATAAAATCAGTTATTAGCTCCACATTCGAGATCGAATAAAGGAAAGTAAAATTAATTAGCTCCAAATCCGATACCAGATCTCTCTTGTAACGAAAGTAGTTCCAAATCCGATAGATATTTCTATTGAATCTTCTACTGAAAAGGAAAGCACGATTAATTGACTAGTAGTAGTAATTTCAAACTAACTGCGTCTAGAGTCAATCGTAAAACTACACTATAAATTCTCTTAGAGTCAATGTGTGTAGCTCTCATCTTAGTAATGGAACTCTTAAAGTTAATAAAGTCTTAAGCTAGAGACGTTATTAGTACTAATTAATCTCCCTAAAATCGTTCGTCTAAAAAAGATGAATTGCATTAGGGGAAGTAGCAATATTAATTACCAGTCCCAAATTCGATATTGAACAATGGAAAATAAAATCAGCCATTAGCTCCACATTCGAGATTGAGTAAAGGAAAGTAAAATTAATTAGCTTCAAATCCGATAGATATTTTTTATGGAATCTTATATTGAAAAGGGAACTAAGATTAACTAGTAATTTACTAGAATTTCCGAATCCGATATCATATAATAAGGGAGAGTAAAGTTGATTAGACGCTCCAGATTCGCTAATATTGACTAAGGGAAATTAAAATCAATTAGCTCCAAATCCGATACCATATTATGTTTCTCTTATATGAGGAAAGTAAAATCACTCATCAGTTCCAAATCCGATAGATATTTCTATTGAACCTTCTATTGAAAAGGAAACTAAGATTAACGAATAATTTACTAGTAGCTCCAAGTCCGATATTGAATAAAGGAGAGTAAAATTAGTTATTAGCTCCGTATTCGATATTGAAAATAGGAGAGTAAAATTAATTAGCGTCAAATCCGATAAAAAATAAGTCAGAAAACAGATAGGTTTATATATCATGCTTTCTCAAACATAGACTAATCTATATCTGTATCTGCTTAGATATATGGAGTAGTTTCGGTGAGCACGCTTGGTTTCGAGTGACCGGCGTACCATGTAATCCTAGTTTCGAGTCGTACGCTTTTGTATAAAATTAATAAAAACTAAGCCTTATTCAATATTTTAAAGACCAAATTCAATAAAATATATAATCTATTGAATTAGGTCGCTGCAGAGTAGGTGATAAAATTGAGAGTGTGCTTAGTAGCTACTAGGCGAAGCTTGCGCCTAAGTAAGCCAATGCCAGCTATGATGTAAAGCATGCACACATAGCTATTGCGCTAATGAAGCTTTTTACGCAGTATCTAAAAAGCATATGGGGCGGCGGCGGCGGGGCAAGTATTTTGTGCCATAGAGCGTTGGCATCGTTTATCAATGCAATAGCGATTCGCTATAGTGCGATATTGCTATTGTACGGTGCTTCATGCTATATAGCTTTATCGGTTGTAATAAACGCAAGAGTTTTTCGCGATAGTGCGATAGTGCTATCTTAATGTTTTGCAGGCTATTATGTGCATTCGCTAAATAATGCGCATAATAGGCTAGATCTTAGCACTTTGCTTCTATGACTGACTATTGAGCATAATAGCACATGGGGCGGCGGCGGCGGGGTAGGTGTAGCGTAATGATAGCTTAAGTGCGGCGGTGCCGGGGTATGTGTAGCGTAATGATAGCTTAAGTGCTATTTGCTGTTTGCATTGCATAGTGTGCGGCTCGTCTATGCTTGGCTAATTTCTAAGTGCAACTATGTTGAGAGTTTAAGCGCTACTAGCTGTTTGCATAGCATGTTGTGCGAAGCGGTAAACTGCTGAGCTGTATCAGGTTTAATTGCACTCTTATAGCGACGAAAAAAAAAACTAGTGTTCCATTCAAAACTGCGTCCTGCTCGAAACTACTAGGAGTTTCGGTAGATGCAGAGCGGTCATTCGAAACTAGTATAAGACGGTACGCTTTTTCTTTCGAAACTAGTTTCGACCGGTACAAAATTCAATATTGTACCACTCGAAACCAGTTTCGTCCCAGTCGAAACTAGTCGCAAGTGGCACGCCGTCCCTTTCGAAACTAGTATAAGATGGTACGCGTACCAGTCGAACCGAAACCGCTGCATATATGTGGTATTGAATCTTAAAATCTCCTGGATTTTAAAGTGTCAGGGTCACTATTGTTCATTTTCTCCTGGATTTTAAAGTGTCAGGGTCACTTTTGTCGGATGCCATATTTTACTTTTATATAAGGAAAGTAAAATTGATCAGCAGTCCCAAGTCCGATAGATATTTCTATTGAATCTTCTATTGAAAAGGAAACTAAGATCAACGAGTAATTTACTAGCAGCTCCAAGTCCGATATTGAATAAAGGAGAGTAAAATTAGTTATTAGCTCCGTATTCGATATTGAAAAAAGGAGAGTAAAATTAATCAGCGTCAAATCCGATAAAAAATAAGTCAGAAAACAGATAGGTTTATATATCATGTTTTCTCAAATATAGATTAATCTATACCCATATCTGCTTAGATATATATGGAGTAGTTTCGGTGAGCACGCTTGGTTTCGAGTGACCGGCGTACCATGTAATCCTAGTTTCGAGTCGTACGCTTTTGTATAAAATTAATAAAAACTAAGCCTTATTCAATATTTTAAAGACCAAATTCAATAAAATATATAATCTATTGAATTAGGTCGCTGCAGAGTAGGTGATAAAATTGAGAGTGTGCTTAGTAGCTACTAGGCGAAGCTTGCGCCTAAGTAAGCCAATGCCAGCTATGATGTAAAGCATGCACACATAGCTATTGCGCTAATGAAGCTTTTTACGCAGTATCTAAAAAGCATATGGGGCGGCGGCGGCGGGGCAAGTATTTTGTGCCATAGAGCGTTGGCATCGTTTATCAATGCAATAGCGATTCGCTATAGTGCGATATTGCTATTGTACGGTGCTTCATGCTATATAGCTTTATCGGTTGTAATAAACGCAAGAGTTTTTCGCGATAGTGCGATAGTGCTATCTTAATGTTTTGCAGGCTATTATGTGCATTCGCTAAATAATGCGCATAATAGGCTAGATCTTAGCACTTTGCTTCTATGACTGACTATTGAGCATAATAGCACATGGGGCGGCGGCGGCGGGGTAGGTGTAGCGTAATGATAGCTTAAGTGCGGCGGTGCCGGGGTATGTGTAGCGTAATGATAGCTTAAGTGCTATTTGCTGTTTGCATTGCATAGTGTGCGGCTCGTCTATGCTTGGCTAATTTCTAAGTGCAACTATGTTGAGAGTTTAAGCGCTACTAGCTGTTTGCATAGCATGTTGTGCGAAGCGGTAAACTGCTGAGCTGTATCAGGTTTAATTGCACTCTTATAGCGACGAAAAAAAAAACTAGTGTTCCATTCAAAACTGCGTCCTGCTCGAAACTACTAGGAGTTTCGGTAGATGCAGAGCGGTCATTCGAAACTAGTATAAGACGGTACGCTTTTTCTTTCGAAACTAGTTTCGACCGGTACAAAATTCAATATTGTACCACTCGAAACCAGTTTCGTCCCAGTCGAAACTAGTCGCAAGTGGCACGCCGTCCCTTTCGAAACTAGTATAAGATGGTACGCGTACCAGTCGAACCGAAACCGCTGCATATATAATAATCTCCTGGATTTAAAAGTGTCAGGGTCACTGCTGTTCATTTTCTCCTGGGTTTTAAAGTGTCAGGGTCACTTTTATCGGATACCATATTTTACTTCTATATAAGGAAAATAAAATTTATCAGTAATTCCAAATCCGATAGATATTTCTATTGAATCTTCTATTGAAAAGGAAAGCAAGATTAATTGACTAGTAATCTCAAACTAATTCCGTCTAAATCAATCGGAAAATAATTAACCTATTTCTTAGTATTACCAATAAGAGTAGAACTATCTCTGTACTATATTGTATGATACAATATATGGCGAGATGTAAAATCCGATTGGAATCACATACTAAAATATTTGAAAAAAATGCTTCTTAGTATTTCCAATAAGAGTAGCGCTATCTCTATACTATATTGTGTGATACAATATATGGCGAGATGTAAAATCCGATTGGAATCATATACTAAAATATTTGAAGAATTGTTTCCTTAGTATTTCCAATAAGAGTAGAACTATCTCTGTACTGTATTGTGTGATACAATATATGGCGAGATGTAAAATCCGATTGGAATCATATACTAAAATATTTGAAAAAATGTCTCTTAGTATTTCCAATAAGAGTAGAACTATCTCTGTACTATATTGTGTGATACAATATATGGCGAGATGTAAAATCCGATTGGAATCATATACTAAAATATTTGAAAAAATGTCTCTTAGTATTTCCAATAAGAGTAGAACTATCTCTGTACTATATTGTGTGATACAATATATGGCGAGATGTAAAATCCGATTGGAATCATATACTAAAATATTTGAAAACTTGTTTCTTAGTATTACCAATAAGAGTAGAGCTATCTCTGTACTATATTGTAAGATACAATATATGGCGAGATGTAAAATCCAATTGGAATCATATACTAACAGAGCTCTCGGAGCTGGAGAGGAGTTCTCCAAGATGATTAGATCCTTCAGCAGCAGCTTCATCCGATTCCCCTTCGTTATTCTCAATAGAAGAAGAGCTGTTTGGTTCTCCAGAATGATTAGATCCTTCAGCAGCAGCTTCATCCGATTCCCCTTTTTTATTCTTAATAGAAGAAGAGCTGTTCGGTCCTCCAGTATGATTAGATCCTTCAGCAGCAGCTTCATCCGATTCCCCTTCGTTATTCTCAATAGAAGAAGAGCTGTTTGGTTCTCCAGAATGATTAGATCCTTCAGCAGCAGCTTCATCCGATTCCCCTTTTTTATTCTTAATAGAAGAAGAGCTGTTCGGTCCTCCAGTATGATTAGATCCTTCAGCAGCAGCATCACTGGAATCTCCACTAACAGCATCCTCATGCGATTGGACAAAGCCTAAGTATTATAATTTGAAAAAAAATGCTATAGCTCTATACTTTGTTGCTTTATTAGAATTTCATTTTTTAAACATAAATAAACTAAAAATGTCACATAACAGGATGGCTAGCTAACTTCAAACCAAAAATGAATTCAAATCAAGTTTAATTTTAATACACTTCAGGTGTTTGCTAAATTTCGCATTAAACTCTCGTAGAACCGCACGTACAGAAGGATGATCGTATGATGTAATCCCTTCTGATATTTGATTAGGAATAGGGCTTTGATGAATAAACTTATGTTCTTCGTTATGAAGTACCAAAAAATATTCATCATCGTTATGTTTTCGTATACCCATATAAAATACATCTTTCTCCTTGACAGTCATTCCTTCAACAGGTCCCAAGAGTGAGTTATGTTGACCAGGCGCAAGTGGAAGATGGTATCTCACCTTTATCATCTTCTGCTGGTTATCAGGTTCATCAAAAACCATAGAATCACTTCCTTCAACTTTTTTTGGATAATCAATAAGATCAGCTAAAGTCAGAGTCGATAACATAGAAAACGCATTGTCATCAGGCTCGGCTGGCTGTTCAATATTTAAATGTTGGCTATGACACAGCTGGAATATAGAGATAATCGTAGAACTATCATAGAGAAATTATGATGAACGTCCTTTTTATGACGGCTAGTGTATAGAAGAGTGCATGTAAACGCACGTGCAACTGCTGTCATTTTGGCAAATAAATAGCCAGCGTGTCGATAAGTTTTAACTTTTAAGCGCGTCTCTCTACCGACCCTCTCTTAGAAGACTTTTTATATCGGATAATGAAGGGCACTTTTTCCTATCTACGAGCAAATAAGATGCCATGGGCGACCACTGGAGCTGATATAAAAAAAACATCCCCCTTGCGGCACGAATAAAAAGCCGCATCGCAGGCCATAGACGGAGCAATACTAAACCGAAGAAGAGTAGGAAAGGCGCGAAAATAATCAAAGCTTAGACGAACAGTAGAAAAATTATGACATAAAATTGTAGAGAAATTGTAGAGGAATTGTAGTAAAATCATAGTATACCAAAAAAAAAAAAAATCACTATTAGTAGGTTGTAGAACTAATATAGAGATTTATCTCCCATGCCCTTATTAAGGATTTATTAAGAATTAGGCTCTAGAGCTAAATTGTAGAACAATAACAATTGTGGAAGTCTCTATACAATTTCTGTATGATTTACCTATAGTAGTTTTTATAATTCTATTATATTTTTTCTACAATTTCATTACGAGCTCTTCTTGAAAAGTAGCGGCACCGATCGGGCGGTGTCTGTACTCGATATTGGTGCCCAGAGATGAAGCAACTGGTAATATGTCGCTAAATAAAGAAAACTGCGCGCACGCTTCGCACATGGTCCTGTAATAAATTTTTTGCTCAATATTTGGGAGCAATATTTAACAGCAAATTTAGTCTCAATCACTGTTGCAATATCTACTGTTGAGAGACTGAAACAAATTGCTTTTCTAACGATGAAAAGCAGTGGTCACCTGACCAGTACAAGATCTCATCTTAAGCCATGAGATCGCATGTAAGAAATAGTTAGATATCGCTTACTAAAAGCGGTGTCTGTAGTTTCCCATGACAGATAGTAGCGAATTAATCGTGCAATTGCTTTTTGCGCTTCCATTATAATTTCTATACAATTCTTCTACGCCGTGCATTATAATCCCGACGTGTCGTCGTGGCCAATCGAATATACACTCAATTGACCAATCGAATATTCACTCAATTGACCAATCGAATATTCATTCAATTCTACGCTTTGACGCTTAGCATAAAAATTACTAGCGAGCCAACCAAGTCCAAAAGCAACAAGAATTACTGCTACTTGTTCTAACCAAAAAAATATGTTTAGCTTGCCAGCATCATCAGCGAACCAAAACGAAGCTTGGACTTCTTTCCTCTTCTTCCCGTTTTGCTTGTCTACACCTCCTTTGTTCTCACCAGTGAGAAAAGTAGTGGTCTCCTCTTCATCCAAAACAACATCCTCATCATCATGGTATTTTGGAAGAATATGTTTTTTTTCCTCCTTTCTGGAAGAAGGAGCTTGGGAGAAGAAGATACTGTTAGAATCCTGATTACCAGCAGCAGTGCCCATCATTTTTTGTATTAAGGTGCTAGCTGCACGACTTGAGCTGCAGTGTCTAAGTAAGTTCCTTTCTTGAAAGATGCTCTTAAACTTTTTTTAATACTCCTCTTAAAAGCCTTTTGAGTAGTGCTTCTTAAATTTACTCTTTAATCAAATTTACTCTTTAATAGCGAATGGATGCTAATAGCAGATGATAATTCTTAACTAACGATATAATAATAATCACAATCATAGTAATCATTATTTTATACAGTATATTCAGTTGTTGGGGATGTTGAAGTTGTTATTTTCATTTAAAAAAAAAAAAGCAGTGATAGATATAGCAAAAGTATTAGCATTTGTATTTTGTAAATGTGTCTCTAGATTGATTCTTATCTCGCGGAATAAACGTAGGGATGCGGAATGAACGAAGAGATGCCGAATGAACGAAGAGATCAAGATTCTTATCTCGCCGAATAAACGTAGGGATGCGGAATAAACGTAGGGATGCGAAATGAACGAAGAGATGCCGAATGAACGAAGAGATCAAGATTCATATCTTGCTGAATAAACGAATAAGTTGGGAGTTGCAGTGATGACATTGATTCATTCAGGTGATCAGAGAATGAACATTTAAATCTGGATAATAACATTTGAAATTTAATTTTCAGCATTTACTAGAAATAAATATATTCGAATTCAATAGATAGAAAGTGAATCTGACCTGAGGCTGAACAGACAATAATTCCTAATCAATATTGGCAGTCACACAGTGACAAGCTACAATTTTGCTTTTGTCTTTAAAACTGTGTTTGTATTGATATTGATGTACTGAATTGAATCTAAGGACACGTTCAATAATTTCAAATGAATTCATAATCATTATCAAACGGCAGTCACGGAAAGGATCCTTCTAAACTACTATTATTTCCATTACTTAACAATATTATACCTCGTCTAGCATATGAGCATAAGATGTCATCTTCTTCTCCAGTCAAATATCCTTCATTCTTGCAGAATCTTGAGACTCTTTGATTGAAAACCATATAGAGGTTTTGAAGAATAATATCAGGATCGGTACCATGAATAGAAGAAGACAGAGTAGTAGAGTTATCAGAATTATGTTGTTTTCCATTTTGTTTGATTTTGTTGAGAATATATTCTTTTTCCTCTAACAAATCCACTAAAGCCGGCCATATGACTTCTTTAGTTTCTGTATCTTTATCCAATAAGAGATCTTGAATCAGGATATCGTAAGGTTGGATATCTAGTATCTGATTCTGTGCTTCATCGACGTCGTCCACACTAACATCTCCTCCAGTATCACTAGTAGTAGTTTCTGTTACAGTCTCCCCTATAACATCCTGTGATATTCTGCATAACTAATTTAAAAAAAAAAAACAGAACCCTAAACTTTTTCTCTTGCTCCTTGCGGATACATAATCATCGAATTTGAGCCATTCTATACGTATAAAACACAGTGTTTTGATGGGTCCTCCGCGGCCCATCAAAACAGTGTGTTTTATACGTATAGAAAGCGATCTCTCGAGTGATAACCACCACCTCTAGGATCATCCAAGAATCCTTTGAATAGCCATATTAGACCACGATGGAGCTCAATGAAGTACTCATAATCATCACTGCTACTAGTGCTAGTACTAGGATTAATAGTAGGATTAGTTTCACTACTTATGGTAATGGTTTCTTTGGTTGTGTCGATAGCTTTCTGTAGAGATCTACGTATTGAAAACCATTCTTTAAGAGTAGATACTCTAAGAGGAAGTAACTGTAAGTCAATATTAGATATTGAATTTCTCTTCGTCCTCAGCATCAAACTCTCTCCTCCACCGACGAAGTGAATCAGTATCTTTGCTGCTAAGTTAGAGAGATACCAGGGATCCGAGTTACTGTTTCCTCCTTCCCTCTGTATCGATTCCAAATATTCATTCACCAATCCTCGATCAAAGATAATTTTAGTCAATGCTCTCAAACCAGTACGCATCTGCTGATCGGATGTTGTTCTGAAAGCTAATGGTATCTCCCTTGCTTCATGAGGCCTGTAGGCTGGTAGGATAGAGAGAAGTTTGCGGTAGAAGTCACGTTCTGGTATTTTTCTTAAGAATTCTGGAGTTGGGATAGAAGATGGTGGAGTTTTGGGGAAGGGATGACGAGTAGTAGGTATCTCTCGCCTCACACTATCATTATATTGGATCTTTTGAAATGCAAATATTAGGAGACAAACTAACACAGTAGTGATTATCAAAGTGAATAGAAGTTTATGGAGACGATTCTGGTAAACTCTATTAGTTGAACGACGAGACTCTCCGAGTCTGTTATCATTCTGTTTATTATTCAGTGATGCTCTCGCATTAAGCTTAGTAGATGATAGTTCGTCTTCTAGTAATCGGTCCTTGGATTTCTTCTTCACAAGTTTTAGTTTTAGTTTACCATCTTTAGATTTCTTTTCCTGCGGGCCTCCTAGTAGTGGATCCTCTTCGTTTTCCTCCTCTTCCTTATCATCATTTCCAATCAAGAAGTCACCAGCGTCTAATTCTGGTGCCGTGAATATAAGTCTAGATGATTGCAAACTTGCACTCAATAAATCAGAAGTTGAATGAAGAAGACGTTCTTTAACTTCTTGATCGATTGTTTCTTCATTTTCTTCTCCTGTAGCTACAGCAGCTCTCGCCTCAGATTGAGACTCTGATTCAACAACATTATTAGTACCCCCTTCCATCAACTCCATCCTCATAATTCCCGACTGCAATGCTTTCCTAGCCTGAGAAGCACTAGTTCTTGTCTTTAGATCCGTTCTCAATAATTGCTTTGTCAATCGAATTAAGCGCGTTAATCTTACTATTGATGTTTGATCTAATATCGGATTGGGATTCACGATTTGTTTTTTGATGGTACGAGATGTTTGAGTTTTAACTAGAAGGGCGGTGTTTTGTTGATGATCTTCATCATCATCGTTCTCTATATTATTAGCACTGTTATTATGTTCAAGTTGAAGTTGTGATTGATTCAGATTCTCTTCAATCACTTCCTCACAATCTTCAAATTCTACAATTCTAAAACCATCACCATAGCTATCCCAACACTCTAAAATCTCACCAACTCCTCCAAATCGAATCTGTCTTTGTTGATCTTGGATACTAAACAATACTGCAGTTCTTGAGTGTTGTTGATGTTTACTAGGGAATGTACGATAAAGGATTCTATAAAAGCAGATACCTAAAGACCAGCAGTCAGATTTAAAGATGTTATTTAAAGTAGAAGTAGAAGAAGAGTTTGAGTTACCTAGTGACATTTTAGGAATTTTCAAGATTTTAGATCCCGCTCCTTGGGGATACATAATTGTTGAAAAAACTGCATTAGAATACGACTTTTCCTTATAAAATCCTTATGTAATTCTAAGACCTCAGAATCAAGGCTTTAGGCTCTAAAATGTCACTTAATAATTTGAGTTACACCCACTACTACCTCCATGCACCATTTCTGGTGACATATATTGTGGCGTACCAGTTCTTTCGAAGGCAGATGGATGATTCATAGTATCTTGTTCTGATGAATCTTTTGAGGAGGGATCTGATGATGTTATATGTGACATTTTAGGAGTTTCAGAACTTCAGAACGATCCCCCTTATCCCCATAGCTCAAAATCGCACCAAAATGCGTATTTACACGTAATTTAATGCGTTGATTTTGACTTTAAGATTTAAAGGTTTTAAATCTAAAATGTCATATACTAGCTGATGTAGTATCTAACACTCTAGCTTCACCAAAGTCAGTCAGTTTAACAGTAAGAACTAAGTTGTCAGAAGAAGGAGAAGAAGAAGAATTTGAATTTGATATTCCTGTACTACTACTTCTAGTTCTAGTCTCCACAAACACCAAGAAATTCTCTAATTTAACATCCATATGAACAACTTTCTTTAAATGGAGCCATTCTAATGCAGCAGTCATCTGTAAGAATAACCTCTCACACACTGACAGAAAGCAGAGAGCGGGTGTGGAAGAGTTGTTTATACTTGCATTACTTGAGCTGTTACTCGCTCCATTATTATAAAAGTTCTGGAGAAGTTGTAACTTGACTCTTTGAGGCTGAGGAATTGAGTCGAAGATTTCCTGGGGAGAAGGAAAATTCGCAGTATTAGCATCAGTCTGAATTTGATTATTTATCCGGTTATAATATTCATTGATACTCAAATTCATCTGTTGAACAACATAGGATAGTCCTGCTGAATAGAATAGTAATTCTTCTACATTGCCACAATTAGCACACTCCATTATTGAGACACCGAGATAACTTATGTCACTGTCAGAATTAGGTAATTTAGGTTTAACCACTACTTCTGTAATGGTATCAGAAGAAGGATCCTCATAGTAGTGGTCATTAGAATCATATATTTCATTAGTAAAGTGTTTTACGACAAAAGCAGAGGGACGTTGAGGTTGTTTATTAGTTGAAGATGTTGAAGTTGAATTAGATGAATTGCTTGGTGTAAAATATAAATGCTTCAGAACCTTAGCTTCTCTCTGTAATCTTTCAGGATTAGCAGTTTTAGAGATCTTTAGTGCAAAATTAGGAGATAATATTCTATCTTTTTCGGTATGAGGTTCGTACTTGCAACACGAATATACTCTTCCAAATCCGCCTTGCCCTATCTGATTGAGAAGAACTAGATCGAGAAGATTATCATTATGATTATCCTCTTTATCATCATCCTCTTTATCATCATCAGTAGTAGTAGCAGCTTTTAAGACAGTTTGAGTTTTGTTTTGTTGTCCTTGCTGTTGTACTACCAATAAGTTCTTCATGTTATTAACTCTTGGTATACGATGATGTTTTATAGAAGTGGTGAGTGAGAATAACTTTCTTGATAGAGTTTCATTTTGTAGGAAGAAATGGAGATCTGCACAAAGTTGAGGATTAGAGTAGATGTTGGAATCATGTGTGCCAGTATCAGCTCTTTGTAGTTGATTTTCTTGTAGGTCAGGGCTCACATTTAGTGATTCTTCTTGATGTATAGGAGCAGTTTCTTCTTTTTCTTTCTCACCCAACTCCTCAAATACCATCTCAACTAATAAATTTGCACTACTTGGTTTATTGCCTTCAGGTGGTAGTAGGTCTTCCTTGTTTTCTGCCACTAAGTTAGAATCATCCTTCTTTCGAAAGTTCGGTAACAGCTTATCCAATAATGAGAACTTACTCTGATTCAGATTTTGATTCAGATTCTGTTTCGACTGATTCTTGTTCTTATTCTTTCTACTTTGAGGTTTAGCGACAGCTATCAATCTAGTCGCATTCGATGCCCAAGCAGCACCAAGAGGAGTTGAGAATGATGACTTCTGCTTCACTTTTGATGCATCAGCTGACAAAGATCTACGGGATGATGAGGAATTAGGATTGTTGTAATAACCTTAATAGAGTCAGAGTTAGGAAATTGGTTTTGATAGACTAAAGAACTAAGAATACTATTTAAACGATGCAATCCGAACCAAACAAAATATGAATTCAAACATTCAAACTCTAAAATAGTACCTTTATCACTCGGCGAATATAATTGATTCATGACTATCAAGCTAGATCCTAAACTGTTTTGTCCTCCATATCTGCTTTTCTTTCCACTATTGATCAAAACTGCACCAGGTGATGTAGCAGGAGGATGACGAATGTTATCGATACTTAAAGAAGCTAATGCATCACCTACAGCATGATTATTTTCTAGTGGTGGTTTGGATTCCGATTCTCGGTTTTGGTTTTGACTACTACTCTCAAGAAGATGATTCTGATTCTGATCCTGGTACTCTTGCTGGTAATTATAACCTTCACCTCCTCCTCCTATCCCAAAATGGAACAAACCCTAAACTTTTTTTTTTGATCCTTGCGGGTACAGAATTGATGAATTTGAACCATTCTATACGCATAAAACATAGTGTTTGAACGGCCACTATGTTTTATGCGTATACCTGCAGTCAATCTCTGAAAACTATCAATCATATCTGCACTGGCGCTTAAATATCTACCTGGTCTATAGACACTCTCATCTTCACTTAAACTGTAATGAAAACTTCTTCTGTTTAAATGCAGTAAATCATCAGAGTCTGGATTCGCGGACTCTTCCTTTGGTTCACGATCTATATTGTTAAGTTTCTGTGAGAGAAGTTTGGAGAAATCTGGGAGGAGAGGTGGTGGAATGTTATTGGGGGGAGGAGGACTGTTGCTTTGGGGAAGATTATTGGAATCAGAGGGATCGGACATGGTAAGGTTAAGTTTAAAAGCTTAAACTTAGTTAAGTACTTATTTATTTATTGTTATGCTAAACCATTCCCTGTGTCCAGTGAACAAAAAAAAAGCAATAATCAATCGAACAAAAAAGAAACACGAACATTTTGCGATTCGCAATTTGTTGATGATATGATCAAGAAAAAACAACTTAATCGCGGAACAAACGTGAAATTACATGAAATAATAATAAAACGGAAGGGAGCTCTAGTAGCTGTTTTTCGAATTTGATTCACGTATACTACATGTACCAAGCCAACAAGACTAAGATAGTCACTATATCTCCTTCCTTATCAATTTCCCCAACAATCCTCCCTTATCTTTCAATTTATTGATATCATACATCCGGTGATCATCCTTAACTTCCTTAAATCTACCAATGATTTGATCTCCTTCACTCTTCTCTCTATGTTGTGCAAGAGTGCGAGCTGTAACTATAAGAGAATCTTTCGATTGAGTTTCAATCACTTCTATATTAGGTCTCTTCTTAATATTCTTGTTCTTAATAGACTTAGGACTCGTATTTTTACTATTCGTATTCATATTAGAAGTGATTCCAATCAGTGCTAAGTAAGGTGGTTCAACAGCTGCTGCTTCAGAAGAGTTAGTATTAACAGAATTAGTAACTAGCCCAGAGAGAATCGAGTCGGGTGTAAACTCACTTGAACTAGGATCCACTACTGGCCACATTATGTTACCGATAACGGATGATGCTGCTCCGAATATTAAAGATTCAGAGTTTTGAGAGATATTAGAAGTGTTGGTTCCTTTAGAGATAGTTGCTAATAGAGGATTGTCATTGGTATCGGGATAGCTAAAAGGAGATTGTTTATGATAATCCTCGTTTGTCTTTTTCTTTGTATTACTATCTGTCTCATTTGGGTTTTTTGGTGAAACTATTACTAAAACTTCACTAGAGTCATCAGAAAACAGTGGAGTAACAGGTTTACGCTTGCTTTCTTCTCCACAATCATCATTCTTCCTCCTCCTTCTATCAACATATTCATTATGTATCGTTTTATAGACTAAATTTGTAGCATTTTCTTCAACTAAGTCCCTTTCCCAGTCGTATTTCACTGCACCAGTGATAATTCCCGTTGAGCTGTCATAGCAAGGATCAACATTCCCATTGATTGCATCGAAACTCAAATCAACGATATAATCTGATATCTCTTTTCCTATATCTCTCTTCTCTTCTTCTTGTGGCTTTATAGGAGGTGGTGGTGGATACGATTTGGTATCATCTGATCCCATCACATAGATTAACAAAGTCGATTTCACTGAGAGGGTCTCAAAAGCTGTTCTTACTTTTGTTCCTCGCCTACCTGTGTAATATGGAATATACTTTTGGTTCTTCTTATCGGATGAATTATTGTTTGCAGAGTGATCTGCTTCTTCAAGTCCCGCTGGTATTCTCAGTTGAGAAGCGGGAGTGAAACCGAGATAAGATAGACCAGCTTCGTTTAGGATATTATCGGTAGAATTATTAGTAGATAAAGTATTAGAATTAGAGGAGTTCATATTCATATAATTCCTATGCATATCAACTGGAAATCTTGGTTCAGGATCATGGATTAAAACCAATAGTAACCACGCCAAATTAGTAATCAATGCATCAGCAGGACTACTAGTACCAGAATCGAACTTATCTTCTTCACCATCACCATCTCCATCTCCATCACCATCACTCCCACTCCTAACTCCCTCTGATAATCTAGACATAACTAATAACTTCCTCATTCTACGTGCGCGACGTAAAGCGAAAGGATTAATAACGTCTGATTCTTTCTTCTTATCTTTACTAGGTGAATTATTTCTTCCTCCTGGTGAAACAGTTGTTTTAACTCCTCTGTTAATACACTCCCCAACATCAAAAAACTTCCCTAAATGATTCAATATCCTTTCAGAATCCTGATTTATCTTCTCAACTGCTTCTTTCGTTTTATGAGCAAAGAAGAGCTCTTCACCAGAAATCCCTTGGGCAATGGTACTACTTATCATTCCTGTAGTCATATCGAAGTTCGTATTCGTAGTAGTACTCGCGCCGCCTCCTGGATTAAATTGAATTCTATCCTTAAGTTCTAAATTCAACTGCACTAATGCATCATCACGAGATATTCTAATTAGACGATACAAGGCATGTGAATACTCAGAAATAAATTTAGCTAAGGTAGTGTCGGAGATCTTGAGGTTATCCAGGTTATTCAGATCTTCTTCTGTATTATCATTAATATTAGATTTCATACCTTCAAATTCTCTCAACTTCGTTCTGACTATTAATTCATCTAAACTTCTATCTCTATCTCTCTCTCCCACATTACTGCCGTTGCTACTACACTTACTCTGTTTCGAATTAACTGGACTTTGTAAAGGACTTAGCTGGGTGTTGCTTTGGTCTTTGAATCCCCAAATCCTATTCTTATAATTCTCCATGCTAAAGTGCTGTTTTACATCGGTAAATCGTGAAAATTTTGCTATATTTAGAGACCCGCAATTTGCTGAAAACCCGAAAACCCGGGACCAAAGCAACATCCAGTTAGATATTCTCCTATATTTTTCGCATATCCCTTATAATCTCTATGCATTCTATAACGTCTTCTTGATTTTATCCAAAGTTTTAAATCGAATGCTAATTTGCCATTAGTTGATATAGGGGGAGGCTGCTTTCTTATTCCAGTAGCAGTTGCTTGAGATGCTGGGGATATAATGGAGTTAGGAGTTACACTATTAGCTCCATTAGTAGCACCATTAGCACGTATTTGATCCTCCAATTCTTGTTCTTTTATCATAGATACTATTACCCATTTAACAACTGGTTTCAATAACTCATGTAGAATTTGAGAAGTAGAATCTGCTTCGTCACATTCTCCTCCACACCATCTTCTTATTGAATCTTCACCATCCCTAAATCTTTTAATGTAGCTCGGCGTTGCTTTGGTCTGACATTTTTACATTTTCCTCCAAATCCTGGATCCTTAAATTAATTAAAAAAATGATGGTTTTTACTGCTAAAAAGCTATTTTTAGACAGCGAAATTACAAGTTTAGAGTTTAGCATTTTCAGAGACCAAAGCAACACCCAGGTAATCTTTCTCTCTAGTGATCCATCCATCATCTATTAAGCAGAGTGCTAATTGAGATGCAGGTTTACCCCAGAAGTGAGGATCGGAATGTGGTGAAGAAGAAGTAGGATTTGAGTTATTACTATCTATAAGAAGAAGAGATTCTAGACGTGATAGTTCTAGAGCAGCAGGAGAAGAGAGTTTAGGATGGAAAGCACCCATGTTGTTATTCTTAAACTTAAGTATTCACTCTAACATGTTTTCAAATAAAGACTAAGTAAGTACTAATAGTTTCAAAATAAATGAATGAATGATTCAATAATCTCTCTACCGCTCAAACGTGTCATGTAAATTTTATTTACTCAAGTTACTCAACAAAATCTCTAACTTAAACTCGTCTTTCTCTCATTCTAGAACTACGATTGAAATAATTCCTTTTTCTCTTTACAGACTGTATGTTCAATTTACAGTCAGCGAACAAGAAATAATTCAATTTACAAGTTACAACAAGTGCTCATAGTAACAAAGACTTATTATTTCTGAGAGATCATGTCGTTAATATTACATCAATATATATACGAACGATCTACTACTAGTAAGAACTATATTTAATGTATTAACATCCCGTTTTTTTAGCTCTACGGAGGGTCTCGAAATATATGCTTCGGAAGCTGTTTTTCGTTGGTATATATGCTCTTTTTATAGGCTCTCCAGGAGATTCTAAAAACTGAGGATTTAATACACTAATATATAATATTCTTATCGACACTAAACGTTTAGCTTCTTTTTTTAAGAGACCGAGCTGTCTCTGTGTGATATTACCAAATTTTAGTTAAAAGTTAAAAAAGTCTTTTTCTTCTAGTTTAATACTATTAGAATTACAATTATTATTAATAATTGTAATTCTAATAGTAGTTATTAATATTATTAACAGAGACACCCATTGACATTTAGCACATCGTTAGAGACTCTCCTAAAATATTATGCAACTTTGCTAAAGTTAGGAGACAGCGACGAAAAGGTGCAGCTTGAAGTAGTTTAACATCTAATTTTCTATATTATAAAATATTATATTTGGTATTCGTAGATTTCATTACGTTTCGTTATTATTTTACTGCGCGTTGCTATTATTGATTGTTTTGTTTTCATAATTATTGTTATTGAATAATATTCATGTTTCTTACTATATCGTATCGTTATTTCTTATTTTTGTTTATAAAGGCTCCAACGCAACGCGGTGATTCTGATCTTTAGTATACTCAAATTGATTTATAATTTTAGTAATACTAGTCTAGAGACACTGATATTGATATTATTATTACCATAATAATTCATTGCACAGCCAGTAGATAGCAATAGCACTAACATCATCTACTTCGTGCTATTTCCCTCAAATAGTGGAATCCAGCTCATGCCATATGTCTCACGTTCTATTTCCCTCAAATAGAGGAATCCAGTTCATGCCATATTTCTTAATCCCGATCTCGTTCTCTATTACTTGTTCGATAGATGTAGAGTCATCCTGAGAACGCTGTTTGCACCACCTTTTATAGGTACTTCTTACTTGTTTATTATGATCGTAATGATGTCGAATCAAAATACCTGCATTTACCAGGTGTCCATAAGAAAAATGTCTTTTCAGAAAGAGTTCTGCAATAGCCTTCATGTTGTCCTCTAAATACTGTATACGCTCTTGATTTCTCTGTTGAAGATCAATTTCTCCTAGCTGACTGCCAATATCAGTAAACCGCTTATGCATAGAAACTAGATCTACAGCGTCAATCACATCTTTCCATTTAATACCTTTGTGCGTAAGTTTTTCTACGTCTTCTATTCGTTTACTTCCGTCAATAAGCTTACGATGAACCTCTTTAAGTTTATTGAAATCTTGAGCGCCACCATACCTTTCATAATGAATACTCAAAAACTGTCTAGGAATTCTCCAAACGAATAATAATTCACGGATTTCTTGCTCTTCTCCATAATTAATAGTAAGATCATCGAATTTATATAATACTTCAGGATGACGCCATAACATACTAAATAAATTGCTAGTGCGAATTACATAATTTTTGAGCTGTATATCACCACCAAGCTCAAAGACAGCCTTTTTAATGAGAGGTGTAATAAGTTTCTTGTCGTTCTTACTACCAGATTTATCCTCAACATAAAACTTATAATGATCAATTACGGCATCAACTTCTTGCATTAATTTTGGATTCTTGTAACGAATTGCATTTTTTAGAAAATCATACAAAACGCTTTTTCGACTTGCACCTGTAGTTTTGGTGTAAAGAAAACCGGAACTTCCCTCCTCATAAGCTTTTCCATAGCGTTTAACATGATGAGGAGTAACAATTTGATTCTCGATATGGATTAAAGTCGAAGCCACAATCACAACTCCTTTAGGAACACCCTTGTCTGCAATCTTGAGATACTGTGTCTCTGCTGATTCCGATTTCTTTCGATCTTTACTCTGAAACTTAAAAGACGCCAATTGATGCAACAGAATATCAACCAGATCTCCAAGAGCTCTATTAACGAGTGCCATATTTTGCCAGAAACTTATATAAACGAGATTAGAACCTGGCGTTGGATCTTTCACCATATTAAGCGTTCTTTCAACGAAATCTGCAGCTTTCATACGAGTTTCTCCTGCCAAGTATAATTGGGATAGAGGAAAATCATTCTCTCTCTTCTGGTTTAACAAATTAATGGCTCTTACTAATGGAGTATGAGAATCTTTTGCAGCTTGGAGAATTTCGATAGAATTAGAAACATCATCTTCTTCGTCTTTGTGATCACCTCTATTAATATCAATAATATCCTTATTATTTCCAATAATATCTTTATTATCTCCATAAGTACTACTACTTTGTGGAATAACTACACCTGATGATGATGGTACTGCTGCACTATTAGTATCACATGATACTGGATCTGCATTCAGACAATTCATATTATGATTAACAGCAGTAGCAGCACGATATTTTTTCTCCATAACATCTAGATCGTTTTCGCACAAAACATATTGTTTGTGCATATTCACTAGTTTTTCTCTCTCATCTTCTATGATTGCCTGATAGTGGGCATGAAGAGATTTTCTCCATATTTCACCCACAGCGTCATAATCACAAGTTTTAGGATCATTATTTGCAGTACAAGTCTCAGGAATAGATAGACTTTGAGTTCCTCCTTCACAACCACAGCCCTGCATGAGATACATTGGACTTAAAGCAGCAGCAAAGAGAAATTGTCTAATAAGAGTAATTGGATTTTTCTTCTGCTTCTTCTTCATCATCTTCTTCGGAGGTTGTTGAGAATGAGCTGGATTAGCCTTATTATTGATACTATTACTAGTAGTACTAGTATCATCTTTTCTCTTAGTGCAGAGAAATGGGAACTTCTTCTTTGCGTCGACTAACTGAGGTTGAAAGAGTACGTCTACTTGTCCTGTTAAGAGAATAGCTAAGAAACTACTAATATAGTATCGAAGTCCAAACATGGCTTGAACTTTTGTTCCTAATAAAGAATTAGTTAGTTAGTAGATTTGAATTTTAAACTATTGATTTAAGAAGAATAACTTTGTGCTCTAAGTAATTTAAGTTATAACTAATGCTGTTTCTTCTCTCACTGTGCCTATGTGATAGTAGAGATAAAGTCTAATACATTGTTTGTGTTGCATATTGAAGAGCTATCTTTCAGAAAACACGATAGATAAGGATAGGACACGTATAAGAGATAGAGAGGAGTACTAGTCGAGATGGATTTTACGATCAAATTTTGATGAAGATTTACTATATTCAATTAAATTTAAAAGAAAGCTGACTGAACATCAAGCCTAGTAAATACTATATTGATTTAAAAGAAAGCTGACTGAACATCACGACTAGAATCAAAACAGAAGTATTTCAATTTGTTTTTCGATTACATCATATGAATGACAGTCTCATTACCATGTCAACTTTTACTTTTAATTTCTACTTTCTGGCTAGACAAATATTATTTCGTACAGCAACAATTTGCTTTTATAGATTATACAAAGGATACATTTTTTGTATTAAAACTTAGAACTGATTATTTCCTTCGTATATAGTGGCAAAACAGCAGCGTTAAAAACGAAGCTTAGTACATTATTATTCAGGTCTTGCAACATAGACTCCAATAAGCATCTATATCATTTCCTATTCCATATTAATAATTGATATTGTTATTGTTATTTTTTTTCTTACAATGCCATGATTTATGATTATTGATTTAATAATTGATATTATTGTTATGTTATTGTTATTCTTTTCCTTACAATGCCATGATTAATGATAATTGTTTTGTTTATGAAGGTTCCCACACGGTGTCAGTGATTCCAAATTATCTCTATTAGTGAATAAAATTAAATTGATAATAATACTAGTCAAATGTGACATCGTCACTCATTTCTGAGCCAGTTAGCA